>WBZX01000016.1_pt1 | contig 144194 bp, 149 predicted proteins | sample 5204211 | NCBI WGS metagenome assembly WBZX01 (sample SAMN12344362, study PRJNA552823) | activated sludge metagenome | biome: Activated sludge suspended growth; feature: Nitrification reactor; material: Wastewater; isolation source: activated sludge from nitrification reactor of wastewater... | reverse complement strand
GCGCAACACGCTGCAGTACCCGTAATTGCGGATATGAGAGCTCTCGAAGAGATAGCGTCCAATGCTGAGATTGTTGAATTAGTTACACGGATTGCTCCTAGCAACCTCTCGCAAGTTGAACAGTCTCAAGCACCCGATAAACGCTTTGAGCAACCCATGGCGTTTAATCCCAGTGTCCTTTCCAGCGTCAACTTTTAACCATGCCAGGGTGGGGCGATATTCTGGCTGAAATCCAAGCCGAGCAAATCCGTATACAGCAAGTACAAGCCCAAAATCCAAACGACCCAGCTGGACGAGCTAGCGCCCCAAATATCGTCCGCCACAAGTACCTCAAAGAATTATCTGACTACACCAATCGGAATACGATCGTGTATGCGAGTGCTTGGCTTCAAAAAAGCCAAGTGCCAGCAGATTTTATTGTCATCCATCCGAGCGATATGGACGGGTTCCTAGAAGTAGTCAAAGCTTCAGACACAAAAAAAGATCTGGATTTGATTCTGCACAGCCCCGGAGGAAGCCCCGCTGCTGCTGAACAGATCATCAATTATCTGCGCCAGAAGTTCACCCGAATCAGGGTTGTCGTTCCTCACATGGCAATGTCGGCAGCCACCATGATGGCTTGCGGTGCGAATTCAATTTGCATGGCACGACATTCCACTTTAGGGCCTACAGATCCTCAATTTACAATCAGGACGAACACAGGTGAGATTCGGTCAATACCAGCACATGCACTCCTCTCGGATTTTGATAGCGCTCAAAGTGCCAAGGAAAAAGGCGGGTATGCCGCATGGGCCGGCATGATCGGCCAATATCCTCCGGGAATCGTGTCCCAATGCAACATGGCAATACAGCTAACTACTGATTTAGTTAAGGACTGGTTGGCACGATACATGTTCAGTGACCAACCGGACGCACAGAACAAGGCCACAAAACTGTCCACATTTCTGGCGCATAACGGCCACTTCGTACATGAGCGCCCATTGATGCGAGATCAGCTAAAAGCAGAAGGATTTGTTATCGAAGATATGGAAGACGATGACAAATTCCAAGACTTAGTCATGTCTGTTTATCACGCAACGACACATACCTTGGGCGGAACAAACACCGTCAAGATAATTGAATGCAACGCTGGCCGTGGGTATTACAGACAGGTGTAATCGGCAACCACCCAATGGGCCCTGACAAGTGCCAATCACTCCCAATTAATGCAACCGCCTTGTGGCGTGATGGACGACTTGCCCCTGTCGGGCCATCCCGCAGCCCCGCCCAACCCGCGTTTTAGCAATTCACGACGCGCCGGTACAATCGCCGGCCATGATCGTCTATCTCCACGGCTTCAATTCCTCCCCCGCCTCCGGCAAAGCCAAGCAGCTCGGCGACCATCTGGCCGGGCTCGGCCGCCTCGCCGACTATTACTGCCCGGCGCTGCCCAACAGCCCGCGCGAGGCCATCGCCAGGGTCGAGGCGCATCTGGCGCGTGCCGGGGTCGGCGACGTGACGCTGGTCGGCAGTTCGCTGGGCGGGTTTTACGCGACCTTTCTGGCCGAGCAACACGGCTGGAAGGCAGTGCTGGTGAACCCGGCGGTGCATGCGCATAAATTGTTGCGCAGCGCACTCGGCACGCAGACCAACTGGCACACGGGCGAGAAATGGGTGCTGACGGAAGCGCACATTGCGGAACTCGCGGCGCTGGACGTGTCCCACATCACGCAGCCCGAACGTTACCTGCTGCTGGCGCAGACCGGTGACGAGGTGCTCGATTACCGCGACGCGGTCGCCTATTACGCCGGTGCGCGGCAGATCGTGGAAGACGGCGGCGACCACGGCTTCGTCGGCTTCGAGCGCCACTTCCAAACCCTCCTGGATTTCTGAGTTTCATGCACGTCATTTTCGAAGAAGACGGCCACTTCAAGGCCGGTTCCATCCTGTCCGAGACCGAGGCCACCGCGCAGGTGGAGGCGGCGTCGGGCAAGCGCAGCAAGGTGAAGGCGGCGAACATCCTGCTGCGCTTTGCCGCGCCCACGCCCGGCGAGGTGATGACGGAAGCCGAGTCGCTGGCCGAAGAACTCGACGCGGATTTTCTGTGGGAAGCGGCGGGAGCCGACGAATTCGGCTTCGAGCAACTGGCGCAGGAGTACTACGGCCACGCACCGCGGCCGGCCGAATCGGTGGCGCTGCTGCAGAAGCTGCACGGCTCGCCCATCTACTTTCACAAAAAGGGCAAGGGCCGCTACCGGCCCGCGCCGGCGGAGACGCTGGCGGCGGCCAAGGCGGGGCTGGAGAAGAAGCGCCTGGCGGCAGAGAAACAGGCGCATCTCGCGGCGGAACTCGCCGCCTTCCGCCTGCCGCCGGAATACCAGACGCTGATTCCGCGCATTCTCATCGCGCCGGACAAGAACACACTGGAATACAAGGCGCTGGAAGAGGCGGCGACGGCGACCGGGCTGTCTCAATTGCGCCTGATGGAACGCTGCGGCGCGATTCCCTCGACGCTGGATTTCCACCGCATGAGCTTCACGCTGGAATGGTTTCCACACGGCACCGATTTCGCGCCCGTCACCGAGCCGGTCGATCCGCCCGAACTGCCGAAGAGCACCGTGCGCGCGTTTTCGATGGACGACGAGGCGACGACCGAGATCGACGACGCGCTGTCGGTGCAGTGGCGCGACGACGGCAGCGTGCGCGTGGGCATCCACATCGCGGCGCCCGCGCTGGGCATCGCGCCGGGCTCCGAACTCGACCGCGTGGCGCGCGAACGGCTGTCGACGGTGTATTTCCCCGGCGACAAGATCACCATGCTGCCGGAGGCGCTGATCCACCACTACACGCTGGGCGAGTCGCACGACTGTCCGGCGCTGTCGCTGTACGTGGACGTGGCGTCCGACCTGCGCGTGCTGGGCACCGAGACGAAACTCGAGATGGTGCACATCGCCGACAACCTGCGCCACGAAACGCTGGAGACGCAGTTCAACGACGCCACGCTGAAGAACCCGGGCTTCCCCGACTACCCCTGGCGCCGCGAACTGGAATGGCTGCGCGACTTTGCCGCCGTGCTGGAAGCGGGACGCGGCAAGGCCGACACGGTGGACCGCGTGGACTACAACTTCAGGGTCGACGGCGAGCACATCCGCATCGAGCCGCGCAAGCGCGGCAGCCCGATCGACAAGGTCGTGTCGGAACTGATGATCTTCGCCAACGCCCACTGGGGCGGCTGGCTGGCTGAAAACCGCGTGCCCGGCATCTACCGCGCGCAGGCCAACGGCAAGACGCGCATGACGACCGCGCCCGACCCGCACGTGGGCCTGGGCGTGGACCAGTACGCGTGGTCGACCTCGCCGTTGCGGCGCTTTGTCGATCTGGTGAACCAGCGCCAGCTCATCAGCCTGGTACAGGGCACCGATCCGGTGTATCCGCCGCGCAGCGAGGCGCTGTTTGCCGCCGTGCGCGACTTCGAGCTGGCCTACGACGCCTACGCCGACTACCAGCGCCGCATGGAACGCTACTGGATGCTGCGCTGGCTGCTGCAGGAGAATGTGGGGGAGGTGACGGCCAGCGTGATCCGCGAAGACCTGGTGCGCTTCGACGCCCTGCCGATGGTGACGCGCGCGCCCTCGGTACTGGGCGTGGCGGCGGGCGCGAAGGTGAAGCTGGCGATCTCGGCCATCGATCTGTTGGACATCAGCTTCCACGCGGAATATCTTGAGACGCTGGCGCCCCCGCCTGACAGCGAGGCCGCCGTTCCGTAGAATCGGTCAGGATCTCCTCACACGCACGCATGGCCACTGCCGCTCCTCTCCCGCTCGCCGCCCCGTCCCGCCAGGGGACGCGCATGGCGCTGGCCCTGCTGGCTTCCGCCGCGGTACACGGCATGGTGCTCTCGACCCAGTTCGTCAAGGTCAATCCGCGCCTGTTCGAGGACCCGAACATGCCGATGGAAGTGGTGCTGGTCAACGCCAAGAGCGCGGACACGCCGCTCAGCCCGGATGCGCTGGCGCAGGTGAACCTCGCAGGCGGCGGCAACACCGACGAGGACCGCCGTCTCAAAAGCCCGCTGCCGGCGAGCCCGAAAAGCCAGACCGGCGCCAGCAGCGAGGAAATCGCGCTGCAGGCGCGCGTCACCGAACTCGAACAGCAGGCCCGGGCGCTGCTGAGCCAGCTGAAGCCCGATGCCAGCCTGCGCAACCAGCCGCAGCCCACACCGGCGCCGCCCACGCCGACGGTCGACGTCAGCCAGCTGAACCAGGAGGCGCGCGAGATGGCCCAGCTGCAGGCGCGCATCTCGCAACAGTGGGACGAGTACCAGAAGCGGCCCAAGCGCGCCTTCGTCGGCGCCAACGTGAAGGAATACAGCTTTGCCCGCTACGTGGAGGACTGGGTCTCCAAGGTGGAACGCGTCGGCAACCTGAACTATCCCGAAGCCGCGCGCCGCCAGGGCATCTACGGCAGCCTCAAGCTCACGGTATCGATCTACGCCGACGGCCGCATCGAGACCATCGAGGTCGACCGTTCGTCAGGCTCCAAGGTGCTCGACGCCGCGGCGGAAAACATCGTGCGCCTCGCCGCCCCCTACGCGGCCTTCCCGGACGACATGCGCAAGAAGGCCGACATCCTGTCGATCACCCGCACCTGGACCTTCACCCGCTCCGACCAGCTCGTCGGCACCGACTGAGCCGCCGGACGCCGGCCCCCACCATCCCGCGCCTTACCCTGGAAACCCGCCAAAACGGCGGGTTTTGCTTGCGGCCTGCCTCGGCAAGCCGCCGGGACTGTCATTTGCCGTCTTTATCCCGTGATAAAATGTTTGATTCCACTAATATTCCCATTTGATCCCCCTTACCAGGAGACCACCCATGCACACCGGCACCACCCTCACCCAGTTCATCATCGAAGAACAGCGCCGCACCGCCGGCGCCACCGGCGACTTCACCTCGCTGCTCAACGACGTCGTCACCGCCTGCAAGGCGATCTCCAACGCCGTCAACAAGGGCGCACTGCTGGGCGTGATGGGCGCACTCGATTCCGAGAACGTGCAGGGCGAGACGCAGAAGAAGCTCGACGTCATCACCAACGACATCATGATCCGCTCCAACGAATGGGCCGGCCACCTGGCCGGCATGGCGTCCGAGGAGATGGACGACGTCTACCCGATACCGCAGCAGTACCCGCTCGGCAAGTACCTGCTGGTGTTCGATCCGCTCGACGGATCATCCAACGTCGACGTGAACATCTCGGTCGGTACCATCTTCTCGATTCTCAAGGCCCCGGTCGCCGGCCGTGCCGCCAAGGCCGAGGATTTCCTGCAACCCGGCACCAAGCAGGTCTGCGCCGGCTACGCGATCTACGGCTCGTCGACCATGCTGGTGCTCACTTTCGGCCACGGCACCAACGGCTTCACGCTCGACCGCGATGTCGGCGAGTTCGTGCTGACCCACCCCAACATGCAGATCCCGACCGAAACCCGCGAATTCGCGATCAACGCCTCCAACATGCGCTTCTGGGAAGCGCCGGTGCAGCGCTACGTGGAAGAGTGCCTGGCCGGCAAGACCGGCCCGCGCGGCAAGGACTTCAACATGCGCTGGGTCGCCTCGATGGTTGCCGAAGTGCACCGCATCCTCACCCGCGGCGGCATCTTCATGTACCCCAAGGACACCAAGGATCCGAGCAAGGCCGGCAAGCTGCGCCTGATGTACGAAGCCAACCCGATGGCCTTCATCGTCGAGCAGGCCGGCGGCGCCGCGACCACCGGTCGCCAGCGCATCCTCGATCTCGATCCGGAAGGCCTGCACCAGCGCGTCCCGGTCATCCTCGGCTCCAGGACCGAGGTCGATACCGTGACGGGCTACCATCACGAGAAGGCCGCCTGACCCCGAAGGCGTCCGACCAGCCGGGCCGCGGGCCCGGCTTTTTTTCGTCTGCGCATTGCGCAGGAATCGGGTGGCGCCGATGCGGCACGCACAGTAGAGTGCCCCATCATGTCCGCCGCTTCTCCTGCTACCGATTACGCCCGCGTGGCCGAGGCCATTGCCTGGTTGCGCGAACGTCACCGCAGCCAGCCCGGCCTCGCTGCGCTTGCCCGGCACATGCGCCTCAGCGAAGCCCATCTGCAGCGCCTGTTCACGCGCTGGGCTGGCATCAGCCCCAAGCGTTTCCTGCAAAGCCTGACACTTGCCGACGCCCGCGCACGGCTGATCGAAGCGAACGACCTGCTGGAATTGAGCCTCTCGGTGGGCCTGTCCGGGCCCGGCCGCCTGCACGACCTCTTCGTGACCTTCGAAGCGGTTTCGCCCGGAGAGGCGCGTTCAGGCGGCGCCGGCGTGACGCTGCGCTGGGATGTGCACGCCACCCCCTTTGGCGACGCACTCGTCGCCGTCAGCCCGCGCGGCGTCTGCGCACTGCATTTCCTCGACGAGGCCGATCCGCTTGCACGCCTGCGTGCCGACTGGCCCGGCGCCCAGCTGGTGCACGACCGCGCCGCGACGACCCCGGTGATCGCCCGGCTGTTTGCCCATGGCATTCCGGAGACGCCGCTCGCGCTCTGGGTCAAGGGCAGCAATTTCCAGCTGCAGGTATGGCGCGCCCTGCTCGCCATCCCGCCCGGCCGCCTCACCAGCTACGCTGCGCTGGCGCAGACCCTGGGCAAACCGCGCGCCGCGCGCACGGTCGGCCATGCCGTCGCTGCCAATCCGCTGGCGGTGCTGATTCCCTGTCACCGCGTCATCCACGCCAGCGGCACGCCGAGCCCCTACCGCTGGGGCGCCACGCGCAAGCTGGCGATTCAGGCCTGGGAGTCGGGCGGCGACGGGTGATGCGACGCCAGGTGGGGATTGGCGTCGCCGTGCTGTTGCACGGGATGCGCGTCGATTTCCGCCTGGCCGGCCTTCAGCCGCCGGTCATTGACCCAGTGATAGAAGAGCGGAATGAAAAACACCGCAAGGAAGGTGGCCGCCAGCATGCCGCCGACCACGCCGGTGCCGACCGCATGGCGCGCACCCGCACCGGCGCCGGTCGAGATCGCCAGCGGTACCACACCCAGAATGAAGGCGAGCGAGGTCATGAGGATGGGACGGAAGCGCAGGCGCGCCGCTTCGAGCGCGGCCGCCACGCTGGAATAGCCTTCCTGCTCCTTCAGCACGGCGAATTCAACGATCAGGATCGCGTTCTTCGCCGCCAGGCCGAGCAGGGTGACCAGGCCGATCTGGAAATACACGTCGTTGGTCAGCCCGCGCAGCCACACCGCGGCGAGCGCGCCGAAGGTGCCGAAGGGCAGGGCCATCATCACCGCAAAGGGCAATGACCACTTCTCGTACTGCGCGGCCAGGATCAGGAACACCATGAGCACGGCGAGGCCGAGCGCCAGCCCCGAAGTCCCGCTGGAGCGCTTTTCCTGGAACGAGGCGCCGGTCCATTCGTAGCTGAAATCCGGCGGCAGGGTCTTCTTCGCGATCTCGTCGACGATGGCGAGCGCCTGGCCCGAACTGATGCCCGGCACCGCGCTACCCATGATCTTGACCGCCTGGTAGTTGTTGTAGCGGTCGAGCGTCTCGGGGCCCGACGAGAACGAAATCTTCGCCAGCGCCGACATCGGCACCATGTCGCCCTTCGCGTTGGGCACGAACAGCGCCGACACGTCCTGCGGCGTCTTGCGCGCGCCGGGCTCGGCCGACATCAGCACCTGCCAGGTGCGGCCGTACTTGTTGAAGTCGTTGACGTAGTAGCTGCCGAGCGTGGCCGACAGCGTGTTGAAGACGTCGTCGATCTTCACCCCGAGCATCTTGGCCTTCTCGCGGTCGACGTCCACGTAGAGCTGCGGCACGTGCGGCCGCCACAGCGTCAGCACCTGGGCCAGGCGCTTGTCCGCGCGCGCGGCGCCGAGGAAGGCGTCGGCGACCTGCGAGAGCTTCTGCGGATCGCCCTCGCCCCTGTTCTGGATGTAGAACTCGAAGCCGCCGGCGTTGCCCAGCCCGAAGATCGGTGGCGGCGCAAACGCGAGCACCAGCGCTTCCTTGATGTGCGCGGTCGCGCCCATCATTTCGCCGACCATCTGCTGGATGGTTTTGTGACGCTCGTCCCAGTGGCGCGCGGCGACGAAGATGGTCGCCGCGCTGTTGCGGAAACCGCCGCCGAGGAAATCGAGGCCGGCGAAGGCGACGACATGTTCGACCGCCGGATCCTTGCGCAAGATGGCATCGACTTCCTTGACCACGGCCGTCGTGCGCGCCAGCGTCGAACCGTCCGGCAGATAGGCGGCACTGATGTAATAGCCCTGGTCCTCGTCCGGCACCAGGCTGCCCGGCGTCACCTTCCACAGGGTGAACGCGGCGGCGATCATCACGCCGTAGATGGCCAGCGCGATGAACGCGCGCTTCATCAGAAAACGTACGCCGCCGAGATAGCCGCGGGTGAAATGGGCGAAGGCGCGGTTGAAGGCCTGGAAGAAACGGCCCGGCGCGTGCGGCTTCTCGCCCTTCAGCAGCGCCACGCACAGGGCCGGCGTGAGCGTCAGCGCCACGATGCCGGAAATGACGACGGCGATGGAGATCGTCACCGCGAACTGGCGGTACAGTTCGCCGGTCAGTCCGCCGAGGAAGGCGATGGGGATGAACACCGCGCACAGCACCAGCACGATGGCGATGACCGGGCCGGTCACCTCGCGCATCGCCAGCAGCGCCGCCTCGCGCGGCGTTTTCTTTTCCTCGTGGATGATGCGCTCGATGTTTTCCAGCACCACGATCGCGTCGTCGACGACGATGCCGATGGCGAGCACCATGCCGAACAGCGTCAGCGTGTTGATCGAGTAGCCGAGCAGCAGCAGGCCGACGAAGGTGCCGAGCAGGGAGACCGGCACCGCGAGGATGGGAATCACCGTCGCGCGCCAGTTCTGCAGGAACAGGAACACGACGAGCACGACCAGGGCGATCGCCTCGCCCAGCGTCTTCAGCACTTCGCGGATCGAGACCTCGACGAAGCGCGTGGTGTCGTAGGGGATCGCGTAGTCGAGCCCCTGCGGGAAGGATTTCTTCAGTTCCTCGACCGTGCGCTTGACCTCGTCGCCGACGTCGAGCGCATTGGCGCCGGGCTGCAGGAAGATGCCGACCAGGGTCGCCGGTTTGCCGTTGTAGAGGCCGTTGAAATCGTAGTCCCTGGAGCCCAGTTCGACCCGCGCGACGTCGCGCAGCTTCAGCAGCGACCCATCGGCGTTGGCACGCACGACGATGTTCTCGAATTCCTTCGGATCCGCCAGCCGGCCTTTCGCGGTGAGCGAATACACCAGCGACTGGCCGTTGTCGATGGGTGGCTGGCCGATCTTGCCCGGGGCGAACTGGGCGTTCTGTTCGTTGATGGCCTTGGAAATGTCGGTCACCGTCACGCCCAGCTGCGCCATGCGGTCGGGCTTGAGCCAGACCCGCATCGCGTAGTCCTTGGCGCCGAAGATCTGCACGTTGGTCGTACCGGGAATGCGCTTCAGCCGATCCAGCACGTTCAGCGTGACGTAGTTGCTGGTGTAGAGATCGTCGTAGCGCCCGTCGGGCGACAGGAAGGCCAGCACCTGCAGGAAGGCCGACGACCCCTTCTCGACCGTGACGCCCTGGCGACGCACCTCTTCCGGCAGACGCGCCTCGGCCTGCTTGACGCGGTTGTTGACGTTGAGCGCGGCCTTGTCGACGTCGGCGCCGATCTCGAAGGTGACCTGGATTTCGAGCACGCCGTTGGACGCCGAGGTCGAGGACATGTACATCATGTCCTCGATGCCGTTGATCGCGTTTTCCAGCGGCGCGGCGACGGTCTGCTCCAGCACGGTGGCCGACGCGCCGGGATAGATCGCGCGCACGGTGACGACCGGCGGCGCGATCTCCGGATACTGCGCGATTGGCAGCACGCGCATCGCCAGCAGGCCGGCGAGCACGACAAGGATGGACAGCACCGTCGAGAAGATCGGCCGGTCGATGAAATAGCGCGAGAGCATGATGGCGGCCCCGGCTTATTTCGTCGCCGGCGCGGGCGGCGCGGCGGGCTTCGCCGGGACGGCGCCCGCCTCGCTGGCGGCCACCGGCATGCCGGGGAAGAAGATGCGCGCCGTGCCGTCGACGATGACGCGGTCGCCGGCCTTGAGCCCGCTCCGGATCACCCAGCGGCCCGTGCCCTGCCCGGGCGTGCCGCCGGTCCAGGCGCCGACCTGCACCGGGTGCGGCAGGGCGACCGTCAGGCCGGGCGGCGGCGCAGGCTGTCCAGGCATGGCCGGCGCGGGGGCGGCCACGTAGACGAACTTGCCGGTCGGGCCGTCCTGTACGGCCGATTGCGGCACGGTCACGGCGTCGGGCAGGCTGCCGCCCTCGACGAGCACGCGCACGAACTGGCCGGGCTTGAGCATGCCGTCGGCGTTGGCGAATTCGGCCCGCATGTCGAACGCGCCGGTATCCGGATTCGCCTTGTAGTCGCTGAAATTGAGCTTGCCAGCGGCGTCGACGCGGCTGCCGTCGGCGAGCACCAGACCGATCTTCTGCTTGCCCGGATGCAGCGCGCCCTCGTCGATCTGCTTCTGCAAGGCCAGACGCTCGTCCTCGCCGATGGAGAAGCGCGCGTAGATGGGCCGGGTCTGCGCCAGCGTGGTCAGCGCCGGCCCGCTCGGGCCGACCAGCGCGCCCTCGACCTGCAGGGCGCGGCCCATCACGCCGGCCAGCGGCGCGCGGATTTCCGCGTAGCCCCGGCTGATGCGCGCATTGGCGAGGCTGGCCTCGGCCGCCTTCACGCCCGCGGCGGTCACGTCGAGCGCGGCCTGGGTCGCATCGAGCGCACGCTGACTGACGAAGCCCTGTGCCGCCAGTTTCTGATTGCGTTCGAGCTCGAGCCGGGCTTCCTTGTACTGCGCCGCACGGTTGGCGACGTCGGCCTGGGCGGCCCGAACCTGCGCGTCGAGGCTGGCGGAATCGAGGGTATAGAGCAGAGCGCCCGCCTTCACCGGCGCGCCTTCCTCGAAATGGCGGCGTTCGATGATGGCCGAGACGCGGGGACGGATTTCGACCTCGCGCGAAGCTTCCAGCCTGCCCACGTATTCGAAGCTGACCGGGACCGTGCCTGCCACGACGGTTTCCACCGTCACCGCCGCGGGTGGCGGCATGCCCCCGCCCGGCTGCGGCGCATCATGTTTGCCGCATGCGGCGAGCAATGCGGCCAGGCTCAGTACAACAGGCGTGGCAAGGCGTGACATGACGCTCCCCTGGATGTGTATCGGTCTGCGGCCGATGATAAACGCATACATTCATGCATGTAAATTGATTCACCCAAGGCTTTTGTGGACAATCGCCGCATGGTCAAGAGAACGCGCGAGGATGCCCTCGCCACCCGTGAAGCCCTGCTGGACGCCGCACTCCAGGTATTCCGCGAACGCGGCGTGGCCCATGCCCGGCTGGCCGACGTGGCCGCACGCGCCGGCGTGACGCGCGGCGCGATCTACTGGCATTTCAGGGACAAGGCCGAGCTTTTCGCCGCGGTGTGCGAACGCGGGACGCTGCCGGTGGAGGCGCTGCTCGCCGAGGCCAGCCGCACGGTGCAGCGCGACCCGCTCGACACGGTGAAGCAGCTGGCGCTGATGGCACTCATCCAGCTGGCCCGGCATCCCGACACGCAGGCGATGTTCGACGTGATCTTCCACAAGTGCGAATTCACCGAGGAACTGGCTCCCGTGGTCGCCCGCAACGATGCCGACCGCATTGCCTGCCTGTCGCAAGTGCGCGCCCTGTTCGATCAAGCCGTCGCCGTGGGTCAGCTGCCGCCGGGCACCGACACGCTGCTCGCCACGCACGGCCTGCACGCCTACATGGTCGGGCTCATGCACGAGTGGGTGCTCGACCCCGCGAGCTACGATCTCGCCGCCTGCGCCGAACCGCTCCTCGACTGCTACCTCAGCGGGCTGGCGACGCGTCCGCCGGTGTGTCCGAAACCGACCTGAAGAGCGCCAGCGCCTGCTGGCGCTGCACGGCATGCTCGACGACCGGCACCGGATAATCGCGGCCGACGACGAGCCCCAGGCGCGCCTGTTCGGCTTCCGGCAGCGTCCACGGTGTATGGATGAATTTGTCCGGCAGCGCCGCCAGTTCCGGTAGATAACGACGGATGAACTTGCCCTGCGGGTCGAATTTTTCCGACTGGGTGACCGGATTGAAGATGCGGAACCAGGGCTGCGCATCGCAGCCGACCGACGCCGCCCACTGCCAGCCGCCGCTGTTGGCGGCCAGGTCGTAATCGATGAGCGTGTCGGCGAAATATTTTTCGCCCAGTCGCCAGTCGACCAGCAGGTCCTTGGTCAGGAAACTCGCCGTCACCATGCGCAGGCGGTTGTGCATGTAGCCGCTCTGGTCGAGCTGGCGCATCGCCGCATCCACCAGCGGATAACCGGTGCGCGCTTCGCACCAGGCCTCGAAGTGGCCCGGCGGGTTGGGCCAGGGCAAGGCATCGAACTGCGGCTTGAAGGCGCGACCCGCCGCCACCTCGGGCCGATGCCAGAGGATCTGGTGGTAGAAATCGCGCCAGACGAGCTCCGACAGCCAGGTTTCCGCGCCGCGCCCGCCGATGCTGTATGCCGTGGCGGCGAGCTGGCGCACCGATACCGTCCCGAAACGCAGGTGCACCGACAGGTAGGACGGCCCCTTGATCGCGGGAAAATCCCGCGCTTCCCTGTACTGCCCGATGCGGTCGATAAAGTCCTCGAACAGGCGCGCGCCGCCCGACATGCCGGTCGGCAGTTTCAGTTCCGCCAGGTTGGTCCGCGCAAAGCCCAGTGCCTCCAGCGCCGGCAGCGTGCCCGATTCAGGCGCCAGCCGGTCGACGTAGCGCTCGACCGGATAGGCCTGCAGGTAGAACGGCGCGAGCTTTTTCAGCCAGGCGTTCTTGTAGGGCGTAAAGACGGAAAAGGGCGTACCGCTTGCAGTGAGTACTTCCTCGCGCTCGAAGACCGTGCAGTCCTTGCTTTGATGAAAGGCGATGCCACTGGATTGCAGTGCGGCCTCGACTGCGGCGTCGCGCGCCAGTGCGGCCGGATCGTCGTCGTGGTTGCTGAACACGGCGCCGACACCGGCTTCCCGGGCCAGCCGGGGAATCGCCTCGCGCGCCCGCGCGTGCAGCACGACCAGCCCGCCGCCGCGCGCTTCCAGTGCCTGTTTCAGTTCGGCGACGCTGGCATGGATGAATTCCACCCGGCGGTCGGCGCGGCCCGGCAACGCGTCGAGGATTTCGCGGTCGAACACGAAGACGCACACGACCCGGCGCGCGGATTTCAGCGCATGGTAGAGCGCGGCGTGATCGAAATCGCGCAGGTCGCGACGGAACCAGACGAGGGCGCGGGCGTATTCAGGCATGGGGTGTGCTAGCCGCTATAGTGAGTGAACAGGCTCGGGACGCAGATTACAATGGGGGCGCAAACATGGATACCGTGAATCTCACCCACCACTTCCTCATCGCCATGCCGGGCATGGTCGATCCCAATTTCAACGGTACGCTCACCTATATCTGCGACCACAGCGACCAGGGGGCACTGGGCGTGGTGGTCAACCGCCCCATCGACCTCGAGCTCTCGACGCTCTTCGAACAGATCGGTCTGTCGCTGCCCGAGCGCCTGCATCGCAAGACCGTCTACTTCGGCGGCCCGGTGCAGACCGAGCGCGGTTTCGTGCTGCATACCCCGCCGCAGACCTTCAGCTCGACGCTCACGGTCAACAACGCGGTGAGCCTGACCACCTCCAAGGACGTGCTCGAGGCCGTAAGCCAGGGTGCGGGGCCGGACAAGTTCATGGTCTCGCTGGGCTATGCCGGCTGGTCGCCCGGCCAGCTGGAAGACGAGTTGAAGCAGAACGCCTGGCTGTCGGTGGCCGCCGACCCGCAGGTGATCTTCGACCTGGCCCCGGAAGAACGCCTGTCCGCGGCGATGAAGCTGCTGGGCATCGACTTCGCCAGCCTCTCCGAAGAAGCCGGGCACGCGTGACGCTGGCGGACACCCAGGGCACGGTGCTCGCCTTCGACCTCGGCTTGAAGCGCACCGGCGTCGCCTCGGGCGAGCTTTCCCTCGGCATTGCGCATCCGCTCACCGTCATCCAGGCCGATTCGACCGACACGCGCCTGGCCGCCATCGACAGGCTGGTGGCCGAATGGCGGCCAGTCCTGCTGGTACTGGGCCTGCCCACCCACGCCGACGGCGGCGAACACACCATGACGCGGGTGGCCAAAAACTTCGCGCGCAAATTAGAATCGCGTTTCAGGCTGCCGGTATTCCTGGTCGACGAACGCCATACCAGCACGGCCGCCGAATCTGCGCTGCACGCCCAGGGGGTGCACGGCAAGAAGAACAAGGCCCACCTCGACGCGGTGGCCGCGCAACTCATCCTGCAGGGGTTTTTCGATGACCGCCTCATTGCCTGACGTCAACGCGCTGATCGCGCAACTCGCCGGCGCGATCGCACCGACGTTCGCGCCCGACACGCTCATCGTCGGCATCCATACCGGCGGCGTGTGGATCGCCGAGCGCCTGCACGGCCAGCTGCAGGCCCGGCACCCCGTCGGCCAGCTCGACATCTCGTTCTATCGCGACGATTTCTCGCGCATCGGCCTGCATCCGCAGGTGAAACCCTCGGCCCTGCCCTTCGACCTGGAAGGCCGCGACATCCTGCTGGTGGACGACGTGCTGCATACCGGCCGCACATCCGCGCGGCGATGAACGAACTCTTCGACTACGGCCGCCCGGCCTCGATCCGGCTTGCGGTGCTGATCGACCGCGGCGGCCGCGAACTGCCGATCCGCCCCGATTTCGCCGGCCTCGTGCTCGACGTGCCGGCACACCAGAACATCAATCTTTCGCGTCTCGACGACGGCCACCTCACGCTCAGCCTCGCATGAATTCACAACTCGCTCCCGACGGCAGGCTGCGGCACCTGCTCACCCTCGACGGGCTGCCGCGCACGATCCTCACGCAGATCCTCGACACTGCCGAATCCTTCATGGACGTGGGCGAGCGCGAAGTGAAAAAGGTCCCGTTGCTGCGCGGCAAATCGATCTTCAATCTCTTCTTCGAACCCTCGACGCGCACGCGCACCACCTTCGAGATCGCGGCCAAGCGGCTGTCCGCCGACGTCGTCAATCTCAACATCGCGACCTCGAGCCAGACCAAGGGCGAAGCCATCCTCGACACAGTGGACAACCTGTCGGCGATGCACGCCGACATGTTCATCGTGCGCCATTCGCAATCGGGTGCGGCACACTTCATCTCGCGCAATGTCGCGCCGCACATTTCGGTGGTGAACGCGGGCGACGGCCGGCATGCGCACCCGACGCAGGGCCTGCTCGACATGTTCACCATCCGCCGCTACAAGGGTGCCTTCCACAACCTCACCGTCGCCATCGTCGGCGACGTGCTGCATTCGCGCGTGGCACGCTCGCAGATCCATGCGCTGACCACGCTGGGCGTACCCGAGGTGCGCGTCATCGGCCCCAAGACCCTGCTGCCGACCGGCGTCGAACAGATGGGCGTGAAGGTCTTCCACAACATGGAGGAAGGCCTCAAGGGCTGCGACGTGGTCATCATGCTGCGCCTGCAGAACGAACGCATGAAGGGCGCGCTGCTGCCCTCGGCACAGGAATACTTCAAGTTCTTCGGGCTCACGCCGGAGAAGCTCGCACTCGCCAGGCCGGACGCCATCGTCATGCACCCCGGCCCGATGAACCGCGGCGTCGAGATCGATTCCGAAGTGGCCGACGGCCCGCAGTCGGTGATCCTGCCGCAGGTGACCTACGGCATCGCGGTGCGGATGGCGGTGATGGCGATGCTGGCGGGGGGGGCGGCATGAGTCACCCGACGAGGCACCCCCACAGCGCGATCGGCGGCCAGACGAATGCCGACCGCCGCCGCCCCCAATCTGTCCATGTTACTGAAAGAGTTCCGGAGGCGGCCGCATGAAGATCGCAATCAAGGGCGGCCGCGTGATCGACCCGATGAACCAGCGCGACGGCGTTGCGGATATCTACGTCGCCGCCGGCAAGATCGTCGCGGTAGGGCAGGCACCGGCCGATTTCCACGCCAACCGCACGCTCGACGCCAGCGGCCTGATCGTCTGCCCCGGCCTCGTCGACCTCTCGGTGCGGCTGCGCGAACCCGGCTACGAATACAAGGCCACGCTCGAATCGGAAATGCTCGCGGCAGCGGCCGGCGGCATCACTTCGCTGGCCTGTCCGCCCGACACCGATCCGCCGCTCGACGAGCCCGGCCTCGTCGAGATGCTGAAATTCCGCGCCAAGAACCTTCCCGGCCCGCGCATCTATCCCATCGGCGCGATGACGCAGAAGCTCGACGGCAAGCTGCTCACCGAAATGGCGGAACTGACCGAAGCCGGCTGCTGCGCCTTCACCCAGGGCGACGCGCCGCTGACCGATACGCAGGTCCTGCTGCGTGCGATGGAATACGCGGCCACCTTCGGCTTCAGCCTGTGGCTGCGTCCGCAGGACGTGTCGCTCGCCCGCGGCGGTGTCGCGCACGACGGAGCGGTGGCCTCGCGCCTGGGCCTGCCCGGCATACCGGCTCTGGCCGAGACCGTGGCGCTGGCGACCATCCTGCAACTGGCGCGCGAAACCGGCGCGCGCGTGCATCTCACGCGCCTGTCCACGCGCGACGGCATCGCGATGGTGCGTGCGGCAAAGGCGCAAGGACTCGCCGTGACCTGCGACGTGGCGAGCACGCACATCCACCTGTCGGAGAACGACCTGCTGGGCTTCGACGCGCATTGCCACCTGGCGCCGCCGCTCAGGAGCCTGCGCGACCGCGACGCCATCCGCGAGGCGCTGCGCGACGGTTCCATCGATGCGCTCTGTTCCGACCACACCCCGGTCGACGAGGACGAGAAGCAGGTGCCCTTCGGCGAATCGACGCCCGGCGCCTCGGGGATCGAACTGCTGCTGCCGCTGACGCTGAAATGGGCGCGCGAAATGGGCGTGCCGCTCGCGCAGGCCATCGACCTGATTTCCTGGAAACCGGCCCAGATCCTCGGGGTGCCGGGTGGCCATCTCTCGGTCGGCAGCTGTGCCGACCTCTGCGTGTTCGACGAAACCGCCGAGTGGGTGGTGACGCCGCGCACGCTCGCGAGCCAGGGCAAGAACACCCCCTTCCTCAACCAGCCGATGCAGGGCCGGGTGCGCTATACGCTGATCGACGGGCATCTCGACTTTGAAGCGCACTGAGCGGCGGCGCCTGCCCGTCGCCCGGCTCGCGCTCAACCTCGCCGCGGGCGCCGTCGCCGTCGCCGGCTTCGCACCCTTCGGCCTGTGGCCGCTCCCCCTCCTCAGTCTTGCCGTGCTGTTCGCCACGCTGGTGCGCGCGGATGCGTGGCGTACCGGCTTCGCGCTCGGCTACGCATGGGGGATGGGCTTCTTTCTCGCCGGCGTGAGCTGGGTGTACGTCAGCCTGCACGTCTACGGCGGCATGGCCGTCTGGCTCGCAGGCCTCGCCACGCTGCTTTTCTGCGCCTTCCTCGCCCTCTTTCCCGCACTCGCCGGTGCCGTCGCCACCCGCCTGCCCGGCACGGCGCCGCGACGGTTGCTGGCCCTGCCGCTTGCCTGGGGCGCGAGCGAGTGGGTGCGCGGCTGGCTCTTCACCGGCTTCCCGTGGCTGGCCGCCGGTTATTCGCAGGTCCCGGCAAGCCCGCTGGCCGGATTTGCGCCGGTATTCGGCGTATACGGCATTTCCACACTGCTCGCGGCCGGTGCCGCCCTGCTCGTCCTGGCCCTGCAGCCGCAACGCAGCGTCCGGGCCCGCCTGGGTGCGCTGACTGCACTCGGCTTGCTGATGCTGTCCGGCCTCGGCCTGCGCAATATCGAGTGGACCACGCCGGACGGCGCGCCGACCTCGGTCGCCCTGCTGCAGGGCAACGTGCCGCAGGACATGAAATGGCAGCCCGAACTCACCCGCAGGACGCTGGCGCTGTACGCGCGCCAGGCGGCGGCCTCGCCGGCACAACTGATCATCCTGCCGGAGACGGCACTGCCGATCTTCGAATCCGACCTGCCGGATTTCTACCGCGACGGACTCGCCGACCTCGGACGCAGGAACGGCGGCGACGTGCTGTTCGGCCTGCCGACCGGCTCGCCTTCCGGCGCCTACTACAACAGCGTGGTGAGCCTCGGCATCGCCCCCAGCCAGCGCTACAGCAAGGTGCATCTGGTCCCGTTCGGCGAATACATCCCGCTGAAGCCGGTCTGGGGCTGGGTCATTGCGGTGCTGCACATCCCGCTGTCGGATTTCGCGCGCGGCGCAACAGACCAGCGGCCGCTCGCCATCGGCGGCCAGCGCGTCGCCGCCAACATCTGCTACGAGGACGCCTTCGGCGAGGAGATCATCCGCCAGTTGCCCGGGGCGAGCGTGCTGGTGAACGTGAGCAACCTGGCCTGGTTCGGCGATTCGTTCGCGCCGTGGCAACACGCGCAGATGTCGCAGATGCGCGCGCTGGAAACCGGCCGCATGATGCTGCGCGCGACCAACACCGGTCTCACGGCGATCATCGACGCGAAGGGCCGCATCGTCGCCGCCCTGCCCCTGTTCGAAAGCGGCAGCCTCGGCGGGCGGATCCAGGGGTACGCCGGCAGCACGCCCTACGTGCGCTGGGGCAATGTGCCGGTGCTGCTGGCGTGGGCCGGGCTCGGCCTGCTGCTCGGGTTCAGGCGCTAGCGCGGATGCGCGTGGCGTTGCGCCCGCTGCGCTTGGCCTCCAGCAGGGCGGCGTCGGCGCGCGCAAGCGCTTCGTTTTCCTGCTTGTCGTCGCGGCTGTATTCGGCAAGGCCGCCGCTCCACGAGAGCTTTTGCGTCACGCCGGGAATCAGTTCCACGCTCTCGGGCATGTTGGCGCGCAGCCGGTCGGCCAGTTCCTGCGCCCGGTCAAGCGGGGTATAGGGGAACAGCACGCAGAATTCGTCGCCGCCCAGGCGGGCGATGAAGTCGCTGTTCCGCAATGCCCGCTTCAGTGCGTTGCCGAACTTGATGATGAGCTGGTCGCCAGCCTCGTGGCCGAAGGTGTCGTTGACCTGCTTGAAGTTGTCGATGTCCAGGATCAGCAGGCTGTGCGACCAGCCGTCCTTGAGGCTGGCGAAGAGTTCCTTCTGCTTTTCGTCGAAGCTGCGCCGGTTGTTGACCTGGGACAGATGATCCAGGCGCGCCTGCGAAGTCGCCTCCTTCTGCCGGCCAAGCATCACCTTGCCGAGCTTCATCATGGTCTCGAGCGGGGTGGCGAATTCGGCGAGGCTCACCGGATAGTCGCTGCGCAGGCGTTGCTGGCGCAGGTCGTTGGTCAGTTTGACCAGCATGCGCAGGTTGTCCGACACCCGGTTCTTCACGGTCAGCGTCACCGCCATGACGAGAATGGCGATGACCAGGCTGACCACCAGCCAGCCCAGCAGGTAGGGGGCGACATTCTCGATGGCGCGCGAATCGTTGCGCCACACGGCAATGGTCCACGGCGTGCCGGCCAGCGCAATCCAGTTGGGCTGGTTGCGCTGCTTGATCGCCTGGTTGCCGCGCCGCATCAGCACGCTGACCGAACCGTCGCCCTGGCTTTGCTGCAACTCGGCGTAGGCGGCCGCATCCGGCAGCGGCAGGGTGTCGAACAGGGTCTGCAGTTGCGGCAGACTCTGTTCGACGATGACGAAACCGAGACGTCTGCCGTCGGCGCCGACCACCGGGTGCGACAGCGACAGGCTGAAACTGGCCGCCGCGCCGGCGCCGCCGCGTCCCGCATTGGCGATCAGCCGCCGGGTATCGCCCGGCAGGAAGCCCGGCAGCAACTGGCGCTGGCCATCGGTGACAAACAGCACGGTCGCGTCCTGGTTGAGCGCATGCAGGTTGGCCGCCTGCGCCTGGCAGGTTTCCGGCGACATCGTCGAGAAACACGCGAGCGTCTGCGGGTGTGCGGCGATGCGCGATGCGCTCTTCTGCATGGCATCGGCCAGAAATTCGATCTGCGCCGCCATCACCGGCTTGTCGAGTTCTTCCGCGGCCGGCTGCGGCTGGGGGCGCGTCTGATATACCGCGAGCGTGACGAAACCGGCCAGCAGCACCAGGGCTGCGGCCAGGATCAGGCCGAATCGCGATATGGATGTGGAAGGCATGACGATGACGCCAGCTGGCAGCAACCTCTTAGTATGTGTTCTCCGCAATGGCAGGCCATGCAATTCCCGGGCAAGCCTGCCGACTTGGCGCTAGTCCAGCAAAATCCATGCCCCAGACGGGCAAAGCCGCGCCGGCCGGCCCTGTCTGAGCCGGCACCCTGTCGCTGTAAAGAAAACCGACACTATTGCCGGCCGGTGCTCCCGAAGCCGCCTTCGCCGCGCTGGCTGGTTTCGAATTCGTCCACGATGCGGAATGCGGCCTGCATCACCGGCACGATGACGAGCTGCGCCAGCCGCTCCATCGGGGTCAGTTCGAAGGCCGTCTGTCCACGGTTCCAGGCCGAAACCATGAGCTGACCCTGGTAATCCGAGTCAATCAGGCCCACCAGATTGCCGAGCACGATGCCATGCTTGTGGCCAAGACCCGAGCGCGGCAGGATCAGGGCCGCATACCCCGGATCGGCCAGATGGATCGCCATGCCGGTCGGAATCAGCCGGGTTTCGCCCGGCTGCAGCGTGAGCGGCGCCTCGATGCAGGCGCGCAGATCGAGCCCGGCCGCCCCTGGCGTGGCGTATTCCGGCAGGTTGTCGCGCAGGCGGGCGTCGAGAATCTTCACATCCATCTTCATGTTCGTCGGTATTTCGTCAGTTGGGATCAGGGGTTGAGCAGGCCCACGAGGTGCCGGATCAGGGTTCGCGCCTGGGCGAGTTTGTCCGCCCGCGGCAGAGGATGCGAACCGGCCGCATCGAACAAGATCAGTTCGGCACTATCGGCGCCCAGCGTGGCTTGCGCCAGATTGCCCACCAGCAGCGGCACATTCTTGCGCTGGCGCTTGGCTTCGGCATGTTCGGCCAGGCGTTCGGTCTCGGCGGCGAAGCCGACGCAGAAGGGTGCATTCGGCATCGCCGCCACTTCGGCCAGGATATCGGGGTTGGCGACCAGGTCGAGCGTCAGGCCGGCGTCGTGTTTCTTCAGCTTCTGTTCGGCAGCCGCTGCCACGCGATAATCCGCCACCGCCGCCACCGCGATGAAGACGTCGGCAGGCAATTCGGCAAGCACGGCCGTCCGCATTTCGGCCGCAGTCTGGACATCGATGCGTCGCACACCGCGCGGCACCGGCAGGCAGGTCGGGCCTGACACCAGGCACACGACCGCCCCGGCTTCGGCAGCGGCCTGTGCGACGGCATAGCCCATCTTGCCCGAACTGCGGTTGGTGATGCCGCGCACCGGATCGATGGGTTCGAACGTGGGGCCGGCCGTGACGAGCACGCGCTTGCCGGCCAGCGGGCCGGCCCCGAACAGTCCGTCCAGCGCCTGCAGGATCTCGACCGGTTCGAGCATGCGCCCGACTCCGACTTCGCCGCAGGCCTGTTCGCCCGCTGCCGGCCCCAGCAGATGTACCCCATCGGCTGCGAGTTGCCCGATAGTGCGTTGCGTTGGCGCGGCCGCCCACATCTCGCGGTTCATCGCCGGCGCCACGGCCAGCGGACAGGCCCGCGCCAGGCACAGGGTCGCCAGCAGGTCGTCGGCCCGCCCGCCGGCCAGCCGGGCGAGGAAATCGGCCGACGCCGGCGCCACCAGGATCAGGTCCGCAGCGCGCGAAGCATGGATGTGCGCCATGCCATCGGCCGTGTCGCCCTGCCACATCGAAGTGAGTACGGGCTTACCCGACAATGCTTGAAATGTCAGCGGCCCGACGAACTGGCAGGCCGCGGCGGTCATCGCCACGTGCACCTCGGCTCCGGCTTTCACCAGCAGACGGCACAGCTCGGCCGCCTTGTAGGCGGCGATGCCACCGGTCACGCCCAGAATGATTGTCTTGCCCGCCAGCGACACCGCCTGTTTCCCCGACTTTCCCTAGAATGGATGACATTCTAACGGGAGGGGGGTGGCGGATGGCGATTCGAGACTGGCCGGAAGACACCCGGCCGCGCGAAAAACTCCTGCGACAGGGCGCGGCCGCGCTCACCGATGCGGAACTGGTCGCGGTTTTCCTGCGCACCGGCGTGACCGGAAAGAGCGCCGTCGACCTCGGACGCGAACTGCTCGCACGCTTCGGCGGACTGGGCGGCCTGTGCCGCGCCGACCGCAAGGCGGCCTGCGCCGCCCCTGGCGTCGGCGAAGCCAAGTTCGCCCTGCTCGCGGCGGTCGTGGAAATGACGCGCCGCACGCTGGCGGAAGACATGCGGGCGGGCGACGCGCTGACCTCGCCCGACAGCGTGCGCGACTATCTGCGCCTGACCCTGCGCGGCAAGGAATACGAAGTGTTCTGCTGCGTCTTTCTGGACGCACAGCATCGCGTGCTAACGGTCGAGGAACTGTTTCGCGGCACGCTCACGCAGACCAGCGTCTATCCGCGCGAGGTCGTGAAGCGCGCACTCCATCACAACGCCGCCGCGGTGGTGCTGGCCCACAACCACCCCAGCGGCGTGGCCGAACCCAGCCAGGCCGACCGCCTGCTGACCAGCCGGCTGGCCGAGGCGCTGGCGCTGGTGGACGTGCGGGTACTGGACCATTTCATCGTTGCCGGCCCGTCCGCGCTGTCATTCCGCGAGGCCGGCCATCTCTGACTTGCCTTGGTTCGATCCGGTATGGTATAAATCGCGGTTCTCGGGTTGACCCCTCGGCGTTGACCCCACCGGATCAACCCTCACTCTGGAGCAGCGTCATGGCTCGCGTATGTGTCGTAACGGGCAAGAAGCCCATGGTCGGGAACAACGTTTCCCACGCCAACAATAAAACCAAGCGTCGTTTCCTGCCCAACCTGCAGTACCGCCGGTTCTGGGTCGAAAGCGAAAACCGCTGGATTCGTCTGCGTCTGTCCAATGCGGCGCTCCGCACCATCGACAAGAACGGCATCGAGTCCGTTCTGGCCGACCTGCGCGCCCGCGGCGAAGCCGTCTAACCCCAACCTATCAGTAAGGAGCTAGATCATGGCTAAAGGCGGACGCGAAAAGATCAAGCTGGAGTCCACTGCGGGCACCGGCCATTTCTACACCACCACCAAGAACAAGAAGACCATGCCCGAGAAGATGGAGATCAGCAAGTTTGATCCCAAGGCTCGCAAGCATGTGATGTACAAGGAAACCAAGCTGAAGTAATTCGGCCGGACCGGACCAAAAGAAAACCCGCCATCTGGCGGGTTTTCTTTTGCGCGCGCCGGACGCAGTCCGGCACGATCCATCACGCATAGCTGCGCAGGCGGACAGAGAAATCCTTGAGCGAGGGAATGCCGCTGTCCTCGGCGCGCTTGCACCAGGCCTGCAACTGTTCCAGCAATTGCTCGCGGCTGGCGGTGGAACGTCCCCACAGGGCGGCCAGCTCCTGGCGCATGCGGTATACCGTCTGCAGGCGCTCGCTCTTGCCGAGCAGGCCGTCGAGATCGGCCTTGTCGGCGGCGGCCAGGTCAGCCGGTTCCTTGTTCAGCCAGCGGCGGAAGCTGTTCAGGTTCCAGTTTTCCGGCAGGTGCGTCCCGGTTTTCAGCTTGGCGATTTCATTGGCCGCATCCTCGCGCACGCTGCGCACGAAACGCGTCATCACGTCGTAGCGATGGGTGATGATGGCCTGCAGGGTGTCGAGATCGCACAGCGGCTTGGCCGGGCGCCATTTCACCGTCGGCGCCAGCTTGCGGACCTGCGCCAGCCCGACGTAGGACATGAGCTTGATGTAGAGCCAGCCGATATCGAACTCGTACCACTTGTTCGACAGGCGCGCCGACGTACCGTAGGCGTGGTGGTTGTTGTGCAGTTCCTCGCCGCCGATGAGGATGCCCCAGGGGAGGATGTTGGTGCTGGCATCCTCGCAGGCGAAGTTGCGATAGCCCCAGTAATGGCCGATGCCGTTGATGATGCCGGCCGCCGTCACCGGAATCCAGGCCATCTGTACCGCCCAGATGGTGAGGCCGATCGGGCCGAAGAGGATGAGGTTGATCGCCATCATCAGCACGATGCCCTTGGCCGAATGCGGGCTGTAGAGGTGGCGTTCGATCCAGTCGTCGGGGGTGCCGTGGCTGTATTTTTCGATGGTTTCGCGGTTCTTCGCCTCGGCCCGGTACAGTTCGGCGCCTTCCCAGAACACTTTCCTGATGCCCCGGGTCTGCGGGCTGTGCGGATCTTCCTCGGTCTCACACTTGGCGTGATGCTTGCGGTGGATGGCCACCCATTCGCGCGTGACCATGCCGGTGGTCAGCCACAGCCAGAAGCGGAAGAAATGGCTGACGACGGGATGCAGGTCGACGGCGCGGTGCGCCTGCGAACGGTGCAGGAAGATGGTGACGGCTGCGATGGTGATGTGGGTCAGGCCCAGTGCGACCAGCACGTAGCCCCACCAGGGCAGATCGATCAGACCAAGTTGCATATTCAAGATTTCCCAGTAAAAAGGACAAAACAGTCCGCAAACTTACAACAAAAACCCATAAAAATCAATGATTAATTTGGTGCCCGCGCGTTCGTCATGTGCACCACCCGCTGCGGGAAGGGGATTTCGATCCGGGCTGACTTGAAGCGCCGCCAGATTGCCCAGTTGATGTCCGAGCGCAGGTTGTTCTGGCCCTCCTCGGCGTCGCGTATCCATACCGCCAGTTCGAGGCTCACGCCGTTGTCGGCGAACTCCTTGAGCAGCACCCTGGGCGGCGTATCGGGATCGTCGCGTACCACCCGGCGGTGCTCGCGCGCCACCTCCAGCAGGATATTTTCCACCTGTTCCAGATCGGAATCGTAGGATACCTGCACGGGGATGGCGACGCGCACGTTCGGTTTGGACAAGGAATGGTTCACCACGGTCTGGCTGATCAGCATCTCGTTCGGCACGATGCTCTCGGTACCGTCGAACGCCTTCAACAGCGTGTAGCGCGTGTTGATCTGGCTGACTTCGCCGTACTTGTTGTCCACCGTCACCAGGTCGCCGATGCGCACCGAGCGATCGAGCAGGATGATGAAACCGGAGATGTAGTTGCTCGCGATCTTCTGCAGGCCGAAGCCGATACCCACGCCCAGCGCACCACCAAACACCGACAACACGGTGAGATCGATCCCCACCGCCGGCAGGGCCACGAGCACAGCCAGTATCAGGAACACCGTTCGCGCGGCCTTGGAAAGCGCCATGCGCAGCGACAGGTTCATCTGGGTGAAGCCCATCAGGCGGTCTTCCACCAGCCGCGCCAGGGCGAGCGCGCCGATCACCGCGACCAGGATCACCACCGCCGCCTGCAACAGCAGCCACAAGGAGAAGCGATGGCCGCCGGACTGGAACGACAGGGCCTCCATGGCCGCATGGATGCGCGGTAGCAGGCCGGTAATGTGCAGCGCGAATGCGCCCCAGATCAGCCACGCCGCCGTGCGTTCCCAGAGCTTGAGGGCATCGCGCGGCCGGAATACGTAGCGCAGACTGTAGATCACCAGCCGCACGCCGACGAGCGACAGCAGCAGCGGCACGGCCAGATTCAGCAGATGCGTGTTCCTCAGCCACACGGCCTCGATGCCGCGTCCCGCCAGCACCGCGAGCAGCATCAGCAGCGGAAACCCGACCCGGCGCACACCCTCGCGCCCGGCGGACCATACGGGGTCGGCCTGGGCCAGGCGCGGCTTGAGCGCGCGCATCACCGCCCAGGCCAGGAACGCGCAGACGATCAGCACGCCAAGCTGCCACAGCAGATCGATGTCGCGACTGTCATCGAGCAGTCGCGTCAGCAGATTGTCGAAAGGGATGGGCTGGTTCATAGGCGTGGCTTGCCAGGCCGGCTCAGCGCAAGCCGCCGGTCAGGCCGGCGCATGTCCCGGCTTGCGGAAAGCTCACTGCCCTCCTGCATCTTCAGAAAGCCAGCGAGTACTGCGCACCCAGCAACCAGGCGCTGTCCTCAAACGTGCCCGTGACGCGACCACGCCCCTGCGCCGTCTGGTTGTTGTCGATCGCCGCGTCCTTGATGAAGAGATAGGCGGCGCCGAAGTCCAGGGTCGTCGCCTTGTCGGTCTGCCACTGCGCGCCGAGCGACAGCCAAAGCCGGTTGTTGTCCGGCAGGGACACGAGTCGCGTGGACGCGCCCTTGACGGGCGTCTGGTCGTAGGCGGTCCCGAGCTTCAGGCGCACGCTGTCGCTGTACCTGTACACGCCGCCCAGGGCAAACCGCCAGGCGTCGCGAAAATCGCTGTCGAGCGTTTGTGCGATGGTCCCCGCGCTCGCGCCCGTAGTGCGGATGACGTCGATTTTCGGAATCGAACTCCAGCCCGTCCACGAGACGTCGCCCAGCACCTGCCAGCGCTCGGAAACCGCTTGTGTGACGCTGAGGATGAACACGTCCGGCAGCTCCAGGTCGGCCCGGGCGCCGGAACCGAGTGCGGACAGCGGCGATGCCACGTCGATCTTTCCGTTCAGGTCGTACTGGATGCTGGACCGGTAGGAAACGCCGATCCGGGTCGCGGGCGAAACGGAAAACAGGGCACCGACGTTCCAGCCCCACGCGTTGTCATCCAGCGTGAGCGTCAGGGGGGTGGCCGCCGTAGTGCCATTCGATACTGCAACACGTCGAATATATTCGGCTTCGATGCGCTGCCAGTTCAGGCCGACGCCAAGCGACACCTTGTCGTTGACCCTATAGGCCAGCGAGGGGTTCACGTTGTAGGTTTTGATATCAAAGCTCGTCGATTGCGCCGCTCCCAGCCAGGGCGCGTCGTATTCGGTCATGAGGCCGAAAGGCGCCCCCACCCCCAGACCGAAGTACAGATCCTTCTTGATCATGAACGAAGCATAAGCGTTCGGCAGCACGCCCAGGGTGCCGCCATCCCCGCCGGTTCCCGTTCCGGCCAGCGCACCCACGCTCGACCCCTGGTCCTGAAACTCGAACGAAGGCTGCACCAGCGAGATACCGGCCGAGATTTCGCGGGCCTGGAGCTGCGTCATGCCGGCCGGATTGTAGAAGACCGTGCTGGCATTCTCGGCCACGGCGGCCGAGCCCGCATAGGCGTTGCCCATGCCGCTGGCGTTCTGTTCGATGAGCGCGAAACCCGCGGCCTGGACGCTCGATGCGAAGCCCGCGACTGCAAGACTGGCGGCCAGACGGCCGAGGCGATACGACATGGTAGTTCTCCCTTGGTATTTGCTGCTTTGGCGTCAGCTTCGCGCGAAATCGGCATACATCGCTTCGACCGCGGCGCGGTAACGATCGAGCACCTGATTGCGTTTGACCTTGAGCGTAGGCGTGAGCAGCCCATTATCCACGGTCCATGGCTTGAGTTCGGGATGCAAGCGACGAATCTGCGCGTAGCCCGGGAAATGCTTGAGATGCTCCGCCACGCGGCGCGTCAGCGCCTTGACGACTTTCGGGTCATTGAGCGCAGACGGCTGTGCCGGATCGACATTCAGACTGGCGGCGAAGGTTTGCCAGTGTTCTTCGTTGAGCACGGTCAGGGCCGCGAGATAGGGCTTGCCCTCGCCGACCACCATCACCTGTTCGAACAGGGGATCGAGCAGGATCGCCGACTCCATGTCGGTCGGCGGCACCTTCTCGCCGTTGTTGAGCACGATGATGTCCTTGATGCGTCCCACGATGGCGTAATGCCCGCGCGCGTCCATGCGGGTCTTGTCGCCGGTATGCAGCCAGCCGTCGGCATCGATCATCGCGCGCGTAGCCTCCTCGTTCTTCCAGTAGCCGCGCATCACGCACGGGCTGCGCGTGAGCAACTCGTCGTTCTCGCCAACCCTGACCTCGATGCCGGGCAGCGGCAGGCCGATGCTGGCTGGCACGTTCGATTCGGGCCGGTTCACGCACACGACCGGGCTGGTCTCGGTCAGGCCATAGCCCTGGATGATGGGCACGCCAAGTCCGATGAAGACGCGTGCGATCTCGGGCGACAGCGCGGCGCCGCCGGAGATCGCCAGTTTCAGGCGTCCGCCCAGCTTCTCCGTGACGTTGCCGGCGACCAGCTTTTCCAGCAAGGGCCACAACAGCAGTTCGGGATGCCAGGGCGCCACCCCCTGCGCATGCTCGAAGCGCCGCCAGCCCACCCGCACCGCAAGATCGAACAGCCTGCGCGCGATCGGCTTCTTCTTCGCCAGGCCGTCCTGGATGCGCCCGTAGACGCGTTCGTAGATGCGCGGCACCGAGATCAGCACGGTCGGTCGGATGGCCTGCAGATCCTGAGCCAGCTGGGCGATCGAACGCGCATAGGCGACTTCGGCGCCCAGCAGCATCGGCAGGTAGTAGCCGCCGGTACGTTCCAGGGTGTGCGACAGCGGCAGGAAGGACAGGAAGGTTTCGTGCTGGCCAAAAGCGGCGCACTGCGACGCGAAGTACGCGTTCCACAACAGGTTGGCGTGGGTCAGCATCACGCCCTTGGGACGTCCGGTGGTGCCGGATGTGTAGACGATGCTGGCGAGCAGGTCGGCGGACAAATGACGTTCGGGCAGCGGCGTATCGGCTGCCTGCGCAAGCCAGTCTGCCGCCACGACGAAACGCGGGCTCCAGTCGGCCAGTCCGTTCTCCGGTGAAGTCAGGCTGACGATGCGCTGCAGCTGGTGGGCCGACCCCGCGATTTCGGCGAGCTTTCTGTGCTGGAACCTGCCCTCGACCAGCAGCAGCCTGGCATCGGCGTGGTCGAGTATGTAGGCCGCATTGTCCGGGCGGTCGTCGAGATAAAGCGGAACCGTCACCAGTCCCAGCGAAAGTGCGGCCTGGTCGAAGATCACCCATTCGACGCAGTTCTTCAGCATCACCGCAACGCGGTCGCCGGGTGCGAGACCCTCCTTCACCAGCGCGCGGCGCCAGCGTTCGACTTCGGCGGCGACCCGGGCCCAGGTGAAAGCTGTCCAGCCGTCGCACGACTCGTCAAACTGTCGATAGGCGACTGCGTCCGGCGATGCGGCGACGCGTGCGCGGAAAAGACCGTACAACGTGTCCAGCGTATCGGGATGGAAGGCGCCCGCCGTCATGTCTATGCGTTAAAAGCCCTTAACAAACGTCGCATAGATAACCCGCAAAGGCCCCGGGGGTCAAGCAGCCGACCTTGCCAGCACGGCGGCGAAGAATCCGTCCGTGCCGTGCACGGCGGGCGACAGTTTCAGCATGGCGCCGGTATCGAGCGGAATCCTGTGCTGGGCCAGGATCGTGTTTGCCGGCACCCGTTCGAATCCGCCCGCGCTGAGAAAGGCCTCGACGATGGCCTCGTTCTCTTCCGGCAGCAGGCTGCAGGTGGCGTAGACCAGGCGCCCGCCGGGCTTCAGCAAACGCGAGGCGGCGAGCAGGATGGCCGCCTGCTTGCGGGTCAGCTCCGCCACGCCATCCGGCGTCTGGCGGAACTTGAGATCCGGATTGCGGCGCAGGGTACCGAGGCCGGAACAGGGGGCATCGACCAGCACGCGGTCGAGCTTGCCGGCCAGCCGCTTGACCCGCGCGTCGCTTTCCGAGGCCAGCAACTGCGGCATCACGTTCGAGAGGCCCGAACGCGCCAGGCGCGGCTTGAGATTGGCCAGCCGCTTCTCGGCCACATCGAAGGCATACAGGCGGCCGCTCGAGGCCATCATCGCGCCTATGGCAAGCGTCTTGCCGCCGGCCCCGGCACAGAAGTCGCACACCATCTCGCCGCGGCGGGCCCCCAGCAGCAGCGCCAGCAGCTGGCTGCCTTCGTCCTGTACTTCCAGCGTGCCATCCAGGAAGAGTGGATGCTTGTTGATCGCCGGATGTCCCTTGAAACGCAGTCCCCAGGGCGAATACGGCGTCGCCTCGACCGCATGCCCCTCGGCCACGAGCTGGCTGCGCACCGCTTCGCGATCCGCTTTCAGGATATTGACCCGCACGTCGAGCGGTGCCGGCTGCTGCAGCGCACGGCCGAGGGACAGGATGTCGGCATCCGACAGCGGCGGCTGCAGTTTCCCGATCACCCAGTCCGGCAGTTCTGCCATCACCCCCAGCGGCAAGGTCGCGGTATCGGCATCGCGGATGCGCTGGATCAGCTCCGGCTTGGCGAATTTCTCCAGGGTCGCACCGCTCATGCCGCGCGCCTTGATCAGCCAGGCCACGACCAGCGTGCGCGGATTCGCGGCCGGCACCACGGCCGACAGATAGCGGTAGCGTCGCAGCACGCCGAACACCGCCTCGGCGACGAAGGCGCGATCGCGCGCACCCATTTTCCTGTTGTCGCGGAAGAAGGCGGACAGCACCGCATCGGCGGGGCGCTTGAAATCCAGCACCAGGTCGAGCGCCTGGGTGGCGGTTTGCAGCAGGGGCGCGCTAAGTTCCATCGAATCAGGCCTGCCAGGCGAACCTCCGGCTGCGGACGCCGTCATTCATGGCTCTGCGTCCTGTCTTGCAGGTGTTCATTGTACGGGTAGCGTACATGGCCATAACGGATCACCAGCACGGCGACCGCCAGCAGCAGCATCGATGCGGCCACGCCCAGCATGCGCCAGACATCCAGGCTTTTCATGTCGAGCACCAGATAGCGCGCCAGCGCAACGATGGCGATGTAGATGGGAAAACGGACCGGCAACTGGCCGGACTGGAAATACACGCCCACCATGGCGAGTATTTCCAGATACAGGAAGAGGAGCAGCAGGTCGGCCAGCGTCACGCCCCCGGCGACGACCATCGTGCGCACCTCGGAGATGCCGGCCACCACGGTTGCCAGCGTGATGATCACCAGGCCGATGGTTTCGACCGCACCCAGCGTGCCCAGGGCGAAGCGCGACAGTTTCTGATCTTTTGCGGGATTCATGGCCAGCGCCTAAGGGATTCGGGCCGCCATTCTAGCCCGAGCGCTTGTGGACCAGCCACTCGCGCCAGATCGCAAGCGCTATCGCCAGTACCACCGGCCCGAGGAACAGCCCGATCAGGCCAAATGCCTGGAGGCCGCCCAGCACGCCGAGAAACACCAGCAGGAAAGGGATACGCGTCGGACCGCTGATGACGAGCGGCCGGATCAGGTTGTCGACCCAGCTCACCACCAGCGCGCCCCAGAGGAACAGACCCAGCGCGGCTTGCGTGTCGCCGTGCGCCAGCAGGCCGAGCGCCAGGCCCAGCCATACCACCGGCCCGACGAAGGGGATTAACGAGACCAGCGCCGTGATCACGCCCCACAACACCGGCGCGGCGATGCCTGCCGCCCAGTAACCAAGCCCGGCAAGCGTCCCCTGCGCAAGCGCCGTCAGCACGATGCCGAACACCACTGCGCGTACCGTGACCCCCGCCGCGGCGATGTAATCGCGCGCGGGCTCGCCCAGCCAGCGGGTGGCAACCCCACGGAACTGCGACAGGACTTCGTCACCATGGCGGAACAGGAAGAACAGCGCAAACACGGCGATGCCGAATTTGGCCACATTGCGTCCCACGCCGCCGGCCAGCGTTTTCAGGGCGGCAGCATCCAGCCATCCCAGGCTCTCCATCTGCGCACGTACCCAGCCCGGGTCACCCTCGATGCGGGCATACTGCGTCATCAGCCAGCCCCCGGCCGGCCAGTCGCGCACGCCTGCCGGTAGCGGCGGCAGGCCTTCGGCCGCAAGTCGCTTGAGGATCGACGATACCGTCGCCACGTCTCCCGCCAGGGTCAGCATTACCCACAGCAGGGGGAGCAGTAGCGTCGCGGCGACGGCCAGCGTCATCAGCAGGGCGACTGCGTTCTCGTTCAAGGGCAGATGTCGGCGCAGGCGCCGATGCAGCGGCCAGATGACGTAGGCCAGGATGCCGGCCCAGGCGAGCGAGGCAAAGAACGGCGACAGCACCCACAGCGTGGCCCCGAAAATGAAGATCAGGAAGCCGAAGGCGCCGATGCGACGGGCAAGAGGCGAATCGATGTTGGTCGGCATGCGGCCCCCTTCAGGCCGGCCTGCGCAGACATCGCGTCAGGATGGCTTGCGCGTCACCCACAGGCTGGCGAACATGAATGTCGCGATGATGAGACCGACGATGCCTAGCGACAAGCCCACCGGAATCTTGTAGACACCGGCCACCAGCATTTTCGCGCCGACGAACACCAGCACCATCGCCAGGCCGTACTTCAGCAGATGGAAGCGCTCGGCCATGCCGGCAAGCATGAAGTACATCGCGCGCAAGCCCAGGATGGCGAAAATGTTCGACGTGAACACAACGAAGGGATCGGTCGTGATCGCAAAAATCGCCGGGATCGAATCGACTGCAAAGACCAGGTCGGACAGTTCGATCATGATCAGCACCAGGAACAGCGGCGTGAACACGCGTACGCCGTTCTCGACGACCCAGAATTTTTCGCCACGGTAGTCCGGCGTCATGCGGATATGCCGCTTGATCCAGTTGAGTGCGGGATTTTTCCCGAGGTTGGGCTCGGCCTCGGCTGCCATCAGCATCTTCACACCGGTGAAGACGAGGAAGGCGCCGAACAGATAGAGAATCCAGTGGAACTCCTGCACCAGCCAAGCGCCCGCCAGGATCATGATCGCCCGCATGACGATGGCGCCGATCACGCCGTAGATCAGCACGCGACGCTGATATTCGGGCGGCACGGCAAAATAGCCGAAGATCATCAGGAAGACGAAGATGTTGTCGACCGCCAGCGCTTTCTCGATGAGATAGCCGGTGAGGAATTCCAGCGACTTGGCTTCGGCGACCTCGACACCGTAGGCGCCTTTCAGATGCCACCACAGGCCCAGGTTGAACAGCATGGCGAGCGCGAACCACACGAAGGACCACGCCGCGGCTTCCCTGAACCCGACCTTGTGTGCCTTGTTGCCGCCGACCAGAAAGAGGTCGACAGCCAGCATCACCAGCACGAAGCCGATGAACGCAGCCCACATCCAGGGCTCGCCGATGTGCAGCGTGGGTTCCATGCGTCCGCGTTACGCCGTCGGAATCAGCCGTTGATCGCACGCAGCGCGGCGATGCGTTCTTCCAGCGGCGGATGCGTCATGAACAGGCGCTTCCAGCCCTGCGGGCTGCCGCCGGCGATGCCGAAGGCCGCCATTTTTTCCGGTAGCGGGCCAGCGTGCACCATCTGCAGGCGTTCGAGCGCCGCGATCATCGCGCCCTTGCCGGCAAGCGAGGCGCCACCGCGGTCGGCACGGAATTCGCGCTGGCGCGAGAACCACATCACGATGATCGAGGCGAGGATGCCGAGCACCAGTTCGGCGACGATCATGGTGACGAAGAACGCGGGACCATGGCCGTTCTCGTTCTTGAACACCACGCGGTCGACGGTATGGCCGATCACGCGCGACAGGAACATGACGAAGGTGTTGACCACGCCCTGGATCAGCGCCAGCGTCACCATGTCGCCATTGGCCACGTGCGCGATCTCGTGCCCGATCACCGCCTCGGCTTCGGCGCGTGACATGGTATGCAGCAGACCCGACGACACCGCGACCAGGGCGTTGTTCTTGTTCGCGCCGGTGGCGAAGGCGTTCACCTCGGGCGAGTCGAAGATGCCGACCTCGGGCATGCCGATACCGGCGTCGTCCGCGAATTTCTTCACGGTATCGACCAGCCACAGCTCGGTCGAGGACGACGGCGTGTCGATCACGCGCACGCCCATCGACTTCTTCGCCATCCACTTGGAAATCGCGAGCGAGATCAGCGAACCACCGAAGCCCATGATCGCCGCAAAGATCAGCAGCGAGGTCAGGTTGAGTCCATTGGCCGTGAGGTAGGGCTCCACACCGAGGAGTCGCATGGTGAGCGACAGCACCAGCACGATGGCCAGGTTGGTGGCGAGGAACAGGAAAATGCGCTTCATGTCGGGTCTCCTTGGAAAAAGGAACAGCCTTTTACGGACAGGCACAGGATACAGAGGGTCATTGCACAATTAAATCCGATTTTTATACTGTCATAGTTCGATTTTTACGATTTGAATTCCGCCATGCTCAACTACAAGCACCTGCACTATTTCCGTACCGTGGCAAAAGCCGGCGCCATCAACCGCGCCGCGGAAAAACTCCATCTCACGCCCCAGACCCTGTCGGGCCAGCTCGGCGCCTTCGAGGAACGGCTGGGCGTGGCCCTGTTCCGCCGCAGTGGCCGCCGGCTGGAGCTCACCGACGCTGGCCGCACCGCACTCGCTTACGCCGACGACATCTTCCACATCGGCGCAGAACTCGAGGAAGCCCTGCAGAACCGTGCCGCCACCCCGGCCCATCCCTTCCGCGTCGGCATCGCCGACGTGGTGCCCAAGGCCATCGCCTACCAGCTGCTCGCCCCGGCTCTCGTACTGGCCGAGCCAGTGAAGCTGGTGTGCCGCGAGGACCGCCTCGCCACGCTGGCAGCGGAACTCTCGATCCACCGCCTCGACATGGTGCTGGCCGACCGGCCGCTGCCGCCCAACATGGACATCAAGGGCTACAGCCACCCGCTCGGCGAATGCGGCATCGCCTTTCTGGCCGCGCCGCGCATCGCCAGGGACGTGGGCCCGGATTTTCCTGCCTGCCTGCATCAGGCGCCCCTGCTCATACCCGGCGAAGACAGTGCGCTGCGGGCCCCGCTCCTGCGCTGGCTGGAAAAGCAGGACCTGAGCCCGGAGATCGTCGGCGAATTCGACGACAGCGCGCTGATGAGCGCCTTCGGCGAGGCCGGCGCCGGCATTTTCCCGGCCCCGTTGACGGTGGCCCCCGCCGTGATGCGGCAACATGGCCTGCTCGAACTGGGGCGCACCGCCGACGTACGCGAACGCTATTTCGCGATTTCGGTGGAACGCCGCCTGCGCCACCCAGCGGTGGTAGCGGTGAGCGAAGCCGCACGCAGAAGCCTGGCCGGGCTTTGAGCTACGTGCAGGCCTGCAGCCAGCGTACCGCCTCGAGCGGCGTCAGCACCGCGAACCCGGACCGGCCGGCGCGGCGCAGTTTCAGTACCTTGCGATCCTTGCTGACCAGCGGTACGCGCAGGGCGGCGGCAAGGTCGAGGAATTTCTGGTCGTCACCGTCGGCGCAGCGCGGCACCCCGGGAACCGTCGGTGCCGACGGGAACACGCAGGCAGCGCGGTATGCTTCCTGCAGGGCAAGCTGTCGCGCCGCGTCGAGACCGAATTCCGGGTAGGCAAGCACGCGCTGCCATTCCCCGAAGGTCGCTGCGCTGGCCGCACAGCGCACGCGCCCCGTGTCTACTGCATGGCGCAGCGGGCGCGCAACCGGGTCGTCGAAATGCCACAGATCCAGTACGACGTTGGTGTCGAGCACCCAGACCGGTTCATTCGATCCCGGCATGTTCAGCGATGAATTCGCGCACCCAGTGTTCGGGCTTGGCGCTGGCGAAACGGCCAACGATCTCGCCCTTGACGAACAGCAGCACGGTAGGAAAGCCGCGCAAGCCGTAACGGCCGGCCAGCTTCATGTTGGCGCCTTCGTCGACTTCCACCTTGGCGAGGCGAAGCTTGCCGTCGAGATGGGTGATCACGCGTTCGAGCACCGGCGTGAGCGCCCGGCACGGCGGGCACCAGTCGGCCCAGAAATCCACCAGGATCGGCTGGACGTGCGAGGCGTCGATCACGTCGCGGTCGAAATGCTCGAGGTGCGTGTCGAAGATGACGGACGAAGCGGGGTCATGCAAGGCGGTCATGGATTTTGTGCTGGAACGATTCGCGCGCTATTGTGCCTCAAGCGCACTGCCTGCATGGCCGCAAACCACTGTAACCGGCCTGCAACCGGATTGGGGTCATGGAAGAACACTTCTATCGCGAACAGGAAATCGCCCGGCTGCCCGGCTCACTGCCCGCAGCCACCTACAACCTCGCGCACACGCTGCTTGCACGTGCCGGGGACTGCCTGTTCGTCCCGATCCGCAGCATGCAATACATGGCGGTGCTCGATGCCGACGAGTTCATTTTCGTGGACAGCCAGAACAAGGCCTGGGTCGAACTCGCCTGGCAACGCTTTCGCCCGCAGTCGCGCGCCGCACTCGACGCGCCGGTGCCCTACGACATCGTGCACTATTTGCCGCGTGCCGCCGAGACCATGCAGCGCCTGCCGGGAGAATTCCACCAGGCCCTGCTGGTACTGGCCGACCGACAGCGGCCCGTCGAACCGGCTTCAGTACTGACCTGGCCCGCCCGAACGCGGGACGGCGACACGCCCCCCCGCTGAACCCCTCAGACGCCGGCGATCCGCATCCTGACGCCCAGCCAGTTGAGAAACGCCATCAGCAGATGACCGCCCCGTGGCCGTTTTCCGGGTGACAGGATCAGGGTGTCGCAGGCGTCGACCAGATAGGCATGCGCTTCCCCCGCAACGATCAGATCGGGATGCGCATGATCGATGTACTGGCTCAGTCGCTGCCGGCGCAGACCATGCTGCGCATCGCAGCGGGCGCCGTCGATCCCCAGCGTGGCGGCCAGGAACTGCAGGCGCCGCAATGCGGCCTGCTCCAGAACGCGTGCGGTCGTACGCACCTCACCGCCGAAATAGCCGCCGTCCAGCCCGCCGTCCGGTTCGATCAGATGAAGCAGGACCAGTTCGGCCTGGTTCTGCTGCGCCAGCAGCGAGGCCTTGCCGACGACAAGGCCGTCGTGTTCGTCGAAGTGGACGAGCGCAAGGATGCGCCGGTAGGGAGCGGGCTCAGGCATGGACCGCTCGCATGTCCCCCTGGGCGGGGACTTCCTCCTGCGCGCCGGCCACCTGGCATTCGCGGAATATCCGCGCGCGACAGGTACGGCACACTTCCGGATCCAGGCGTTTGTAGATCGTTTCGATGGCTTCCGTCTTGGTGTCGAACAGGTTGACGCCACCGATGGTCTTGAGCGCGCCGCTCTCGGCGAGTTGCTCCTGCACCGTGTCCTTGATCCGGATGAAGTAGAGGCCTCCCCCCTTGGCGCGGCGCTTCTGCGCCTCTTCGGCCAGGTAGTGCGCACCCGCCAGATCGATGAAATTGATGCCGTGCGCCACGATGGCGACGTGTTTCTGGCCCGGCGCGTCGGCGTCCTGCGCCGCGAGCGATTCCCGGATGTGCGAGGTGGCGCCGAAGAACAGTGAGCCGTCGATGCGCACGAAACGCAGTTGCGGACACTGCTGGGCATTGTCGGCATCGGTGAAACGGCGCTTCTTGTTGTAGGGATCGGGTGCGCGCACCCGAACCTGCGGCTTGGACGTACGGGCGAGATAGATCGCGAGCGACATCAGCACGCCGACGATGATGGCCTCTTCCAGGGTCAGGAAAAGCGTGCAGGCAAAGGTGGTCAGCAGTATGGCCGACTCCTGCCGGCTGGACTTGAGCGTATGAAAGATCTCCTCGAAATCGATCAGGCCCCACGCCACCATGAAGAGGATGCCGGCCATCGCCGCGTTCGGCAGATACTGCGCCCAGGGCGCAACCAGCAGGACCAGGACCAGCAGGAACACGCCGGCCAGGATCGCCGCCACGGGCGTCTTCGCTCCCGCCGCATAGTTCACCCCGCTGCGGTTGAACGAGCCGGTGGCCACGTAACCCGAGAAAAAGGCACCGGCGATGTTCGAGAGGCCCTGTCCGACGAATTCCTGGTTGCCATCCACATGCTGGCCGGAACGCGCGGCGAGCGCACGCGCGATCGATACGGCCTCCGTCAGGGCCAGCAGCGTCACCGCGATGACCCCCGACGCGATCGCACGCACGCTTTCCAGATCCAGGCTGGGCATGGACAGCGGCGGCATGGTGGCGGGCAAGGCGCCGACCGCCGGCAGGCTGACGCCGGTGGCGCGCGCGACGAAGTAGCCGAATACCGAGCCACCCAGCATGGCGACGATCATGTAGGGTAGCTTGGGCATCCAGCGCTTGACGACGATGCCCAGCAACAGGGTGACGAGGCCCGTCAGTGCGATATCCGTATGGATGTCAGGCAGGTGCGTGAACGCATGTCCCCATACCGTGGCGAAATCGGAACCGCGCGGGATATCGAGTCCGGTGAAATGCTTGACCTGGTTGGTCGCGATCAGGATGGCCGCGCCAGCAGTGAAGCCCGTCACGACCGAATGCGAGATGAAATTGACCAGCGTCCCCAGCTTGGCCAGCCCCATGACGACCTGCACGACGCCCACCAGGAAGGTCAGCGTGAGTGCGAGCTTCACGTATTCGGCCGAACCCGGCTCCGCATGCGGCGCCAGCACCGAGAACAGCACGATGGAGGCCGCGGTCGTGGGTCCCGACACCAGATGCCAGCTCGAGCCGAACAGCGCGGCGACGATGGCCGGGATCATGCCGGCGTACAGGCCATACTCGGGCGGCATGCCGGCGATGGTGGCGAAGGCCACGCACTGGGGCAAGGCCACCAGGGCGCCGGTCAGGCCCGCCATCGTGTCGATGCGCGCATTGTCGCGGTTGACGAGTGGCCACCATTGCAGGAACGGCGTGAACGGCTTGAGCCAGGCAGGCAGGGTTTGCGGAACGGATACGGACATGGCGGGCTACCGGCGGTTTGCAATCACACCGTGATATGTACCCCGGGGCACGTCGCGCAGACGTCAAGCAAACGTTAATTTATGGTCAAGTCTTGCCGAACCGGAATTCGGCCTGTGTGCCCCTCCCCGCCTCGCTGTGCAACACGACCGTCCAGCCATAGCGGTCGCAAATCTTCTTCACCAAGGCAAGACCGATGCCGGCGCCCTCGCTGTGCGCCCCCTTGTAATGACGCTGGAACACCTTGTCCAGCGCCTCACGGGGGATGCCGATCCCGGTATCGGTCACGCTGAAGCTCGCCTCGTCGAGGTGGATGCGGATGCTGCCGCGTTCCGTGTAGGTAAAGCTGTTGCGCAGCAGATTGGCGATGACGATGGCCACCAGATTCGCATCGGCGGCGACCTGCGGACGCGCCGCCCTGTCCCACTCCAGTTCGACCGGCCGGGTGCCGAGCAGATGGCGGTGCTTCTCGATCGATTCCTCAACCAGCGCGGCCAGGTCGACCGGCGCACGGCGCGCGTCGTCGCGTTCGCGCGCCATCGCCAGCAAGGCCGTGGAGAGATCGGCCATGTCGGCCGCACCGCGTTCGATGCGCGCCAGCCGCTGACGGTCCTTTTCCGGGCGCGTTTCATCCGCCAGCAACACCTCGGCGGCACCGCGGATCACGGCGATCGGCGTGCGCAGCTCGTGCGACACGTCGGCGGTAAAGGCCCGCTCGCGGTCGATGAAATCGGCCAGGCGATGCAGCGTGAGCTCGAAACTGCGGGCCAGTTCGCCCACCTCGTCCTGCGGGAAATCCTCGCTCAGCTGGCCCGGGTGCGATTCCGGGCGCACCGCACGCACCCGGCGCGCCAGTTCCTTCACCGGTTCGATCACGCGTTCGGCAAGCCACAGCGCAATGCCGCCCGACAACAAGGCCATCAAGAGGACGAAAACCGCGAGATACAGCTTCAGGCTGGTCTGCTTCTCCCGCAGCAGGCTTTCGTTGTAGAGCAGGAAGTAACGGCTGTTTCCACGATCGGCGATCGCGACGCGGTAATACACGCCATCGAGACGAACCTGGTGCAAGCCGGGCGGCCACAGTGCGATGGGTTCAGGCGGCACCGCCTCGCCCTGGCGCGCCGGCAGGGCGTAGCCGAGCAGCGTGGCCGTGGCCGGCGGGGGGGAAGCCGGATTGCGTGCCCGACGGGCCAGATAGTCCTGGATTTCCGCACGCAGCGTTTCGTCGATCAGCCGGTCGCCGGCATCACGCACCCCGACATACAGGCCGATGGCCGTCACCAGGGCCACCCCGCCGCCGACCAGCGCGAAAGCGCTGGCGACGCGAAAGCGCAACCCGCGGCTAAACCGCATCCGGGGACGCGATCCGGTAGCCGATGCCGCGCAGGGTATGGACCAGCGCCGGTCCTTCGCCATCCACCGCCGAGCGCACGGTGTGCATGTGCGCACGCAGGGCATCCGAATCGGGCGGCGCATCGCCCCAGACCACGCGCTCCAGTTCCTCGCGCCGCATCACCCGGGGAGAGGCGCGCATCAGGGTTTCCAGCAACTTCAGGGGGATGGGCGGCAACACGATGGTGCGCACGCCGCGGCGGACGCGAACCAGCGCCGGGTCGAATTCGAGATCGTCCACCCGCAACACCGCCGGCGTCAGTTCGCTTTTCGAGCGTCGGACCAGGGCCTTCAGGCGCGCCTCCAGCTCACGCAGGGCAAAGGGCTTGAGCACATAGTCGTCCGCCCCGCATTCGAGTCCGGCCACGCGGTCGTCGAGCGCATCGCGGGCAGTCAGCATGAGCACCGGGGTGTTGCGCCGCGCCTCGTCCCTGAATTTTCGGCATACCGTCAGGCCGTCGAGGCCGGGCAGGATGATGTCGAGCACGATGGCGTCATAGTCGTGTGTGACAGCCAGGTGCAGGCCGGTCACCCCGTCGCCGGCTGCGTCGACCTGATGTCCCTTGGCCTCCAGGAAGTCGCAGACATTGGCCGCGAGGTCGGGATTGTCTTCGATGACCAGGATATGCAGAGAGGGAGTGGTTTCCATGGCCGCGGGCGCCGGGATGTCAGTAAATAGTGAGTTTAGGCCACTCAATGTTAAAATACCGTCAAAACAAGCATGCACCTCCTGGACAGCAAGCCTCCGTCCACGGGCAATCTTCATCCATTCTTTACCTGGAGTTCAAAAATGGCCATCAATCGTGCCCCGCTCGGCAAGGCAATGCTGTGGGGCGTCATCACGGCGGGACTGTACTGGTTCCTGTTCCAGTATGCCGACGCCTTCCAGCGCCTGGCGCACACCACGCTGGATGCCTGCGCGATCCAGCAAGGCAGTGAAACCGTCTACTACAACAAGGCCACGGCGGAATTGTGCGCGGCCGAAAACGGCAGCTTCATCGAGGGCAACTGGCTGTTCGTGTTTGCCCCCATCGCCCTGGCGTTCGCCCTGTCCTATACGCACGGCCTGTTCTCCGGGCTGTTCTGGGACGTGGTCGGCCTCAAGGCCAAAAAATAAGCAAGGGACGGACAACAAGACATGGAACTCATCGACTTCATCGAAATCACCCCGCTGACCGCGATCCTGCTGATCCTGGTCGGCTTCGTCGGCGGCATGGTGTCCGGCTTCATCGGGTCGGGCGGCGCCTTTGTGCTCACCCCCGCCATGATGACGCTGGGCGCCCCCGGCATCGTCGCCGTCGCCTCCAACATCTGCCACAAGTTTCCCAAGGCCCTGGTCGGCGCAATCAAGCGCAACAAGTACGGTCAGGTGGACGTGAAACTGGGCCTGGTGCTCGGCGTGTTCGCCGAAGCCGGGGTACTGTTCGGCAAGCACGTGATGACCGACATCAAGAACAGCTTTGGCGCCGTCGGGACCGACCTCTACGTATCGGCCATGTTCGTCGTCACCCTGGCCATCGTCGGCGGCTTCGTCTTCAAGGACTACCGCAAGCTGAAAGCCCTGGATGACGCCGGTAACGGCGAAGAGCAAGCCGCGCCATTGACCAAGCTGGCGCGCTGGGTACAGTCGGTGAAGATCCCCGGCACCATGATCTACTCCAAGGGTGCACAGGCCGAACTTTCGGTGCTCTTCCTCGTCCCGATCGGCTTCGCCACCGGCTTCCTCGCCTCGGCCATCGCGGTGGGCGGCTTCATCGGCGTGCCCGCGATGATCTACATCCTCGGCCTGCCGGCGATCATGGCTTCGGCCACCGAACTGGTGATCGCGTTCATCATGGGCCTGGGCGGCACCATCTTCTATGGCCTCGAAGGCGTGGTGGACATCCGTCTCGCCATGCTGATCCTGCTGGGCTCGCTGTTCGGCGTGCAACTGGGCGCCATCGGCACCACCTACGTGAAGGACTACCAGGTGAAGTTCACCATGGCGGTGATCATGCTGACCGTGCTGTTCTCGCGCTTCTTCTATATCCCGGGCTACATGGGCAAGCTGGGCATGATCGAGCCCCTGCCCGAAACCACGGTCAAGCTGCTGAAACTGGCGGGCGATGCCATTCTCGTCGTGGCCCTGGTCGTCGGCGCCTGGACTGTGCTGTCCGCGCTGATGCAGGGCATCCGCGAGCACAGGCGCCAGCATGCCGCGCATACCGACACGGTGGGCGTAGCCGAGTAAGGCGTACCCCCTCGCAGTGGTATCATCGAAACGCCGGCCAGTCCCGGCGTTTCGATTTTCCAGCGTCGAGAACTTTCATCATGATCCGCAAGAATCCCTCCGGACACCTGCCTGTCGTGCACGACACGGCCTTCGTCGACCCCACCGCGATCCTGTGCGGCAAGATCGTCGTCGAGGAAAACGTCTTCATCGGACCCTACGCCGTGATCCGTGCAGACGAGGTCAACGAACAGAACGACATGGATCCGATCGTCATCGGAGCCAACTCCAACATCCAGGATGGCGTCGTCATCCACTGCAAGGCCGGTGGCGGCGTCAGCATCGGCAAGGGCAGCTCGATCGCCCACCGCTCCATCGTGCACGGGCCGTGCCACGTCGGCGACAACGTCTTCATCGGCTTCAATTCCGTGCTGTTCAACTGCACCGTGGGCGATGGTTCGGTGGTGCGCCACAACTCGGTGGTCGAAGGTTGCCACGTGCCGCCCGGCTTCTACATTCCATCCACGGCGAACATCCATTCCGATGCCGACCTTGCCCAGATCGAACCGGTGAGCCCGGACGCCGCCAGCTTCTCCGAAAGCGTGGCGCAGGCCAACCACGAGCTGGTCAAGGGCTACAAACGGATCCGCAACGAATTCTGAGCCCGCGATGATCGCCGCACGGGAAGCCTGGCAGGCGGGCCTGTTCGGAAGGTCCCACTGGGCGAACAATCTCGCGGCGGGGTTGGTGGTCGGCGTGGTGGCGTTGCCACTGGCCATGGCGTTCGCGATCGCCAGCGGTGCACGCCCGGAGCAGGGCATCTACACCGGCATCGTCGCCGGCATCTTCGCCGCCCTCTTCGGCAGTTCGCGCGTATCGATCAGCGGACCGACCGGCGCCTTCATCGTCATTCTCGCCGGCATCACCGCCCAATACGGCATCGACGGACTGCAAGTCGCCACCCTGATGGCCGGCCTGATCCTGCTGGCGATGGGGCTGGTCAAGCTGGGCGGCATCATCCGCTTCATCCCTACCCCCGTGATCACCGGCTTCACCGCCGGGATCGCGGTCATCATCTGGGTCGGGCAATGGAAGGACTTCTTCGGCTTGCACCCCGCTGCTTCGGGCAGTCATTTCCACGAAAAACTGATCGCCCTGATCGAGGCCCTGCCCGGCCTGCATCTGCCGACCACGCTGCTGTCTCTCGCCGCCCTGACCATCCTCGTCGTCGCGCCGCGCCTGATCCGCCGCATCCCCGGGCCCCTGATCGCCCTGGTCGCGCTGACGGCGGCGCAGGCCTGGTGGCACTTCGACGGCGTCGCCACCATCGGCAGTGCCTTCGGCGGGATACCCTCCGGCCTGCCCGCCCTCCATTGGCCCGAGATCAGCTTCGCCCGGGTACTGGAACTCATCGGTCCCGCCTTCACCATCGCCATGCTGGGCGCGATCGAATCGCTGCTCTGCGCCGTGGTCGCCGACGGCATGGCGGGAAGCACCCATCACGACCCCAACCAGGAACTGGTCGGCCAGGGCATCGCCAATCTCGCCGCCCCCATCTTCGGCGGTTTCGCCGCGACCGGTGCCATTGCGCGCACCGCAACCAGCATCCGCAACGGCGGCACCAGCCCGCTCGCCAGCATCGTCCACGCGCTGGTATTGATCGCCGTCGTCGTCGCGCTGGCGCCGCTGGCCGCGCAGATTCCGCTCGCGGTACTCGCCGCGGTGCTGTTCGTGGTGTCCTGGAACATGAGCGAGGCACGTCATTTCGTCGACCTGCTGCGCCACGCGCCGGTCAACGACAAGGTGCTGCTGCTCATCACCTTCCTGCTCACGGTGTTCGCCGACCTCGTCATCGCGGTCAACGTCGGGGTGCTGCTCGCCGCGCTGCTCTTCATGAAACGGATGAGCGAAACCGTGACCATCGAGGGTGAGAGCGAATCCAGCCTCGCCGCCGTGTGTCCGGTGGGCGTGCCGAAGGGAGTGCAGATCTATTCGATCGACGGCCCCCTCTTCTTCGGCGCGGCGGCCAGCTTTGAACGCACGCTTGCCAGCCTGCACGACCAGACGCGCGTGCTGGTCCTGCGCCTCGCCCGGGTTCCGATCGCAGACGCCACCGCCATGCAGGCGCTGGCGGACCTGACGCGGCATTTCCAGCAGCGCGGGGTGAAGGTGCTGTTGTGCGAGGCCAACGAACGCATCAACGCCAAGCTCGGCAATTTCGGGCTGCTCGCCCGTCTCGGGCAGGCGGATGCGCGGGTGTCGCTGCCCGCGGTACTGGAACTGGCCGCGGGGGAGAACCCCGACGCCTGACGGCGCTCAGTCGTCCTCGCCGAGCTCGGGGTTCCAGCCCTTGGCGCGGGCCTGCGCCAGCGCCCGCTCGTAGATTTGCGTGTGACGTTCGCGCAATTCGGGCGGCAGCCGGCTGGGCAGGGTGGCGTACTTGTCCCACTCCTTCTCGATGCGGTCCATCAGGGACTGCATGCGACCGAGCTCCCAGCCGGTACAGTCCTCGCTTTCGGGAATAAAGCCGAACAGCCAGCCGTCGAGCACGACGCGCCCGAGCTGGGTGATGCCATGCCTGTCGTTGTGAAAACCTACGTAGCGATCCATGGCGCAACCTGATTAACGAGTCAGCCCAGCATACAGCAGCGGGAGTTTCTCCGGCAGTCTTGCCACATGATCGACGACCATGTAGTTCTTCTGCCCGAAGATGCGGCTGACGTAATTGTCGGCGCGCGGGTCGAGACTCATGCAATAGGTCGTGACGCCGTGCCTGGCGATCTCCTCCACCGCCTTCTTGGTGTCGTAGCGCAGGTACTGCGGATCGCGCACGTCGATGTCCGCCGGCTCGCCGTCGGTGATCACGATGAGCAATTTTTTAGCCGAGCGCTGCAATTTCAGGTGATGGCCGGCGTGGCGGATCGCCGCGCCCATGCGGGTCGACAGCTGGCCGGTCATGCCGGCGAGCTTGGCCTTGGGCACCTCGTTCCAGTGCTGGTCGAAGTCCTTGAAGCGGGTGTACTCGACGTCGTGACGACCGTCCGAGCAGAAGCCGTGGATGGCAAACGGGTCGCCCACCTTGTCGATCGCATCGGCCAGCAGCACGCAGGCCTGCTGCGTCAGCTCGCGCACCGAATATTCCTGGTCCTGCACCTTCTCGTTGGTCGATTCCGAGAGATCCAGCAGCACCAGGATCGAGAAGTCACGCGTCTTGCGCACGCTGCGCATCATGATGCGCGGGTCGGGCTGGTTGCCGAGCCGGATGTCGATGAAGCTCGCGATCGCCGCGTTGATGTCGATCTCGTCGCCGTCCTCGAGCTTGCGGATGCGTTGCACGCCCTGCGGCTGCATCGCGTCGAGCAGGAATTTCATGCGGTGGATTTCGCGCTTGTACTTCGCCGTGATCTCGTCGATCACCGCGAGGTCACCCGACTTCGCGCGCTTCTCCAGCACCGTCGCCCAGGCCGGGCGCTCGAGCTGGATCTGGTAGTCCCATTCCGAATAATGGAAGGGATCGGACACCGGCTCCTTGCCTTCCATCTCGTTGAAGGACTTGCCGTGGCTCTCGTCGCCGATGTTCTCGTAGGGGAACAACTCGGTCGACAGCACCCAGATTTCCTCGGCATCATCGCCGGCCGTCTCGACGTCGATCTCGTTGATCATCTCCATCACGCTGACGTTCTTGCGAACCTGCTTGACGCTCTCGTAACCAGCGCCCGCCGCCTTGTCGAAATCGAATTCCTCGAATTCCCAGAAGTAGCGGTTGTCGTCCCGATAAGGCGCGGCGAGGATGTCGGTGCGCGGATTGAACGGGATTTTTTTCTCGGCGAGGCTGTGCGCCAGCTGCACGCCGATTTCCCACGACACCTGGTTGTCGTCGAGACGGTCCTGCGCCGCGGCAAACAGGGCGCGGCCCTCGGCGATCCACGAATCGTTATCCTGGTAGGTTTCGTCCAGCAGTGCGCGCGCCAGGCGATTGAGATAATCGCCGACGCTCGCATTCATTTCCGGCGTGGCGACGTGCAGCCTGCTCCAGAGCTGCTTGAGGCCGGGGAAGCGGCGGATCGACCGGGCTTCCACCCGCGCGTCCTCGATCACCGAAATCACCGCCATCTGCATCGGATTCAACGCTTCGGCCGAAATCGGCACCTTGGTTTCCACCACGTGCGCGGCGCAGTGTGCGGCGGTGGCGCGATAGATTTCGAGGCCGGACACCGGCTCCTGCCCTTCGATCGCGAAGTCATCGACGGCGTCGGGCACATGCAGAAGATAGTCGGCGATGTAGGGCCGGTAACCTTCACGCGACTCGAAGTCGCCCGAGGTCGGCCGCATGAAGAAGTCGCGCGCCCACAGCGCCCGCAGATACATGTTGATGCGGCGCTGCACGTCGACCAGCAGCGTGCCCTTGCGCTCCTTCTGCAGCATCGCCAGCGACTCTTTCGACTCGAGGCTGAAGTAGCGGATCTGCTCTTCGTAATTGGTGCGATGCGCGTGCGCGCCCCACAGCGCCCAGCGACGCAGGCCACCCAGCGTCAAATGCTGGAACAGCACTTCCAGCTTGTCGAGCATCGGCCGCACGCCGCGCGGTGCCTGCGCGATCAGGGTATTGAGGAACTGCAGATACTTGAGGAAGAGGTCGGCATCCCCGAGCCGGTTGGCGGCGGTGGGGGCACTGGCCAGCAGCAGTTCGATCACCGCACCCGAGGTTTTCGACGCCAGCATCAGCGCGGCGGTGGCGAGGTCGGCCACCACATCCTCGCCCACTTCCTTGGCCACCAACGGCGCCTGCTCGATCCAGGTTTCGACCAGATCGTCACCGCGTCCCAGCCCGCGGATGGCCGACACGCCCTTCAGATAGTTGTCCAGCCCGCGCGGCGAGAACACCTTCGTCGCCTCGTGCCAAGCAGCATCGAGCGTGCTGCGCGTGTGCGGCGAGAGGTCTTCCAGCAGGTCGGCGTAGTCTTCGAGTTTGATCGACATGGTGTGGTGAGTGCTGAGTCGTGAGTGGTGAACGGTGCGTGGTGATGGAGCGTTATCCGCTTACCACTCACCACTTACCACTTACTCAAAAAAACGTCGTCACCGCCGCATCCAGCGCATCGCGCATATCGGGATCGTCGGTGATCGGACGCACCAGCGCGACACGGCACGCCGCCATCGGATTGACGCCCTTGGCGATCAGCGAGCCGGCGTAGATCAGCATGCGCGTCGACAGGCCTTCGTCGAGGCCGTGGCCCTTGAGGTTGCGGCTGCGCTCGGCGATCGACACCAGCTTGGCGGCGATGTCGCCGTTGACGCCCGACTCGTGGGCGACGATCTCGGTCTCGATGCCGTGTTCGGGATAGGTGAAGTCGAGGCCGCCGAAGCGCTGCTTGGTCGACTGCTTCAGATCCTTCATCAGCGACTGGTAGCCCGGGTTGTACGAAATCACAATCTGGAAATCGGGGTGGGCGTGCACCAGCTCGCCCTTTTTCTCCAGCGGCAGCACGCGGCGGTTGTCGGTCAACGGGTGGATCACGACGGTGGTGTCCTGGCGCGCCTCGACCACTTCGTCGAGGTAGCAGATGGCGCCGTGACGCGCGGCAATGGCCAGCGGGCCGTCCTGCCACTCGGTGCCGGAAGCCGACAGCAGGAAGCGGCCGACCAGATCGGACGCGGTCATGTCCTCGTTACAGGCCACCGTGATCAGCGGCTTGCCGAGCTTGTACGCCATGTATTCGACGAAGCGCGTCTTGCCGCAGCCGGTGGGCCCCTTGAGCATCATCGGCATGCGCACCGAATAGGCGGCCTCATACAACTCCACTTCGTCCGCGACCGGGCGGTAATAGGGTTCCTGGGTGATGCGGTACTGGTCGACGATAGTACTCATGACAGCTCCATGTAGGGGGATCGCAAATACGCAGGCAGCTCAGTGTGCAGCCTCTGGATTTGCGCCAGATGAAAAGCCCCCGCAGCCGGCCCTGCCCCCTTTCGAGGCTTCGGGACCGGGCAGCGGGGGCCGGGTAGGACAGCCTTGCCGCCGCTTAGATCGTCTTGCCGCGGAAGATCACCATCGACGCGCCCTGGCTTTGCGAGAAGTTGTCGTAGCCAATCAGACGGACGTGGTTGTTGGGGTTGGCCTTGTGGCAGGCTTCAGCTTCGGCCAGCACGCGTGCAACGTCGGTTTCGCCGAACATCGGCAGCTTCCACATGTACCAGTACGAGTCCATCATGTGCTCGGGCTCGGTGTGCTCGATGGCCGGGTTCCAGCCTTTCTTCACCAGGTACTCCACCTGCTTCTTGATGTTGTCCATCGTCATCGCGGGCAGATAGGAGAAGGTCTCGAATTTGCGGCTGGCGGGGTCGCTCAGGCGGCTTTTGTAATCCATCACTTCAGACATTTTGGTTCCTTTCAGATTAGGGGGTTAGGGGTCAGGGGCCAGGAGCCAGGGGGTGGTGCGGCTGCGCCGCGCGCTTCTCCCTGAATCCTGAATCCCGGTCCCTGAATCCTGCTTACTTGTGCGCAACGTCCAGCTTGTCGACGGTGTCGAATTCGAACTTGATCTCTTTCCACGTTTCCATGGCGATCTTCAGTTCGGGGCTGTGCGCGGCGGCGGCAGTCAGGATGTCCTTGCCTTCCTTCTCGATGGCGCGGCCCTGGTTGCGAGCTTCCACGCAGGCTTCCAGCGCGACGCGGTTGGCGGCGGCGCCGGCGGCGTTGCCCCAAGGGTGGCCGAGCGTGCCGCCACCGAACTGCAGCACCGAGTCGTCACCGAAGATGCTGACCAGCGCGGGCATGTGCCACACGTGGATGCCGCCGGACGCAACCGGGATCACGCCGGGCATGGAACCCCAGTCCTGGTCGAAGAACAGGCCGCGCGAACGGTCTTCGGCAATGAAACCGTCACGCATGGTGTCGATCCAGCCCAGGGTCGCTTCGCGGTCGCCTTCCAGCTTGCCCACGACGGTGCCCGAGTGCAGGTGGTCACCGCCCGACAGGCGCAGCACCTTGGTCAGCACGCGGAAATGGATACCGTGGTGCGGGTTGCGGTCGAGCACGGCGTGCATGGCGCGGTGGATGTGCAGCAGCATGCCGTTGTTGCGACACCAGTTGGCCAGGCCCGTGTTGGCCGTCAGACCGCCGGTCAGGTAGTCGTGCATGATGATCGGGGCGCCGATCTCCTTGGCGAACTCGGCACGCTTGTACATCTCTTCCGGGGTCGGCGCGGTCACGTTCAGGTAGTGGCCCTTGCGTTCGCCGGTCTCGCGCTCGGCCTTCAGGGTCGCTTCGTGCACGAAGGCGAAACGGTCGCGCCAACGCATGAAGGGCTGGCTGTTGACGTTCTCGTCGTCCTTGGTGAAGTCGAGACCGCCGCGCAGACATTCGTACACCGCACGGCCGTAGTTCTTGGCCGACAGACCCAGTTTCGGTTTGATGGTGCAGCCCAGCAGCGGACGGCCGTACTTGTTCATGCGGTCGCGTTCGACCTGGATGCCGGCGGGCGGGCCGCCGCAGGTCTTGACGTAGGCGATCGGGAAGCGGATGTCTTCCAGACGCAGGGCGCGCAGGGCCTTGAAGCCGAACACGTTGCCGACCAGCGAGGTCAGCACGTTGACGACGGAGCCTTCTTCGAACAGGTCGATCGGGTAGGCCACGAAGGCGTAGAAGCAGGTGTCGTCGCCGGGCACGTCTTCGATGCGGTAGGCGCGGCCTTTGTAGTAGTCGAGGTCGGTCAGCAGGTCGGTCCACACCGTGGTCCAGGTGCCGGTCGACGATTCCGCGGCCACGGCGGCGGCGACTTCTTCACGATCGATGCCCGGCTGGGGCGTGATCTTGAAGCAGGCCAGAATATCGGTGTCCAGCGGCGTGTAATCCGGGGTCCAGTAAGTCTGCCGGTATTCTTTAACGCCGGCGTTGTAGGTCTTGACAGCCATGATGCCTCCTAGCAATAAGGTCAGGTTTACGCGACATGCCAGAAGTGGTCATGCACGATGGAGCGCAGTCTGCGTGCTTTCAATCATCAATAACAGTCGATTTTTTCTATTACCTATATAGACTATTATCTATGTATTGGTCTGGGAGCGCCTGAGGCATGCATCGTCACACCACCTTTCGCCAGCTGGAAATCTTCGAGGCCATCGCCCGGCTGGGTAGTTTCACACGCGCCTCGGAAGAGCTCTTTCTCACCCAGCCCACCGTCTCCATGCAGATCAAGAAGCTGTCGGAGGCCGTGGGCGTACCGCTGTACGAACAGGTCGGCAAGAAACTCCATCTCACCCCCGACGGCCAGGAACTGGCCCAGGCAGCGCGGGAAATCTTCGGCATTCTGAACCGCTACACCATGTCGGTCGCCGAGCGTCAGGGTCTGAAGCAGGGCCAGTTGCGCCTGATGGCGATTACGACCGCTTCGTATTTCGCACCGCGCCTGCTGGGCGAATTCTCCAAGCTCTACCCCGGCATCGACGTCTCTCTGCGCGTCACCAACAAGGAACAGGTACTCGCCAGCATGGCCGACAACCTCGACGACCTCTATTTCGTCGGCCAGCCGCCCGAGGACATCCATGTCGTCGCCACCCCCATCATGGACAACCCCATCATCGTGCTGGCCGCGCCCGACCATCCGCTGGCGGGCAAGAAGAAGATTCCGCTTGCCCGCATCGTGCAGGAGCCCTGGCTGATGCGGGAAAGGGGATCCGGCACCCGCAACGCCATCGAGCGCATGTTCAGGACCTACGACATCAACATCCACCCACGCTTGGAACTGGGCAGCAACGAAGCGGTCAAGCAGGCCATCCTGGCGGGCCTCGGCATCTCCGCCCTCTCGCGCCACGCCCTTGCGCTCAACCAGCCGGAGCAGTTCGCCGAACTCGACGTCGAGGGCTTCCCCATCCTGCGCCACTGGTACGCTGTCTATCCGGCCGGGCGCCAGCTGTCGGTGGTGGCGCGGGCGTTTCTGGACTACCTGCTGAAGCGGGACGAGGCCATGCCGGCGCCGGACGGCCGGCGCAAGGCCTGAGCGCAGCGTGCCAAAAGTGCAACTTTCCCGCTATTTCGGCGTTTCCGGCGCATACGCGGCCCCACACTTGCGCAGAACGCGAGTAATATGAAGCTCCCTCAACCAACCATAGGGATACACATGAACAAATCCGAATTGATCGACGTCGCAGCCGCCGAAGCCGACATCAGCAAAGCCGCCGCCGGCAAGGCCCTGGATGCCATCCTCGCCGCAGTCGTCAAGGCCGTGGCCAAAGGCGACACCGTGACCCTCGTCGGTTTCGGCACCTTCAAGTCGTCGAAGCGCGCTGCACGCACCGGTCGCAACCCGCAGACCGGCGCCGAGATCAAGATCGCTGCCTCGACCGTGCCGCGTTTCACCGCCGGTGCCGGTTTCAAGACCGCCGTCGCAGGCAAGAAGGCCGCGGCCAAGAAGAAGTAATCGCGCTGACGGCCTGGCCTACCCCGGCCGTCCGCACATCAAGGCCACCTCCAGCGGGTGGCCTTTTTTCATTTGCGGCCCCGTCGGCCGCTTTCCGCCGAGGTTTTCGCATGCCCCCGCTCACCCTTGTCATCGGCAACAAGAACTACTCATCCTGGTCGTTGCGCCCCTGGCTGGCCATGCGGCAGACAGGCATCCCCTTCGAGGAAGTGCGCATTCCGCTCTACCAGCCAGAATCGCGGGCCGCTCTGGAAAAGTGGTCCCCGTCGGGGAAGGTACCGGCGTTGCACGACGGCAAGATCGCCGTATGGGACTCGCTGGCGATCTGCGAAACCCTCGCAGAGCGCTTTCCCGACAAGCGGCTCTGGCCTGTCGACGCCGCGGCGCGGGCGATCGCGCGCGCCGTGAGCGCGGAAATGCACGCCGGATTTGCCGCCCTGCGCGAGCACATGTCGATGAACATCCGCGCACGCCGACCCGGCCGGGGCCGGACACCAGAATGTCTGGCGGACATCGCGCGTATCCAGGCAATCTGGACACAGTGCCGAACGCAATACGGCGACGGCGGCGCATTCCTCTTCGGGGATTTTTCGATAGCCGATGCCATGTACGCGCCGGTGATACTGCGTTTCCAGACCTACGGCGTGACGCTGGCGGGCAGCACCCGGGCCTACGCCGAAACGATGCTGGCCCTGCCCGCACTGCAGGACTGGATGGCCGATGCCGTGGCGGAAACCGAGCGCATCGCCCAGTTCGAACAGGACGCGTGAAACAATGCGCGGTCGGGATCGCTATCGCGTCTACGTGATCGAGCTGTCGCGGGATGTGCTGGTCGAAAGCCGCTTCAGGAAAGCCAACCCCGCCTACATCGCCGGCAAGCCCTGTCTCTACGTGGGCATGACCGGGCTGGACCCCGACGTGCGCTTCGACAAGCACAAGGCCGGCATCCAGTCGAACCGTTTCGTGCAGGCATACGGCCTGCGCCTGCTGCCCGAACGCTACGAACTCTACGGCCCGCTGTCGTACGACGCGGCTTGCGCGCTGGAAGTCGAACTGGCGATCGATTTCCGCGAGGCAGGGTACGGCGTATGGCAGGCGTGAGCCGGCCTACTTCGTCAACGCCATGAACAGTTTCGGCAAACGCTCCGGCAGCCGCTCGACGTGGTCGATGACGGTGAACTGGCGGCCGAAGACGTCGCCGACGTATTCGTCGGCCTTGGGGTCGAGGCTGATGCAGTAGGCGAAGATGCCGTCCTGGTCGAGTTCCTTCACGGCCTGCCGCGCGTCCTCGATGAGCAGGCGTTCGTCGTGGGCGTCGACGTCGGACGGCCGGCCGTCGGTGAGGATGAGCATGAGCTTCTTGTCCGCCTTGCGTGCCGAAAGGTAGTGCGCGGCGTGCCGCATCGCGGCCCCCATCCGGGTCGACCAGCCGGCCTCCATCGCGGCCAGCCGCGCCTTCACTTCGTCGTTCCAGTGTTCGCCGTAACCCTTGATGTGCTGGTAACGCACGTCGTGGCGGGTGTTGGAATGGAAGCCGGCGATGGCAAACGGATCGCCCAGTTTTTCGATGGCCCAGGCCAGCAGCGAGACGGCTTCCTGGCTGAGCTCGAGGATGGTCTGGTCGCTGCCGGCGGCCTTCTCGTTCAAGGATTCCGACAGGTCGAGCAGAAGCATCACGGCGATGTCGCGGCCGTCGGTGCGGTGGCTCATGTTGATGCGCGGGTCGGGCGTGGCACCGCCCTTGAAATCGATGAGCGAGCGGATGGCGACGTCGAGGTCGAGTTCGCTGCCTTCTTCCTGGTAGCGGATGCGCACCTTGTCCTGCGGTTTCAGCAGGTCGAGCATTTTCTTCAGCTGCTTGGCGAGCGCGCCGTGCTTGGCGAGCAGACGGTCGATGTCGGCCGGGTTGCCGCTGGCGTGCAGTGATTCGTAGACGCTCGCCCAGTCGGGGCGGTAGGTCTGGCTGTTGTAGTCCCACTCTGGATAGTGGCGCGGCGGCAGGCCGCGGATTTCCTCGCCCGGTTCGATCCTGCGTTCCTCGTCGAAAGCCTCTTCCTCGTCGCCGGCCTCGATGAATTTCCACAACTGGCGGTTGTCGTCGCGATAGTCGACCACGGTGTCGTCGAAATGCACCCTGGCGAACTGGTCGCTCGGGCGGCGGGTTCTGGCGACGTAGCTCAAGGCCAGCGCGGCGATCGCGCGCGTCGAGGATTCGCCGTGCGCCAGCGCGGCGTGGAAGCGCTGTACATATTCCAGCAAATCGGCATCCGTATAGCCATGGTCCGGATCGAGCAGTGCACGCGACAGCATCGCCATGCGATGCCGCAGGCAGGAGGTGGTTTCGGGATCGCAGGCGTTTTCCAGCGGCTTCGGATGCAGCGCGAGGAAGAGGCGCCGCAGGCCGGGATATTCGCGGATCAACAGCGTTTCGATGCGGCAGTCCTCGAAGAACTCGACCGCCATGCGCTGGAACGGGCTCCAGTTGTCGGCAACCTGCGCTTCGCTCCAGCGGCGGTGGCCGACCATGTGTGCGAGCGTCGCACGGTAACGGTCAAGGCCGGAGATGTCGCCCGCATCGTCGTATACGTCGGGCAGGCGGATGCCGAGCCTGTCGTAGTACGGCATGGGTTTGCGCAGTTCGTCGAACGCGGTGGAGTACGGGATGAGGTGGTCGCTGTCCTGCCACAGGCCGCGCAGGTAGAGATCGAGCTTGCGTTCGACGTCGACCAACAAGGTTCCATGGCGCTCGCGTTGCAGCACGGCGCGGGCGTCGGCCGACTGCAGGCTGAAATAATCCTTTTGCCGCTCGGGATGGCTGCGGTAGTTGCGGATGCCGTATTCCACCCAGTTCTTCAGCCCGGCGAGCGTGAGCTGGTTGAGCAGGCCCGGCGCCTGCGCGAAGAACTCCGGCAGCCCCGGACTGGGGAAGGTGGTGTGGTGGCCGTGGATGGAGCCGGTGGTGCGCGCCTTCAGGTCGAGCGTGATGTCGAGGTAATGCTGCAACTGTTCTTGAGATTGAAGCCGCCGCGCCACCGGCGCAAGCGTCTGCAGGAAGGGCGCAATGGCCTTGCCGTTGGGCGACTTCTGCAAGCGCTGGATCAGCGCCATCACCGCGGGCAGTGCGGCTTCGCCGACTGACTTGGCGACCGAGGGCCACTCTTCCATGAAGGCCAGCATCGGTTCCACGCCACGCCCAAGCTTGCCGATGGCGCGCCCCGCTTCCAGGTAGGCACCGATGCCTTCGCGTGTGAGCACGGCCAGCGCCTCGGCCATGACGTCTTCGAACACCTCCTCGACCTGCGGAAAGCGGGTGTCGAGCTGCTTCCAGTACGCCGCCATCAGCGGGTGCTGGTATTCGATTGCGGCGCTCACGGTCTGGACTCAGGCAAACGTCGCGTCGATGGCGTGGTCCAGCGTTTCGCGGATGTCGGCGTCGTCGGTGATCGGCCGCACCAGCGCCATGCGGCAGGCGTCCTGAGGCGTCACGCCGTCCTTGATCAGCGTCGCGGCGTAGACCAGCAGGCGAGTGGAAATGCCTTCGTCGAGGCCGTGCCCCTTGAGGCCGCGGGCGACGCCGCCGATCTTCACCAGTTTCGCCGCCACGGCCTCGTCCATGCCGGTCTCCTTCGCCACGATCCGCGCTTCGAGTGCGGCATCGGGGTAATCGAAGTCGAAGCCGGTGAAGCGCTGCTTGGTCGACTGCTTCAGATCCTTCATCAGCGTCTGGTAGCCTGGGTTGTAACTGATCACCAGCTGGAAGTCGGGGTGCGCCTGGATCAGTTCGCCCTTCTTGTCGAGCGGCAGGGTGCGGCGGTGGTCGGTGAGCGGGTGGATCACCACCGTGGTGTCCTGCCGCGCCTCGACGATTTCATCGAGGTAGCAGATGGCGCCGATGCGCGCGGCGGTGGTGAGCGGGCCGTCGAGCCAGCGGGTGCCGTTGGCTTCGAGCAGATAGCGCCCGACCAGGTCGCCGGCGGTCATGTCCTCGTTGCAGGCCACGGTGATGAGCGGCTTGCCGAGCTTCCACGCCATGTATTCGACGAAGCGCGACTTGCCGCAGCCGGTCGGGCCTTTCACCATCACCGGCAGGCGGTTGCGGTAGGCGGCCTCGTAGAGGGCGACTTCGTTCTTCTGCTGCTGGTAGAAGGGTTCCTGCTGAACCTTGTATTGCTCTTTGTCCGTCATTGCGTTTCCTCGCTGCGGAAGAAAAAACGCCCCCAGCAAGCCGGGGGCGTGTAGCGGTGGAACGGGTTTTCGCTGCTAGGAGAGGTCGCGTCGACGCCGTTCCGCATGAGGACGATGCTTCGTCCCCGTGTGCTTATTTGTGCACGCCCAGCTTTTCGCGCCAGCCCGGGTAGAGCTTGTCGGCGTCGTTGGGGAAGGACTCGAACGCACGGGCGAATTCCTTGTGGCTCTTGGCGAACTCGATCGGATCGGCACCCGACTTCCAGCACTCGTACGACTGGCGCAGCGAGATCGCGCCGGCCGCCGGGCTGTCGATGTGGCCGTAGGAGCCGCCGCCGGAGGTGTTGATGACGTTGCCGTGACCCAGGTTCTCGAAGAAGCCGGGCAGGCGCAGCGCGTTCATGCCGCCGGAGATGATCGGGGTGGTGGGCTTCATGCCGTACCACTTCTGGAAGTAGACCGGGCCCTGGCACTCGTCGCGCTCGATCATGTAGGCGATGCCCTTGTCGGTCGCGTCGCCTTCCATCTTGCCGTAGCCCATGGTGCCGACGTGGATGCCGGAAGCGCCCTGCAGGCGGCTCATCTTGGCCAGCACGAAGGCGGTATAGCCGCGCTTGGCGCTGGGGCTGGTGACGGCGCCGTGGCCGGCACGGTGGTAGTGCAGGTACTGGTTGGGATACTGACGGCGGGCGGTGGTGACCATGCCCGGGCCGCCGACGTAGCCGTCGACCAGGAAGGCCAGCTTGTCCGCGTCGGGACCGAACACTTCCAGGCCGTAGTCGGCGCGGGCGCACATCTCGTAGTGGTCGTCGGCGGTGATGTTCAGGGAGAACAGCTTGGCCTGGCCGGTTTCGTCCTGGGCGCGCTTCATGGCGTCATAGACCAGCGGCAGCACCTTCTTCAGCGGGCAGAAGACCTGGTTGCCCTGCGGCTCGTCGTTCTTGATGAAGTCGCCACCGAGCCAGAACTGGTAGGCCGCGTTGGCGAAGGGCTCGGGGCGCAGGCCCAGCTTCGGCTTGATGATGGTGCCGGCGATATAGCCGCCGTTCTGCACGGGACGATCCAGAATGCGCCACAGGTTGGAGATATCGACCGCGGGGCCGTCGAACATCTGGATGGCGCGCTTGGGCACGTAGAAGTCGATCATCTTGGCGTGCTCGATGTCGCCCATGCCCTGGTTGTTGCCGATCGCCAGCGTCAGGAAGGACACGATCATGAAGCGACCGTCGGTGACGTTGCGGTCGAACAGGTCGATCGGGTAGGCAATCCGCATGTCCTCGGTCGCTTCGTCGATGTAGTAGACCAGCGCGTCGACGCCCTTGGTGAAGTCGTCGGTGGTGCAGACTTCGACGTTGGTGCCGGTGGACGATTCGGCCGCAAAGTGGGCGGCCGCTTCCAGGTAACCGTAGCCGGCCTTGGGCTTCATCTTGTAGGCGACGAGGATGTGCTTCTCACCCTTCATCAGGTCCTCTTCCTTGAGGGAGAGGTCGGCGTAACGTGCGGACTGATCCATTGCGGTGCTCCTGCGATTGTTGGACAAGATTTCAGGAGCGCCCGGCCCCGGAAACGGCAGGCGGACTATACGGGGCATGGAATATAATTAAAATTCAATATTCTTGATAAAACTTATATAAATAGGCTTATATGTTTACATCATGCGCCGACTGACGCTCCGGCAATTGCGGGTCTTCGAGGCCGTCGCCCGCAACCTCTCCTTCTCGCGGGCGGCGGAAGAACTGCATCTGTCGCAGCCGGCCGTATCGATGCAGGTGCGCGGGATCGAAGCCATCCTCGGCCAGCCGCTCACCGAACAGATCGGGCGCAGGATCTTTCTCACCGACGCCGGCCGCGAGGTACTGCACGCAAGCCAGGCAATCACGGCCAGGCTGGACGACCTGCAGCACAATCTGGCGCAGATCAGGGGCGTCGAAAGCGGCAGCCTGAAGCTCGCGGTGACGGCCACGGTGAATGCCGTCGCCACCGGCATTCTGGCTCGCTTCCGCGGCGACTACCCGGGCGTGTCGATTCATCTCGACGTGTCGAACCGTGCGGCGGTGCTCGACCTGCTGGCGAACAACCGCATCGATCTCGCCATCATGGGTCAGGTCCCGGAGGGGCTCGAGCTTTCGGCGACGCGCTTCATGGACAATCCGCTGGTCGTGATCGCGCCGCCGGCTCACCCTCTGGCAGCCAGGCGCAAGGTGACGCTCGCGCAGGTCGCGGCCGAACCCTTTCTGGTACGCGAGAGCGGTTCGGGCACGCGCGGCGCGATGGAACGCTTTTTCGCCGAGCGCGGGCTGGAGATCCGCAGCAGCATGGAAATGAGCAGCAACGAAGCGATCCGCCAGGCCGTGCAGGCGGGTCTCGGACTCGGCCTGCTGTCTCAGCAGACGCTCGAGCTGGAACTGGCCTTGCGACGCCTGGCCGTGCTGAACGTCGAGGGTTTCCCGATCATGCGCCACTGGTATGTGGTCCATCGCGCCGACAAGCGGCTGTCGCCGGTGGCGCAGGCCTTCAAGCAGTTCGTGCTGGAAGGAAGCGGTTCGAAACCGGCGGCTCGCCGGTCAACGTCGGCACCGTAGCGAACCGCGGCGATTTTCTACTCGGGATGGACCTGAAGGCGCGCGGCCATTCCGCTCGGCGTACCCGCCGCCCCGGATCGTCCGCGGCAAGCCGGTCCTTCATTCGGGGGCGATGATCGCCCGATCCATGTGCACGCCCTCAGGCAGGTGCCGCCTCGACGCGGCTGCTAGGGGGACCCCGGCGCTGCGACACCTGCCTGCGACGTACACGGTCAATCCGGCCAGATACGGGCCGGATGCATTGCCGGCGACGCGGCCTTGGGCGCTGTCGTCGCACGCTTCGATTCAGTCGGGACCGGAGCCGTCTTCTCGACGGCAACGGCGGGCTTTTGCTGGGTCTTGACCTTGCGCACGCCCGCGGCGAGCTTGCCGGATACCTTGTTCATGAGCTCAAAACCTCCTTGATGATTGCTTCAACGTCCTCGACCGCCGCCGCGCCGCGCGCACCCAGCGCATAGACGCTGCCACCCTCGAGCGCCGCGCTGCGAAATGCCGCGCGTCGTGTCAATCCACTTGCCAGCGCCGGCACGCCGAATTCGGCCAGCGCCGCCTGCATCGCACCCGACAGCGCATTGCGCCGGTCGAGCTGGTTCACGACCAGGTACGCCCGCATCCGCGCGTTACGCTTCTGCGCCGCGCGCACCGCGTCGGCCATGTCGACGCTGGCCCACAGGTCCAGCGGCGAGGGCTGCACCGGAATCAGCACCACGTCGACCGCCAGCATGACGCGCCGCAGGGCATCCGACTGCAGGTGTGGCGGGCAGTCCACCAGCACGTAACGTTGCGTGCGCGCCGCATCGGCGATGGCTGTTTCGACCGCATTCCCCGTCACGCGCTGCACGGGCGGCAGGTCGCCGCTCTGCATGCCCGCCTCCGACCAGTGTCCGGCCGACCCCTGCGGATCGGCATCGAACAGCACGGTTGCGCCGCGCCGGTGCAGGCCGGCCGCCAGATTGACCGCCAGCGTGGTCTTGCCGGTGCCGCCCTTCTGGTTCGCCAGCGCGATCCGCACGGCGGCCATGACGATTACGCACCACCCGCCGTCAGCGCATCGATCTGCTGCGCCAGCGCCACCAGATCGGGGCCGATCTTCTTGCCGTCGGCATCCAGCGTGACGCTGACGTAGGTCTTGCCGAAGCTGAGATTCGGATAATGCCGGGCAGCCTCGGCGAGCTTCGCCACACCGTCGAGGAAACGCCGGGTCTCGGCGTAGCTCTCGAATTCGTAGCGCCGGCTCAGCATGGGCGGCAGATCCTGGCGAAGCCAGTTCGGGATGGGGTTGCTGTCTTCAGGCATAGCGTCGTTCCTTGTCGGGTAAATCCGCCTCCATCTTGCCGAGCTCGTCCAGATGCATCAACTCGTCGCGCAGAATGCCCGCGAACAGGCCATGGTGCGCGAAGTCGCGCACGCGTCCGCAATACGCCGCCGCTTCTTCGTACAGCCGGATGGCTTCCACCTCCAGCACCCGGTCGATGGCGATCATTTCCCCCAGGTTGCGTCCGAGACGTACCGGCGGCAGCTGCGTCGCGTTGGGTGTCGCGCCAAGCTTCAACAAGGCATCCATCAGGCTTTGCACATGGCCGAGTTCCTCGGTCACGTCCTGCCGGAAATGCGCGCAGTAATCCGCCATATCCCACTGGTCGCACAGCCGGGACTGGGCCATGTATTGCTGCACCGCCGCCATTTCATGCGCCAGCGCGCGATTGAGATACCCGAGCAAGCGTGGATCGATTGCCATACCGAACCTTTCACAGGGCGGGAATGCAGCTCACGTCGCCGTCTCGCCCGGCACCGCTTGCACTGGGTTCGGTGGGCAGGATGTGCTCCACTTCCCCGTGGACGCGGGCGATGATGTGGGCGGCAACCAGGCCGTCGCCCACCCGCTCGCAGGCATCCGCACCCGCACGCACCGCCGCGTTGACCGCACCGGTTTCGCCGCGCACCAGCACCGTGACGTAGCCGCCGCCGACGAACTGGCGACCGATGAGGCGTACTTCGGCGGCCTTGGTCATGGCGTCCGCCGCTTCGATGGCGGGAACCAGACCGCGGGTTTCGATCATGCCCAGTGCGATCCCGTGGGTCGCACCGGCCATGACCGCGCCGACTGCCTTGACCTTTTCCACCCTCATGTCCATGACGCGCCCCGATCAGGCAGCAGCGGCAGTGGGCAGGATGTTTTCGACTTCGCTGTGGACGCGGGCGATGATGTGGGCGGCAACCAGGCCGTCGCCCACGCGCTCGCAGGCATCTGCGCCCGCACGCACCGCCGCGTTGACCGCACCGGTTTCGCCGCGCACCAGAACGGTGACGTAGCCGCCGCCGACGAACTGCCGGCCGATGAGGCGCACTTCGGCGGCCTTGGTCATGGCGTCCGCCGCTTCGATGGCGGGAACCAGACCGCGGGTTTCGATCATGCCCAGGGCAATGCCAGTCATACCAGTAGCCATTTTCAATCTCCTTTAAACAATGCGATGTTCAGGTCATTCAGGCTGCGGCCGCGGTGGGGAGGATGTTCTCCACCTCGTTGTGCACGCGGGCGATGATGTGGGCGGCAACCAGGCCGTCGCCCACGCGCTCGCAGGCGTCGGCGCCGGCACGCACGGCGGCGTTCACCGCACCGGTTTCGCCGCGCACCAGCACGGTCACATAGCCGCCACCCACGAACTGGCGGCCGATCAGTCGAACTTCCGCGGCCTTGGTCATGGCGTCGGCGGCTTCGATTGCCGGCACCAGTCCACGCGTTTCAATCATTCCAAGAGCGATACCCGTCATTGCGTTTGCCATGATGCTTCTCCTTTACACGGTTAATGAGACTGCCTTCTCTGCTTCGTGACGCTCTTCCGTCACACTCCACTGGTCGATGATCCCGAGGATCGTCAAATCAGTAAGAATCCTGTAGTCGCCGGCGCCGTAGCGGGCGGCCGAGCCGCCGGCGGTAAACACCCATTTCCCTTCCGGCACGCCCACCGGATCGACCGCCACCGCGAGCGCGCCCTTCTGGTCGGCCAGCACGCGCAGCGATGCGCTGAACAGGCCGGGAATGCGGCGCGTGCACACCAGATCCGCAACCACGCGCATGATCTCCATCTCAATGCTCCTGCCAGTGGTCGATGATGCCGATGATGGTCAGGTCGCTCGGGAAATCCTTCGCGCCCGCCGCTTCGCGCGCCGCCGAACTGCCGACGCAGATCACCCAGTCGCCCGGGATGCAGCCCACCGCATCCACCGCCACGCTGCGCGAGCCGCCGGCCTTTTCGCGTACCACCAGCAGGGGACGATGGCCCATTTCGCGCACGCGGTTGGTCGAGACCAGGGTTTTTTCAACTTGCATGATCTTCATGAATCACCTCAATGCCCATGCGGATCGATGTCGTTATCGGCCACGGTTTCCTGCGCGCTGCCCGGTGCCTTGCCCTGCACCGTCATGCCGCAAACCAGCAGACCTTCCTTGGCCAGTGCCGGATAACGCGTGCCGATCGCTGCCTTGATGCGCCGGCAGCGCGCCACCGCGCGTTCGCGCGAGCCCGGCACCTGCTCGTCGTAGCGGTAATGGATCGCGATCGGGATCGGCAGGCCGCGCGACACATTCAGCTTGCTGAAGATCCTGATGCCGACGTCCATGTCCGCCGCGCCTTCCTCGATGGTGTACATGTGGCCGAAGTAGGCCAGGTTGCGCAGATGGACCTCGTCGAATCCCTCGCCGATGTTGATGAAGCGCTCGGCATGGCCGATGTCGGCGTAGCGCCCGTTATGCTCGGCGCAGACGTAGTCGATCTGCGACAGGTTGTTGGTCAGCAGGCGTTCGATCAGGCGGCGCATGCCGGACTCCGGCGCACTGCAGCCGGCTGCGCGCACCGCCTCGTCGATCGCCACGCCCAGCCGTGCACGCGCTTCGGAAGCCGGCATGCCGGCGGTCTGCCGATAGATCGCCAGATTGTCGACGTAGCAATCCACGTTCATCTCGCCGCCGGCATCCGGGATATGGATGCGGATCGCGTCGTTGTCGGTATCCACGCCGATCAGGAGCGTCGCCACCGAGGCGCCGCAGCAGAAACCGTTCTCGATGGCGGTGCGAAACGCTTCCAGCCGGTCCAGTGCGGCCTGCGCAGCCTGGCGGTCGTCGCTGCCGTGCGCGGCACAGCCCTCGTGATGCGGGTCCGAGCTGCTGCTGTGGTACACCGCGATCTTGAGATAGCGCGTCCCGGCGTCCGAGGTGGTCGGCAGGCCCTCGCGGAAGCGGCGCAGCTCGGTCTCGATCCACTGCTTGACGTTGAGTTCGATGTCGAACATCGCACCCGCGTAGGACTTGCGGCGGCGCACCGCCTGGTGCGGCAGGCGCAGCACGAATTGCAGCAGTCCTTTCAGGCGCCCATCCGCGCAGGGCGTGATGTCGATCTCGTGGAAACCGCACTCGACAAAGAAGCGCTGCATGGCCTCCGCCTCCGCATGGCCGTTCCAGCGTGCGGCGAATTCCTGCGCCAGCGCATGGTAGGCCTGCAGCACGCAGTAGCCGTAGAGTGCGCGCATGTCGAGCGTGGTCACCCAGGCATCGGCAAGCACGGTGTGCGGCAATTCGAAGCCGAGCCGTTCGCGTGCGATCTGCTGCGCGCGCTGCTCGAAACCCGCCTCGTGCTGCTGGGCCGCGATTTCCTTCAGCGTCGGCACGATGGCATCGAAGCGCTGGCGGATGCTGCGCTCGTAGTCGGCCAGCGCCGCATTGCGTGCCACGTCGATCAGCGCATGCGCATGCGGGGCGCAGGATTGGCTCACGCATTCGCCGCCCTGTTCCTGCATGCCGGGCGGGCAGAAGCTGTGCCGCTGGGGCCAGCCCGGCAGCCTGCTCGCCGTGGGCGCAGTGCGCACCGCCATACCGGCCGGGGCAGGCTGGCGGGCGCGCATCGCTTCAGAACGTTGGCGGGTATTCATGGCTGCCGTCCCTGTCAGTTACTCAGCCACGCGCCCCGCCGGACACGGTGATCGCCGCGCCGGTGCTGGCATTGCCGCTGCTGCCGGTAATGCGGCTGGCGCTGGTCGCGGGACGCTCGATCTCGCGGTTGTCGCGCGCGGAAACGCCGTTGCCGCGCGCGTCGCCGCGCAGGGTCGGGTTGCGGCGCTGCGCCGAACGGCCCTCGGTGCCGGTGACACGATCGCCGCGATCCCAGGCGTCGCCGGTGATGCGCCGTTCGCGGCCTTCGCCGGTGATGCGCTCGGGCGCCGCCGGGGCGGGCGCAGGCGCGGCGAGGCTCGCGGCCGCTTCCTCGCGGTAGCGGAATTCGGGCGTGCCCGAGATCAGGCCGACCGCACGCGCCATCGGGCCGGTAATGCGTCCGCTGTCGCCGTAGGCGCTGCCGGTGATGCGGCGCGTCTCGCTGTCGTGCGCCATGCGTGCCGGCGTGGCAATCGAGAAGGTGCGCTGCTCGGCGTCCGCGGGCGGGATGCCGCAGGCCTGCGCCGCCTGGTCTTCGCCCAGGTAGGGCGTCCCGCTGACCGGCTGGCATTCGCCGCGTTCGTTGCCGGTCATCTTGGCGTCCGGTCCGGGCTGGATGCCGGTGAGCGCCGGGCTGCGCCCCAGGCGTGCGCGATTGATGGCTTCGGCCGCAACGCGCGAGGCACAGAATTCGGAGTACTGCTCGGCGCCGATATACGAACTGCCGGTCACCGGCTTGCAGGCACCGTACTCGTCACCGGTCACCTTGATCGAACGTCCGACCTGGGTGCCGGAGACATCCTGCCCGCGCACCGTACGCGACACGCCCACCTTGGCCGGGGACTGATAGTGATAGGACGTGTCGCGGCAGAAGGACACAAATTCCTCGCTGGCGATGTAGTCGGTACCAGTCACACGCTTGCAGGCACCCTGCTCAGCGCCGGTAAGGCTCGACGAGCGACCCACTCGGGTTCCGCTCACCATTGCGCCAGCGCTCGTGTGACTGGTTTCCACCTTTTTTGGGGCATTGCCCTCGCCATTGCGCGAGGCCATGGCGTCGGCATACGCCGTGCCGGTGATCGCGCGCTGCGCACCGTGCTCGCCGCCGGTGACCTGCACCTTGCGATTGAGGTCGGTGCCGGTCACGGCCTGGCGCTTCTCGGTCATGCCGACGCCAACCTTTTCCGGCCGCGGCTCGGGCGTGGTGCCGCAGAACTCGCCGACCTGTTCGGCCGCCAGGTACTCGGTGCCGGTCACGCGCTTGCAGGTGCCATGCTCGTCGCCGGTCACCCGGGTGCTGCGCCCCACTTCGGTGCCGGTCACGCGGCCGCCGCGGCCGGTGCTGCTGGCCCCCACCTTGGCCGGCGACGGCTCGGGCAGCGTGCCGCACAGGTCGCCGAACTGCTCGGCGCCGATGTATTCGGTTCCGGTCACGGCGCGGCAGGAGCCTGCCTCGTTGCCGGTCACGCGGGTCGTGCGCTCGACCTGGTTGCCGGTCACGGTGCTGCCCGACAGCGTCGTGCCGATCTCCACCTTGGCGGGTTCGGGACGAACGCGTCCGCAGGGACGGCAGGGCGCCGCATCGCCGCGGCCCCGCATCGACTGCTCGATACGACGCAGGCGCGTTGCGGAAGGCGGCAGGGGCGTGAAATCGCCCGCCGGGCGGGCTGCTTCGATGCGGGCAGAATAGGTTTCACCATGCTGGCAACCGCAGCTCGCGGCAGTGACCGGGGCCGCCGCCGAAGCCTCCGGCGCCGAGGAAGTGCGCGCTGCCATGCGAGCCTCGGTGGCGCTTCTGGTCGCGCTGGCCTTGTTGGTTTTGAGTGCGCTCTTCCCGTGCAGGGAAAGCGCCTGGCGGCGGGCGATGGCCGCTTCTCGGCCGCTGAGGCGTTCGCCCGTCGCGGTTGCAGTCGCTTCACTCATAATCTGGTTTCCTTATGCTTCTGCGGAAGATCATTAGTTGCTGGCTTCAGGCAGCCTTGCTTGTGCCCTTGGGATGAAATATAAATTTGTCGTTCCATAATAAAAAATGAATAATTCTTATTGTTTCCATTCAGACGAATGAATGTATAAGCCCCCAAGGAAAACCCGATGAACGTTACCTTTCGCCAACTGCGCCTGCTGGAGGCGGTTGCACGCAATTCCAGCTTCACGCGCGCCTCGGAGGAACTGCACCTGACGCAGCCGGCGGTTTCGACCCAGATCAAGCAGCTCGAGGAGGAAGTCGGCATGCCCCTGTTCGAGCAGATGGGCAAGAAGATCTTCCTCACCGAAGCCGGCAAGGAGGTTTATGCCTTCAGTCGCACGATCGCCCAGCAGTTCCGCGACATCGAATCCGTGCTCGACGACATGAAGGGCGTGAAGCGCGGTTCGCTGGCGCTGACCATCACCAGCACCGGCAAATATTTCGCACCCTATCTGCTGGCGGCATTCATCAAGCGCCACCCCGGCACCCAGGTGCATCTCGAAGTCGCCAACCGCGAGGAACTGGTGCAGCAGCTGCAGGACAACATCCCAGACCTGGCGATCATGGGGACCCCGCCCGACAACCTCGAACTGCGTTCCCAGGCCTTCATGCAGAATCCGCTGGTGATCATCGCGCCGCCGGACCATCCGCTGGTCGGCGTCGCCCGCGTGCCGCTCAGCCGGCTCGTCGAGGAGAACTTCATCCTGCGCGAACGGGGATCCGGCACCCGCAATGCGGTCGAACGCTTCTTCCAGCAGCGCGGCATCAAGTTCAACGCCTCGATGGAGATGAGTCGCAACGAGGCCGTCAAGCATGCGGTGATGGCGGGGCTGGGACTGGGCATCGTCTCCCTGCACACCCTGGAGTTCGAACTGGCGCTGGGCCGCGTGGCCATCCTCAGCGTCGAGAGCTTTCCGATCATGAAGGAGTGGTATCTGGTCCATCGCAGCGGCAAGCGCATGTCGCCGATCGCGCAGGCTTTCCATTCCTTCGTTCTGAACGAGGCGGACAGCATCATGAAGCTGCCACAGCCGAAACCGGTGACGCGTTCGCGCCGCAGGGTGACGCGCTCCTGACGCGCGCATCGTGAGCGCGTCAGGCTCAGTTCTTGAACTTCACCAGCCGCGTGACCTGGATGTCCGAGATGAACACGACGCCCGTGTGCTCGCTGAAAAACGGCGCGTAGCCTTCGAGGATGGGTTTCACCAGTTCTTCCGGCACGGCGACGATGATCATGATCAGGACGGCCTCCTCGTTGAACATCAGGTGGCCTTCGTGAAAGCCGTGACGTCCCTTGCCTGACAGGTTGTTGACGATGGTGTAGCCGCTGACGCCGGCGCGATCCAGCAGATCGGTGGCGAACTCCTGATGGGCGCCCTCGAGAATGATCTCGAGCTTCTTGAGGGGACTGAAGTTGAGGTTTTTCATGCCGCGAGCTCCTTGAATTCCTCGGTGAGGCTGGCCGGGTCATCCCGATGTACCTGCCATCCGCCGTCTTCGAACACATGTACGGTCCCGGTCTCCGGGTCCACGATCGCCATCCGCAGCCAGCCGTTGATGACGAGACTCTTGACCTTGGCGACGCCCTCGATGGCCCGCCTGGCGAGTTCGAATGGCGCCTCGATGAAGGTCAGCAGGCGCATCGGCTCGTGATAGGGCTGGCCATTCTTGAGCACGGTCTGCGCCGGCAGTCCGGTGCGCAGGTCGGAGAGATTGCCCGTCATCACGCCGAAGCGGCCCGCCACGTTGTGATAGACCTTGCTGCCGCTACCGTAGTGTTCGTTGTCCACCGCCGAGAAATAATGTTCCATGTTGATCCACTGGCCCACGACCAGCGGACCCGCGAGGAGATTCTCGAGCAGGCGCCCCCTGGGATCGACGCGGTAATCGTAGGATTGAAGAAAAACGCGGCCCTGCATGTCCATCTGCTCGGTCAGATGGCGGCGGGCGATGACGAATCCGACATTGCGCGACAGTCCCCACTCGGGCCGCACCTGCGACCAGTCCATGGCATTTCTCTGGGCATGGCGGTACGCCCGCGCGGGATCGCGGTCCTGCGCCGTGGCATCCAGCGTCTGCAGACGTTCCGCCGCGCACAGCCGCGTGGCCGACTGCAGGCCGCTGCTGAGCCGGTCCACGTAAACCAGATGGCTGGGCGGCAGCAGGTCCATGTCGTGCAACTGGATCTCGTCCGTCGTGGTGTTGTGGAAGGCGGGAACGAACCAGGCGTCGTCCGGGATGTCGATGCCCTGGCCGCGCAGGCGCTCGCGGACCGCCGGCTTGTTGGCGATCTGGGCCAGCACGCGCGCGTTGACGATGCCGTGGTTGCCACCGCAGGCACCGCAATCCAGCGCCGATTCGTAGGGATTGTTCTCGGATGTGCTGCCATGTCCCACCAGCAGCACGAATCGCGAGAAGTCCTGCGTCAGGCCGATGGAACGCAGGGCCGTGCCGACGAAATTCAGCTGCTCGTCGAGGGTAAAGCCGATGCGCCCCAGGCGCTCCATCTGGATTTGCGCATAGCCGCGATCGATGCGGTAGACGCTGCGCAGGCGCTGGAGGAAATGCGCCTCGGCCGGGGAATCCAGCCCGAAATGCCGCGCAAACTCGGTCGCCCCTTCGCGATTGCCCAGCGCGGTCTCGCGCAGCTCACGGATCATGTCGTCGTGGATCGCCTCCCGCTGGAGCCCCAGTTCCCTGACCACGGCCTTGACGATCATGGCCCGCTGCAGGGAGCGGATGATGGAGTCGGCCTGCTCGCGGCTGAGCTTGTCCAGCAGCAGGCGACTGTCCGGCTTGTCCGCATGCAGCCGCCGACGCCAGCGGTTGTAGGCCAGCGGCGCCAGGCTCTTGCCGAACATGTCGAGTCCGAACAGCAGGCCGATCGCCTCGACGGTGATGAAGGGCGACACCACCGAGGCCTTCAGGTCGTGGAAGACCTCCTCCAGCGCCGAGACGAAATCCTTGTCGTCCGCGCTACGCGAAATCGCCAGTTCGAGCACCACGTTCTTCGGGCTCGCCACTACCGGACAGAGCTGCGTTTCGCTGCCCTTCTCGAGGCCGATGAAACTGACCGGTATGCCGAAGAAGCCGGCAATGCCGAAGGTCTGGTAATCGCCCACCTGCTCCAGATGGCGACGGTAGCGTTCCGACCGCACGTCGATGCAGAACATCAGCTGGGCGAACGGCCGCTTCTCCCGCGGGGTCGCCGGCTTCCGGTTCATTCCATGCAGCAGCCAGCCCATGACGTGCGCCTCCTGTGCATGCAGCCACATGCTGCCCTCTTCCTGCTGGAGGCGGGCGATGTTGTCGACGAGCGTCGCCAGTGCATCCGGCGACAGGCGCAGCAGGGACTCCGCCATCCCGCACCGCGCCGCCAGCCGGCGCAGGGCATCGGCAAGCCCGCGTGCTTCCCGTTCGCGCTTGCGCGCCAGATACTGCGGCAGCAGACGCGCGACGCGCGCCGGGCGCGGCGAGGCAATGACATCCTCGACCGCGTGCGCCATGTCGGGCAACACGTGGCCGCCATGGAACTCCCGGCGCAGGTAGGCTTCGCCGGGCTGCGTCTCGACGAAGCGGGTCAGGTCGGCCAGCTTTGCCGGCATGCCCTTGCGCTGGGCATACTCGCGCAGCAGCGCCAGCCCGAGCACCAGGCGAATGGCCAGGTAATCGACCAGGTCGGCCGGATAATGCCGGGCCCAGTGGTAGTGCTTGGCGCCGGCACGCCAGCGGATGAAGCCGGCCCATCCGTGCAGCCGCGTCAGTTCGCAGGTGAAGTGGTTCTTCCAGTCGTCCTCGGGTACGCCGAGTTCGCCCATGACGTGGCTGATGATGCCCTCCGGCGTGGTGTCCGCACTCAGGATGCGCTTGATGTGCAGGCCCCGGATGAACAGGCGCAGATTGCGTTGCGCCACCGCGCTCCAGGCCGCGAACAAGCCGTTTTCGCGCCCCGGCATCTGCCACACCGACTGGCCTTCGTCGAAGAAATCGAGGCAGCTCTTGATCACGAGTTCGTTCAGCGTCGCGCCAATTTCGGTGCCGAACAGCATGTCCACGATCGCATAGGGCGGACGTCCCGGCGGCATGTCGGCAGCGACCAGCCGCGCCAGCACCGCATCATCGATATCCCGCACCGGGAGGGCGGAACCCGCCAGCGCCGCATGCAGGTCGGCCGCATCGGCCAGCGTTGGCTGCGCATCGAGCGGCGCCTCGAATTCGGTCAGCAGGCCCATCAGCAGCGCATGCTGGTCGATGCCGGCCACGGCCGGCCGGCCGGCCAGGAAGCGCGCCAGCTGATCCGACAGGACACGGCGGTCAACCCTGCCTTCGGCCAGGTAGCGTTGCTGGACCGGGCGCGGCAGGTAGCCGCGCGCGTGGAACAGCCGCTCGCCTTCGGCCACCGCCTGCTCGAACGGCAGGTGCTCCAGGCCATAGAGCGGATTGTGGTGGATGAAGGTCCGCATCGGCCAGAAGAACGGGATGGGTTCTCCCGCCACGTGCGCGATGGTACGGATCTTCAGGCGTTGTCCGAGTGCAAGGCTCACAATCCCCCTCCTGTCAGATAAAGGCCCGCCAGCACGAAGGCGCCCAGCCCGCCGGCGAGGGCGAGTGTCGGCATGCGCCGGATATCCGCCAGGGCGGTATCCCGCGCATCGCCGAAGACGAAACCCTGCAGCAGCCTCGTCGCCGCCCATCCCCAGACCAGCCAGATCGCCAGCACCGCGACCACGCCGGCCAGGTCGAGCACGTGCAACACGTGCAGCAGGGCAAAGAAACCGGGGAACGGCGGCGTGGCGACCGCCGCCAGCACCGTCACGACCAGTGCGCCGGACAGCCGGGGCAGGCTGCCGATGCGTCCGGCCTGCAGGCCTGCATAGGCAGCCCCGAACCGGCGCGTCAGTGGTTGTGCCAGCAGGGCCACCAGGGCGGCAGGCAGGCTGAACCAGAAGGCGAACAGATGCAGTGCCTCGCCCTCGACGCCCGCAAAAGCCAGCGTCCAGACGAGCGCGAGGCCGGATGTGGCCAGATAGCCCGCCCACAGGCTCATGTCGCGCATGGTCAGCAGACGCAGCGCATAGAAGCCGGCGGTCAGCAGCGCCCAGGGCACGCTATACGCCGGCACCGCTTGCATCGCGATTTGCAGCACCCCGACGCCCAGTTGCGGCCATGCCAGCAAGACGAGGCCGCGCGCGAGCGGATGGCGCAAACGCGCGATCGCGGCGTTGAGCACGATGCTCATGGGATAAAGCGGCAGAAACAGCGCAGCAGCGAGCAGAGAAATCATCACACCCACCTCGACCAGACATTGAGCCGACGCGACAAGCCGAGCACGGCCTGGGTCAGCCATGCATAGACATCGGCCACGTAGAACTCGCGCGAAATCAGCGAATGGAAGGCGAGCCGCAGGGACGAGGCCTCGCCCTGACGTGCCCGGCCGTTGGCGGCGGCGTAATAGGTGACCAGCCAGCCCATCACGACGACGGCGGTCAGGATGGCCACCAGCGCCTCGAAGGTCGCCAGGGGAATGCTCGCGGCCGCGTAGATCTGCGCGCTCATCGCCCGATCGGGGTAGAGATACAGGTCGAAGCCATGTTCGATCACGGTGTAACCGGCGACCACGATCACCAGCGAGAGAATGATCATGGCCATCAGCCGCCACGGACTGTCGACGCGCAGGCGATAGGTGGCGAACAGCAGTTGCGCCCCCGTCACCCAGCCGAAGAACAGCAGGACGATCGCGCCTTGTTCGCCGACGAAGCTGCCGCTCATGAGCCAGTGCGACGCGCCCAGCACGAGCAGCGGCACCACGACGGTGATCGCCGCTGCAACCACCCAGGGCAGGCGCGACGTCATCGGCTTGCGCTCGACCACGAAGGTATAGATATCGTCGTGCGGGACGCCGTCATTCTTGCGCGCGTTGTTGATCACGCCGCCGGTTCCCAGGAACAGCGTGCCCTTGAAGAGGCCGTGCGCGATGAGATGGTAGATCGCGAGCGAGAACGCCCCGACGCCGCATTCGACGAACATGAAGCCCATCTGGCCCATGGTCGAGTAACCCAGGGATTTCTTGATGTCGTTCTGGGTGAGCATCAGGATCGAGCCGAGAATGGCGGTGACGAGGCCCACCGCGAACACCAGGTGCAGCACGCCGCCGGCGTGCACGAACACGGGCGCAAAGCGATTGATGAGAAAGCCGCCCGCGTTGACCACGCCGGCATGCATCAGGGCGGACACCGGCGTCGGCCCCTCCATGGTGTAGGGCAGCCAGGTGTGCAGGGGAAACTGCGCGGAGCGCGCAAAGGCGGCGAGGGCAACCAGCAGGGCCACGACCCCGGCCACCGGATAGCCCAGGATCGTCTGCGCATCGGGCGCGGCGGCGATGCGCTCGAACAACTGCGGCAAGGCCACGGTGTCGTAGGTCTGGTACAGGAGGATCGCCGCCAGCACCAGCGGCAGGTCGCCCAGGCGATAGGTAAAGAAGGTCCAGAAAGCGTAGCGCTGCGCCGCCGGGCGTCCCGCGTCGTGCCCGAGCAGGAAATAGAGCAGCACGCCGACCAGATGCCACGCAACCAGCAGGGTGATCAGGTCCCCCGCAGCCACCATCAGCAGGATCACCGCGGTCATCAGGTCGAGCAGCACGTAGAAGCGGGCATAGCCACTCTCCTCGGCCATGTAGCGGATCGCGTAGACATGCACGACCAGGCTGATTCCGGAAACCATCAGCGCCATCACGCTGGTCAGCGGATCGAGATAGAGACTGCCCCAGCCCGGACCGAACAGGGCCCACTGCGGCTGTCCGGCATTCAGGTAGAGCGCGACCGACCCTGCGGCGAGCAGGAAGGTCAGGACGCCGAAACTGACGCTCAGGCGCGCGACGGCCCGCCGCGATCGCTCGGCCAGCAGCGGGATCAGCATGGCCGACAGCAAGGGCATGGCCGGAAGCAGGATCGTTAGCTTGTCCATCGCGTCGGTTTCTCCAGGTCTAGTTGTCGCCACCCGTCACCCTTGGAGTGCCGGAATCGCCTGGTCCTGTCGAGAAGCCGTTCGCGCCACCATGATGCGTTGCAATCCATCCATTAATCATTCAAGAATAGAACGCCCGTGTCGCGCACCTGGATTTATCGAAATCGGATGGGCCTGTCCTGCCGACAATCCGATCAAACGCCCGTCTCGAAGGACTGTGGCCTATCCTAGTGATGACGATCCATACATAACAGTCTTAATTTTTTATGGGAACGATTAGTCGAAATGAATGAAACCATTTCGCCTGGATACTCTATCGCCCTCTGTTGCCTCCGTTGTCGCCAGCCCAGACGAACGATTAAAATCCCGCCGTCGGGGATTCCAGCCCCCGGCCCCAGGGCCTGGCCCTCAAGACGGTGTCCCGTCCAAGTCTGGCGATGCGTTTTTGGAGATTCGCAATGGACACCGCACGCCCCCCGCACCCGACGCTTGGCTCGGCCTCCAGATACTGGCTCAAACTCGGCTTCATCAGCTTCGGCGGCCCCGCCGGGCAGATCGCGATGATGCACCAGGAGTTGGTGGAAAAACGCCGCTGGATTTCCGAGCACCGTTACCTCCACGCACTCAACTACTGCATGCTGCTGCCCGGCCCCGAGGCGACCCAGCTGGCCATTTACATCAGCTGGCTGATGCATGGTGTGCGGGGTGCTGTGGTGGCAGGTGTGCTGTTTTTCCTGCCGGCCTTCGCGCTGCTGTCCGCGCTGGCGGGGATTTATCTTGCGTGGGGCGAGGTACCGCTGGTGCAGGGGATTTTCTATGGCATCAAGCCGGCAGTGGTGGCTGTGGTCCTGTTCGCTGCCTGGCGCATCGGCAGCAGGGCGCTGAGGAACGCCATGCTGTGGGGCATCGCCGCGCTGGCTTTCGTCGGCATTTTCATCTTCGACATCGGCTTCCCGTGGATCGTACTGGCGGCGGCCATCCTCGGCGCCTTGGGTGGCAAGTTCATGCCGGCCAACTTCAAGGGGGGCGGCGGGCATGGCGCCAGCAACAAGCAATATGGTCCGGCACTGATCGACGACGACACGCCGACACCTGCGCATGCGATATTTTCCTGGGGCAAACTGGGGTTCACCACCGCAATCTTTGTCGCGATCTGGGCGCTGACCCTATTTGCCCTCGGCGAGCAACAGACGCTGACCGACATGGGCAATTTCTTCACGCGCGCGGCTTTCCTCACCATCGGCGGCGCGTATGCCGTGTTGCCCTATGTTTACCAGGGCGGCGTGGAGCATTACCAGTGGCTGACCGGCCCGCAGATGATGGACGGCCTGGCACTGGGCGAAACCACGCCGGGACCACTCATCATGATCGTCACCTGGGTGGGCTACATGGGCGGCGTCACCAAGGAGGTATTCGTCAACCCGGTCGCTGCGGGGGTCGCGGGCGCAGCGGCGGCAACCTTTTTCACCTTCCTGCCCTCGTTCTGGTTCATCATCGCGGGCGGGCCGCTGGTCGAGTCCACCCGCGGTGAACTGAGATTCACCGCGCCGCTGACGGGCATTACCGCCGCGGTGGTCGGCGTCATTCTCAATCTGGCGGTGTTTTTTGCCTGGCACGCCTTCTGGCCGCAGGGCGTAAAAGGCGATCCCTTCACCGGCCGTTTCGAATGGTTTCCGGTCCTGGTCGCGATTGCCGCCTTTGTGGCCTTGTGGAAATGCAAGGCCGACATCATGAAGGTGATCGGCGCATGCGCGCTCGTCGGTCTGATTTATAGTTTTGTCGTTTGAGGAGGAATCCATGGAGCCCACCCCCCAACCACTCACGTATTGCGGCGGCAGCACTGGCGCCGAGCCCGGTCAGACGGCACCGCGCACCATCCGGCCGGCCGACCTGAATCCCGACGCCACCCTGGTGTTCGATGTGCGGCGCGAGGCCGATTTCAACGCATCCGCCGAACTCATCCCCGGCGCGTTGTGGAAGAACCCGGACATGATCGACGCCTGGATCGGCGCCGTACCGCTCACGCTTGATCTTGTCGTGTACTGCGTGCGCGGCGGGGCGATATCCAACATGGTGGTCGACCGCCTGCGGACGGTCGGCGCGAAAGCACGCTACGTCGAGGGCGGGATCGAGGCCTACAAGGCCGCCGGCGGCCGCATGGCGCGCAAATAACCCATAGGGAGTAGTTGACCAAATTACTCAGATATTCTATGGTGCGTCATCGCAATTTTTCTCAATCGCAAGGACGCACAATCATGGAACGCGAAATCAACGGCAAGATCGTCGAAACCGATCCCGAAGGCTATCTGGTCAACCTGGAAGACTGGTCCGAGGAACTCGCCATCGAGCTGGCCAAGGAAGACAAGCTGGAACTCCAGGAAAACCACTGGAAAGTGATCCATTACATGCGCGACCAGTTCGCCCAGAACGGCACCGCGCCCAACCTGCGCTTCCTGCAGAAGGGTCTGAAGGAAGAATTCGGCGACGAATGGGGTGACAAGAAATTCCTCTTCGATCTCTTCCCCTTCGGCCCGGCCAAGCAGGCCGGCCGCTACGCCGGAACGCCCAAGCCGACCGGCTGCGTCTGAGCCCGGACGCCCGACCCACAAGGCCCCGCCCCGACGCGGGGCTTTTTTGCGCGCGTCCGACACGCTAGGATGTCGGTCTTCCAGTCCCGGACGCCCCATCATGAAACGCCTTGCCGCCACGCTCGTCCTCGCCGCCATGGCCTCGTTTGCCCATGCCTTCCCCTGGTACGCCTCGGGCAACAACATCCGCGGCGCGCAACTCATGACCGAGCAGGAACGCCACGACTACGTCGCCCATCTGCAGACCGTGAAGACCCTGCCCGAATGCCAGGCTTACTGGGAAGGCCATAACAAGGACATCGATGCGCGCGCGGCGCAGCAACACGTTGCGCTGCCGCCGGTGCAGGGCAATCCCTGCGAAGTGATGGTACGGATGGGCCGCATCCACTGAGTCTCCGCGGGCGTCACGCGCCCCGGAACATGAAGTACACCGCGCCGACCAGGCACAGCGCCGCCCACAGGAAATCCCACTTCAGCTCGACCTTCATGTAGAGCACCGCGAAGGGCACGAAGACGGTCAGCGCGATCACTTCCTGCATGATCTTCAGTTGCGGCAGGCTCAGCACGGTGAACCCGATGCGGTTGGCCGGCACCTGCAGCAGGTATTCGAACAGCGCGATGCCCCAGCTGGCGAAAGCGGCAATCACCCAGGGCTGGTTGTTCAGGTCCTTGAGGTGCGCATACCACGCAAAGGTCATGAAGACATTGGAAAACGTGAGCAGGATCAGGGTCTGCAGGCTGGCGGGCATGGTTCTCTCCGGTGTCGCTGACGCATTGTAGGATCAACCCCGCCGCACGCGCCGCGCCGAACCCGTGCGGCCGTCAGGACGCCTGTTAAAATGCGCCCTTTCGACCGACAAGGACAAGCACGATGAGCGCACCGCTGGTGGGCGTGGTGATGGGGTCTTCCAGCGACTGGGAGGTCATGAAGCACGCGGCGCAGATGCTGAAGCAACTGGGCGTGCCCTTCGAAGCCAAGGTGGTATCGGCACACCGCACCCCCGATCTGCTCTATCGCTACGCCGAAGAGGCCGAAGCGCGCGGCCTCAAGGCCATCATCGCCGGCGCCGGCGGCGCGGCGCACCTGCCGGGCATGCTCGCCGCGAAAACCATCGTGCCGGTGCTGGGCGTACCGGTGCCGTCGAAATACCTCAAGGGCATGGATTCGCTGTTGTCCATCGTGCAGATGCCCAAGGGTATCCCGGTCGCCACGTTTGCGATCGGCGAGGCCGGCGCCGCCAATGCCGCGCTCTTTGCCGCCGCGCTGGTCGCACGCAACGATGCCGGCCTGGCTGCGCAACTCCACGATTTCCGCCGCGGCCAGTCCGACTCTGTGCTGGCCATGGACCTGCCCGATGCCGAGTAAGGCCCTGCCCCTGCTGCCCGGCTCGACGCTGGGCATCCTCGGCGGCGGCCAGCTCGGCCGCATGTTCACCATCGCCGCACGCACCATGGGTTACCGGGTCATGGTGCTCGACCCCGATCCGCAGAGCCCGGCCGGCCAGATGGCCGACGTCCATCTGCAGGCCGGCTACACCGACAGCGATGCGCTCGCGCGACTTGCGGATTCCTGCGCTGCCGTCACCACCGAATTCGAGAACGTGCCCGCCGAGTGCCTGATCGCACTGGCCAGGACCTGCCGCGTCTCGCCCGGCGCCGACGCCGTGGCCATCGTGCAGGACCGTAGCCACGAGAAATCCTGGCTGGCCCAGCACGGCTTCCCCACCGCCCCTTTTGCACTCGTCTACAACGCGGGCGACCTGGATGCCGCGCTGGCCGACATCGGCACGCCTGCGCTGCTGAAGGTGGCGCGCTTCGGCTACGACGGCAAGGGCCAGGCGCGCATCCAGACGCCGATCGAGGCCCACGCCGCCTTTCGCGAATTCGGCGGCCAGCCCTGCGTGCTCGAAGGTTTCGTGAACCTCGACTGCGAGGTGTCGGTGGTGCTGGCGCGCAGCGATAGCGGCGAATGCGCGCTGTTCCCGGTCGCCGAAAACCGCCACGTGGGCGGCATCCTCGACGTCTCCATCGTGCCGGCGCGCGTGGACGATGCACTCGCCCGCCAGGCGTGCGCGATGGCACGCGCGGTGGCCGACGCGCTCGGCTACGTCGGCGTGATGGCGGTGGAATTCTTCGTCGCCGACGGCCGCCTGATGGTCAACGAGATCGCCCCGCGCCCGCACAATTCCGGCCACTACACGCTCGACGCCTGCGTGACCGACCAGTTCGAGCAACAGGTGCGCGCGCTCGCCGGCCTGCCGCTGGGCGATACGCGCCTGCTCTCGCCCGTGGTCATGGTCAACATCCTCGGCGATCGCTGGGAACGCGGCGGTCCGCACTGGAGCACCCTGCTGGCGCACCCCAACGTGAAACTGCACCTCTACGGCAAGGAGACCGCGCGTCCCGGCCGCAAGATGGGCCACTTCAACGTGCTCGACGCCGACGGCGGGGCCGCCCTGGCGCTTGCCGAAGGCCTGCGCGATGCGCTGTAGCGCCGGCCTCCTTGCCTTGCTGCTCGCCGCCCCGGCAGCGCAGGCGGCGGAGCGCCTGCCGTTGGTCGTCGGCGGGCAGACCATCCAGGTCGAGGTCGCCGCCACGCCGCAGGCCCGCCAGCGCGGCCTCATGGGCCGCACCTACCTGCCTGCCGACAGCGGCATGCTGTTCGTGTTCGAGGCGCCGGGCCGCCACTGCTTCTGGATGCACGACACGCCGCTCCCCCTCTCCATTGCCTTCATGGACGTAAGCGGCCGGGTCGTCGGTTTCGCCGACATGCAGCCACGTACCGATGCCCTGCACTGCCCACCGGACGAAATCCGCTATGCGCTGGAAATTGCGCAGGGCAGTTTTCTCCGCCCGCAGCTGGCGCCGGGATCACGGGTGCAAGGCCTGCCCTGACCGACGTCAGGGCGTCAGCGTGCGGATCGTCAGTTCCATCGACCGGCCGTCGGCGTCGCCCTTCAGCACGCGCACCGGCAGATAGTGCCGATCGATCGCAAGCCAGGCCTCGAAGCGCCCATCGGGGTCGGCCACTCGCGCCAGATGCAGCGTGCGCAACGGCCCCACGGCGGTCTGCAGGGTTTCCTCGCCGCGCACCTCGTAGGTATACGTACGCACCTTTTTGCCGTTGAATACCGGAAACGTCATTGCGCCTGCGGGCGGCGCGACGAGCGCGAGCTGGAAAAACAGGCTCAGCGCATCCTGCAGCCCGTCCGCGTAGGCAAGCAGCCGCGGCGCGCCGCGCGCCGGTTCGAACACGACCTGCGCCGCGGCCTGGTCGAAGCGGGCCGTGCTGCGCCTGTCGCCGCGCTGATCCCAGAAATCCTCCGGCTGCAGCCCGCGCGGCGTGATCCGCCCACGGCTCGTCTGGACGAAGCGGCCACGGTAGAACATGCCGGTCAACCCGGTGGCCCCCGCCGCGCTGGTCAGCGTGTAGCGATTCCCCGTGCTCACCCAGACCAGAGTCTGTTCGCCCGACGCCAGGCCGTAGTGCAGGTCGAAACGCATGTCGATGCGCGCAGGCAGGCTGTTCAGCGGCGGCGGTGCAGGCTGGACGGGCGGCGCAGGCACGGCGGGGACTTCGGGTGCGGCCGGCGCCGCCGCGACGGCGGGGAGCGCTTCCGGCGACGGAACCGGGGGCGGATCGAACGGCGGATCGGGGGCGTCGACCGGGGGCGGGGCCGCGGCACGCCGCTCGACGCGGGGGGCGGGATCGTTCGGCGCCGGCGCGCGAACCGCGCGCCGGCGCGGTGCCGACATCGGCGCGGCGGGCTCCGCGACCAGGCGTGCCTCGAAAACCGGCGGTGATGGGGCCGCGCCTGTCCGCCAGGGATGCCAGTCGAGGCCGCCGAGCACAACCGCGTGCAGCAGCAGCGAGACGATCAGCGCGATGCCCCAGGGCCCGGCGCTGCGCCGCATGTCAGCCCTGCACGCGCGCGCGCGCCAGGCGCTGCTCGAGCGTGACGCCGTCCTCGACCACGCGGATGCGGACCGGCAGATTGCCGCGCGCAGGCGCCACCCAGACGGTGACGGCCTTCTCGTCCGGATTCTGCACGATGCGCTGGAACTGCAGCGTGGACAGGGTGCCGAGCGGCGTCGTGAGCGCGCCGCCGTCCTTCATCGCGTAGCGATAGTCGTTGAGGTCGCGGCCACTCACCACCTGCAACGCATAATCCGCCGGCAGCTTCGGCAGGAACATGAACTGATACAGCTGGGACAACTGGTCCTGCGCGCCGGGCTTCAGATCGGGCACGGACCACGTGTCGCCCTTGTAGCTGTAGGCGATGCTGTGCTGCGCCCAGTCGAGACGTGCGGTCGCGCGCTTCTCAGGCGCATCGCTGCGGTCGTGCAGGAACTGCGCGGGGCGCAGGCCCTGCGAGGTGACGGCGCCCGTGCTTTCCAGGCGTATGCTGCCCGGCCACAGCAGTTTCAGCGGTCCGCTGGCGCGCATTTCGCTGACCAGGGTGTACTGTGTTCCGCGCTGGCTGTAGGTATCGGTCACCTGGCCGAGCCTCTGGCCATTGCGGTAGAGGTCGTACACCAGCTCCATGCGTTGCGGGGCGGCGTGCGCCGCCACGGTAAACAGGCTGGCTAGCAGCAGCAGGGGCTTGATCATGTTCACACTCCGTCGGACAACACAGACTGTGACGTGAAATCGTCCCTCAAGTTTACGCAGCCATGATTGTTTACGAGCCGGCCTTCGGCGAACCAGCGGACCGCAAGCGGATAAATGCGGTGTTCCTGCGCCAGCACGCGCGCGGCGAGCGTGTCCGGCGTATCGTCGGCGCGCACCGGCACCGCAGCCTGGATCACGATGGGACCGTGGTCGAGCTGGGCGGTGACGAAATGCACCGTGCAACCATGAATTTTCACGCCCTCGGCGAGCGCGCGTTCGTGGGTTTTGAGGCCGGGAAACGCGGGCAGCAGGGAGGGGTGGATGTTGAGCAGTCGGCCTTCGAAACGTGCGATGAACGCCGGCGACAGGATGCGCATGTAGCCGGCCAGCACGACGAGATCGGGCTGGTGGCGTTCGATTTCGTCGGCCAGCTTCGTGTCGAACGCCTCACGCTCGGCGAATTCGGTGTGGTCGAGCGCGACCGCCGGCAGGCCGCGTTCGCGCGCCCAGGCAAGGCCGGCCGCCTGCGGCCGGTTGCTGATGACCGCCACGATCTCGACCGGCAGGCCGGCCTCGGCGATCGCGCGGAAATTGCTGCCGCGTCCCGACAGCAGGACGACGACGCGACAGGTCACGAATAGAGGACCTGTTCGGCTCCGGACGGGCGCGCCACGATCCCGCCGATGCGCCACACGGTTTCGCCGCTCGCCTTCAGATGCGCCAACGCAGCTTCGGCGTCGGCGGCCGAGACGACCACGCACATGCCGATGCCGCAATTGAAGGTACGCAGCATTTCCATCGGTTCGACGTTGCCGGCCTGCTGCAGCCAGTCGAACAGCGGCGGACGCGTCCACGACGCGAGGTCGACGCGCGCGGCGACGGATTCGGGCAGACAGCGCGGCAGATTGCCGGTGATGCCGCCGCCGGTGATGTGGGCCATGCCCTTGACCGGCAGCGTTTCCATCAGCGCGAGCAGCGGTTTCACGTAGATGCGCGTCGGCGCCATCACGACGTCGGCGAAGGGACGGCCGTGGAAATCGGACTTGAGCCCGATGCCCGAGACATCGATCAGCTTGCGCACCAGCGAATAGCCGTTGGAATGCACGCCCGACGACGCCAGCCCCAGCACCACGTCGCCGGGAACGATGTCTCGCCCGCCGATGACCCTGCTCTTTTCCACCACGCCGACGGCGAAGCCGGCCAGGTCGTATTCGCCGTCCGGATACATGCCCGGCATCTCGGCGGTTTCGCCGCCGATCAGCGCGCAGCCCGCCTGCTCGCACCCCGTGGCGATGCCGGCGATGACCGCTTCGGCGGTGTCGAGGCTGAGTTTGCCGGTCGCGAAATAGTCGAGGAAGAACAGCGGTTCGGCGCCCTGCACCAGGATGTCGTTGACGCTCATCGCGACGAGGTCGATGCCGACGCTGTCGTGACGGTTGAGTTCGAAAGCGAGCTTCAGCTTGGTGCCGACGCCGTCGGTGCCTGAAACCAGCACGGGTTCCTTGTACTTCTTCGAAATTTCGATCAGCGCGCCAAAGCCGCCGATGCCGGCCAGCACCTCGGGCCGCATGGTGCGTTTGGCGAGCGGCTTGATGCGCTCGACCAGCGCGTCGCCCGCGTCGATATCGACCCCGGCATCTTTGTAGGAAATGGAAGACACACCCGGCTCCAGAATCAGAAAGTGCGCTATTTTAGCGTTTATGTCCCACGCCCGCCCCTTCGCCTTCCCCTGGTTCGCGCTTGCCGTGCTGCTCGTCGCAGGCGGCCTGGTCTATCTGCTGGCCCCCGTGCTCACGCCCTTTCTGGCCGGCGCCCTGCTCGCCTATATGTTCGACCCGCTGGTCGACCGCCTGCAGGCGCGCGGATTGTCCCGCTCTGCCGGTACCGTCGTCGTCATCGTGCTGGCCGGTCTGGGCGTATTTGCCCTGCTGCTGGTGGCGCTGCCGCTTTTCCAGGGCCAGTTCGCCGAACTCTCCCAGCGCATCCCCGCTGCCATCGAACTGGTCCACACGCGTTTCCTTCCCTGGCTGCAGCAGACCTTCGGCCTCGCCGTCGACGTCAACCTGGCCACGCTGAAAACCTGGCTCACCGACAAGGCCGCGCAGAACGGCGCCGACTGGCTGCCCACGCTGCAGACCGGCGCACTCGCCATCGTCGGCGTCCTCGCCAACCTGCTCCTGATCCCGGTGGTGATGTTCTATCTGCTGCGCGACTGGGATGCGATGATCGCCCGCATCGCCGCGCTGACGCCGCGTCCCTGGCTGGATACGGTCACCCGGGTCGCGCGGGCGATGGATGCGGTGGTGGGCGAGTTCCTGCGCGGCCAGCTGGCGGTGATGCTGGCCCTGTCGACCTACTATGCGCTGGCGCTGTGGCTGGCCGGACTGGATTACGCCCTGCCCATCGGTCTGCTGACCGGCGTGCTGTCCTTCGTGCCCTTCCTCGGGTTCGGCCTGGGCGTGCTGCTGGCGCTGCTGGTGGCCCTGCTCCAGTTCGCCGACTGGAGCGGCGTGGCCTGGGTGGCCGGCATCTACCTTGCAGGACAGCTGCTCGAAAGCTACGTCTTCACCCCGCGCCTGGTCGGCGAGCGGGTCGGACTGCACCCGGTCGCGGTGATCTTCGCGCTGGCCGCCTTCGGCCAGGTCTTCGGTTTCGTTGGCGTGCTGCTCGCGGTGCCGCTGGCCGCCGTCCTGCTGGTCGCCCTGCGCGAACTGCGCGGCGCCTACGTCGCCAGCCACTACTACCACGGCGGCTATAATGCCGCCTCCGTTTCCGACCCCGATCCCGCCATGGCCGCGCCGCTCTACGAATCCCGCATCACGTCCCTGCCCCTGATCCACAAGGGCAAGGTACGCGACATCTATGCCGTCGGCGACGACAAGCTGCTGGTCGTCACCACCGACCGCCTGTCCGCCTTCGACGTGGTGATGCCTACGCCCATCCCGGGCAAGGGTGCGGTGCTGACGCAGGTCTCCGCCTTCTGGTTCGAGCGGCTGAAGCACATCGTGCCCAGCCAGGCGCTCGCCATCGCACCCGAATCCGTGGTTTCCCCCGCCGAGCGCGATCAGGTCGCAGGACGGGCCATCGTGGTGAAGAAACTCAAGGCCTTGCCGGTGGAAGCCATCGTGCGCGGTTATCTGGTCGGCTCGGGCTGGAAGGAATACCAGGCAAGCCGGTCGGTGTGCGGCATTCCCCTGCCGGCCGGCCTGCAACAGGCAGACCGCCTGCCCGAGCCGATCTTCACGCCGTCGACCAAGGCCGCGGTCGGCGCGCACGACGAGAACATCAGCTTCGAGGCGACCGCCACGCTGATCGGCCCCGCACTCGCCGCCCAGGTCCGCGACGTCAGCCTTGCGCTGTACAGGGCGGCCGCGGAGTATGCGCTCACCCGCGGCATCATCATCGCCGACACCAAGTTCGAATTCGGGCTCGACGAGGCCGGCAGGCTGGTGTGGATCGACGAGGCACTGACTCCCGATTCCTCGCGCTTCTGGCCGGCCGACCTGTACCGTCCGGGCAGCAATCCGCCCAGCTTCGACAAGCAGTTCGTGCGCGACTGGCTGGAATCCAGCGGCTGGAACAAGCAGGCGCCGGGGCCGGTCCTGCCGCCGGAAATCGTCGCCCGCACCGCCGAAAAATACGACGAGGCGATGCGGCGGCTGCTCGCCGCCGGCTGATTACTTCAGCGTCGTCTTGAGGAAATCGGCAACCGCCGCGACCATGTCGCCTTCGTGACCGGTAAAGAAGTGGTCCGTATGCGCGACCACGACCTGCCTGGATGACGGATTGGCCAGACTGCCCTTGCGGGTAGCCGCATTGCCCAGCACCGGCGGCAGGTCGTTTTCGCCGTAGAGATCCAGGATCGGCAGTTTCACCGACGCGTAGCCCGCAAACGACGGGCCGAGGCTCGCCCATGCCTTGATCGCCGGATCGGGCTGGGAAGTGAAGTATTCCAGGCTCATGCGCGACCCCATGCTGTGCGAAACGACGGCGATCTGTGCATACCCCTTGGCCTTGAGGAAGGCGACGGCCTGGGCGATGCGTTCGGCCGCCTCGGGGAAGGTCGGCGGATAATCCTCGCCCTTGGCATCGGCGGCCAGAATCGGCATCTGGATCGAGAGCGTGGTATAGCCGCGGTCGGCCAGTTCGGTACGCAGGGTGCCGACCATGCCCCAGTCGGGATGGATGCCCATGCCGTGCACGACGACGAGCGCCTTGCCGGATCCCGCAACCGGGGTGAACAGGGTCAAGAACTTGTGATGGCCGCGCGGCGTCTCGAGATAGACCGGATCTCCGACCACCAGGCCGGGCACGACCTCGTCGGCCCATTTCTTCTCGCGGGCGTAATCCGCATCGGCGGCCATCGCCGCCAGCGGCCATGCCAGCATCACCCACAGACCCACCAGCCAGCCGGACAAGCTGTTTTTCTTCATATTCAGTCTCCTGCGCGTTAAAGTTTGAACTTCCGGAACCCGATAATTCAACGAAATCGTGGTTTTATCAATCCTGTACAACTAGTCAAAAGTGACCGTGAAGCCGTTGCGTGTCGTCCCTCCCTCGCCGCCGACTGCCCCGACACGCGACCCGCGGCAACGCGGCGGTGCCCGCGTAGTCATCGTCGACGACCGCGGCACCGCGCGCAGCCTGCTCGAAGGACTGGCGCGCACCCTGGAACCCGGCGTCATCGTCGAAAGCTACGCCGATCCGCTCGACGCCCTGACCCAGATGGAGGTCGCCGTCCCCGACCTCATCATCACCGACTACCGCATGCCCGGCATGGACGGCATCGAGTTCACCCGCCGCATCCGCGCAGAGCGCCGGCTGGCGGACGTGCCGATCATCATCGTCACGGTCGTGGAAGACCGCCAGATCCGCTATCAGGCCCTGGAGAACGGCGCCACCGACTTCCTCACCCGCCCGATCGATCCGCAGGAATGCCGCGCCCGCTGCCTCAACCTGCTGGCCCTGCGGCGCAGCCAGAAAATGGTGACCGACCGCGCGCTATGGCTGGAGGAGCAGGTGATGCAGGCCACCCGCGAAGTCCGTACGCGCGAACGTGAAACCCTGATGAAACTGGCGAAGGCGGGCGAATACCGCGACCAGGAAACCGGTAACCACATTCTGCGCATGTCCAAGTACGCGCGGCTCATCGCCGAGGAACTCAAGCTCACCGCGATGGAATGCGACGAAATCGAAGCTGCCGCGCCCATGCACGACATCGGCAAGATCGGCATCCCCGACCAGATCCTGTTGAAGCCGGGCCGCCACACCGCGGAAGAAACCGCCATCATGCGGCGCCATCCCCTGATCGGCCACGAAATCCTCGCCGACAGCCCGTCCCGCTACCTGCAGATGGGTGCCATCATCGCCCTCGGACACCACGAGAAATATGACGGCACCGGCTACCCGCAGGGCCTGGCCGGCGAGGCCATTCCCCTGGCCGCCCGCATCGTGGCGGTCGCCGACGTGTTCGACGCGCTCACCTCGAAGCGCCCTTACAAGGGCGCCTGGTCGTTCCAGGACGCGCTGAACTACATCCAGACCCAGAGCGGCAAGCATTTCGACCCCGCCTGTGCGCGTGCCTTCGAACTGCGCATCGATGCGGTCGCCGCGATCATGCGCGACCTGGGCGACCCCAGCGAAACCTGATCTCCAGCATGTCTTCCGGATTTCGTGCATCCCTGCCCGCATTTGCGCACAGCCTGCTCACGCGCATCAGGAGACGCCCGGATACGGAATTCCAGCAGGCGCTGATACGCCTGTCGATCGTCATCGGCTTCTACCTGTATTTCTCGCTGAGCCCGCAGTTTCATGGCGACGCGATGGAAGACCAGGTCCATTTCATCGGCATCCTCCTGACGGGCATTTCCTTCGCCCTGCTCATGGGCACGCTCATCGATCCGGGCGCTTCCGTCACGCGGCGCGCCATCGGCATGGTGCACGACTTCACGGTCGCCACCTACATGCTTTCGATTTCGAACGAAACCGGCGCACCGATCGTCGCCACCTTTCTCTGGGTCACGCTCGGCAACGGTTTCCGCTACGGCATGCCCTATCTTCTCATCTCGACCCTGGCGTCCGGGATCGGCTTCGTCGTCGTCTACCAGTTCAATCCGTTCTGGCGCGAGCACGCCCCGCTCTGGTGGGGCATCTGGCTGACGCTGCTCGTCGTCCCCCTGTATTCCGCCAGCCTGCTGCGGCAGCTGCATGGCGCCGTCCGCCGCGAGCGCGAGGCCAACCAGGCCAAATCCTCGTTCCTCGCCAACATGAGCCATGAACTCCGCACCCCGCTCAATGGCGTCATCGGCGTCGCCGAACTGCTCGCCGAGACGAAACTGGACAAGGAGCAGAAGGAGTTCGCCCAGATCATCCGCGCATCGGCCCATACGCTGCTGGAACTGATCGAGAACGTCCTCGACATCTCGCGCATCGAGGCCGGCCGTCTGTCCACCAGCAGCGAGGATTTCGACCTGCACCGGCTGGTGAACGGCACGATCGCGATGATGGAGACACAGGCCCAGCGCAAGGGCCTGGTCCTGGCCGCACACATCGCACCGCAGACGCCCTTCCATCTCAACGGCGACGGCCGTCACCTCAGGCAGGTGCTGATCAATCTGGTCGGCAACGCCATCAAGTTCACCGAACATGGCCGCGTGGACGTCTATATCCGCCCGGTGGGACAGGGGCACCCGCAACGCCTGCGCTTCGAAGTGGTCGACACCGGCATCGGTATTCCCGAAACCGCACAGGCGCGCATCTTCGACAGCTTCACGCAGGCCGATCCCTCGGTCACCCGGCGCTTCGGCGGCAGCGGCCTCGGCACGACCATCGCCAAGCAGCTGATCGAGGCCCTTGGCGGCCAGATCGGTCTGCACAGTCGCGAAGGGGAAGGCTCGACCTTCTGGTTCGAACTGCCGTTCGCCCTGCAGGCCGCACCGGCCGCCGACAGCGTCGAGCAGTTCGACGCGCCGATGCGCGTGGCCCTCCTGGCAGGCGGAGAACTTTCGGCCCGGATGCAGACCGTGATTCGCGGCTGGGGGGCGGAAGTCGTCCTGGTCGACAACATCACACGGCTGGCGGCCGAACTGAGCAGCGTGTCCGGCAACGGCGTCCCGCTTGGCGCGGTCGTCGTCGAGCGCAACTCGCTGCCCGGCGACCCCGGCAGCTTCCTGCGCCTGTTGCGCGACGATCCGGGGCTCGCCACGCTGCCCATCATCCTGGTCGAATCCGATGCCGCCACGCCGCTTGCCCGCGACGCCCAGTGGGTGCGCGACGGTTTCGCCTCGGTGCTGCGCACGCCCGTGAACGCAACCCTGCTGTTCAACGCGATCCATGCCGTGGTCAGCCACGACATGCCGGACAACGTGGTATCGCTCGGCAGCCGCTTCCAGCCGCAGAACGGGCCATCGAACGGGCTCAACATCCTGGTGGCCGAGGACAACCCGGTCAACCAGCGCGTGATCCGTGGCCTGCTGGAACACGCCGGACACAAGACCTGGCTTGCACACGACGGCGAGGAAGCGCTCGCCATGCTTGATTCCGGCGAACGCAGCTACGACCTCGCCATCATCGACATGCACATGTCGCAACTGTCCGGACCGGAGGTCGTGCAACGCTGGCGCTTCCTGGAGAAAGGACACCTGCCGATCGTCATGCTGACCGCGGATGCGCGGGCCGAAGCGCAGACCGTCTGCGAGGAAGCCGGCGCCGACACCTTCCTCACCAAGCCGGTCAATAGCCGCGAACTGATCGACATCATCGGCCGTCTGGCGCGTCAGGCCGCCGCCCCGCAGGTCGTCGCCACCACGCCCGCCGGCGCCGCGCGTCCGACGGAAACGCCGATCCTCGACGAGGCCGTGCTGGATGAACTCGCTCAACTGGGCGGCCCCACTTTCGTGAACGATTTGCTGGCCAGCTTCGCAGCGGACAGCGCCCGCTCCCTGCGCGACGTCGTGCGCGCACTGGAAGCCCAGGATTTCGGTCAGTGGCACGACCAGCTGCACATGCTGAAAGGCGGCGCCAGCGACATCGGCGCCTACCGGCTTGCGGAACTCTGCGCCGAGGCCGAGAGGCTCAAGCCCTTCGAGCTCGGTTCGCCGTTCGCACAGGCCAGGCTCGACGCCGTCAGGACGGCACTCGACGACGTGCAGGCCGCCCTCGCGGCCTACGAGGTCAGCAGACTACGCGCTGAGCGCGTGTGAGGTCTCGACCGATTCCGTCTTGCCGCTCTGGCGGGCGACCAGACGCTGCATCATCCGCAGGTCGCGGTCTTCGAGACGCAGTGCGGCATCCACCCAGATCTCGGTAATCCGGATCAGTTCGTCGTAGGGCGCAGGCTGGCTGATCTCGCGCGCCGCACGCAAGGCCAGGATGCCGTTGCGCGCCTTTTCCTCCTGCCGCACATAATCGTAGACCGCCACCTCGCCTTCACCCGGTTCGGCCAGGATGTCCACGACGCCCATGGCGTGCAGTTCCTCTGCCGAATAGAGCTTGCCGCTGCGTATGATCTTCTCGGCCAGATGGTGGCCGACGCGGCGCCCGAGAAAGGTCATCGCCCCCATGCCGGGGAAGAGATTGAACAGGATCTCGGGCAAGCCCATTTTTGCGCCGCGTTCGGCGACCAGCACGTTCGCCGCCAGGGCACTCTCGAAGCCCCCGCCCAGCGCCTGACCCTGCACCAGCGCAATACTGGTCACTTCGGGACGATTCAAGTGGCTGTGCACCGCATAGGAACACTCCACGCAGGAAACGGCGTAGCGCAGCAACGCCTCGCGGTCGCGCGCAAGAATGTGTTCCATGAACAGGCTGAGGTCGCCGCCGAGGCTGAATGTATCCGCCAATTTGGACGCCACGACGAAATACCGGACGTCGATGCCCGCCGGATCGTCGATCTGGGCCACCATGTCGTTGCCCCAGGCCTGCAATTCGCGCAGCAGCGTCGGGGTAAAGCAGGGGCGGGGCTCCGCGTGCATATAGCCCCAGGCGATCTGGCTGTGCGGATCGAAATACGTGGTGAGCTGCGAATAACCGTTTTGTTGTGGTTGTAGCGACGTACGAACAGCCTGCAGATGCGCCATGGAACTCTCCACGTGAGTATGACCGGACAGCTGCCGAAATCCCGGCAGATGTCGAAAGACTAACGCGCGGCGCACGATGGCTCAAGCGGCGAATCGTGAAATTTGTGTCGTCTCAATATCTGGTGGTCGCTGTCGGCGCATAGCGCCAGATCATGCGTGGTGCCGCATCGTTCAGAAGGTCCAGGCCATGCGCACGGCCAGCACGACAAGCAGTAGCGCGAAAATCCGCTTCAGCGGACGTACCGGCAGGCGGTGCGTCGTACGCGCGCCGAGCGGGGCGGTGAGCACGCTGCCCGCGACGATCCCGGCCAGCGCCGGAAGATAGACGAAGCCCAGGCTGCCCGCCGGCAAGCCCGGTTTGTCCCAGCCCCCCAGCACATAACCCACGGCCCCGGCCAGGGCGATGGGAAAGCCGATGGCCGCCGAGGTCGCGATGGCGCGATGCAGGGGCACGTTGTGCCAGAGCATGAACGGTACCGACAGCGTGCCGCCGCCGATGCCGACCCAGCTCGCCACCGCCCCGATGACGCCGCCGGCTGCGGCCGTGGCGGCTCGTCCCGGCATCGCGCGTTGCGGCGCCGGCTTGAAATCGAGCCACATCTGGATGGCGGCGTAGAAGAGAAACAGGACGAAAAAGATCTTTAGCACCTGTGCCGGCACCTGCGCCGCAAGCATCGCACCGGCCAGCGTTCCGGCCAGCGCGCCACCCGCGATGCGGCGCACCACCGGCCATTCGACCGCGCCATGGCGATGGTGCGCCCGCACGCTGGAGAGGGAGGTGAACAGGATGGTGGCCAGCGAAGTGCCGAGCGCGAGCTGCGGCTCCATGCCGGCGGCCAGTCCCTGCGCATGGAACTGCATGATCAGCACCGGCACGATGATGAGTCCGCCGCCGACGCCGAGCAGGCCGGCAAGGAAGCCGGTCGCCAGGCCGAGCGCACAGTAGGCCGCCAGCATCGCCGGCACGAATGCGGACATCAGAGCTTCTTGACGATGAAGGCGTATTCGGCGGGATCGACCGGCGTGATCGACAGGCGATTGCCCTTCTGCAGGATGCGCATGTTGGCGAGTTCGGGATAGCCGCGGATCTCGGCCAGCGGCATCAGCCGGGTCTTCTTCACCAGCTTCACGTCGACGTTGAACCAGCGCGGCGTCTCGGGCGTGGCCTTGGGGTCGAAATACTTGTTCTTCGGATCGAACTGCGTGGCGTCGGGATACGCCGGCGCGCCCACCTCGGCCAGGCCGGCGATGCCCGGCTCGGCGCAGGAGGAATGGTAGAACAGCACCTTGTCGCCAACCTGCATCTGGTCGCGCATGAAATTGCGCGCCTGGTAATTGCGCACGCCGTACCAGGCCACACTCCGGTCAGGCAGGGCGGCGAGGTCGTCGATACTGACGTCGCTGGGTTCGGATTTCATCAACCAGTAGCGCATGGGGGTGAGCGGTTAGCGGTAAGGGGTGAGCGGTTAGGGGGTCAGGCGCGCTTGATCAGCGTGCCCACGCCCTCGGGCGTCAATACTTCGAGCAGCAGGGCATGTTCGACGCGGCCGTCGATGATGTGCGCCGTCTTCACGCCGCTGTTCACCGCGTCCACCGCATAGCCCACCTTGGGAATCATGCCGCCGGAGATGGTGCCGTCGGCGACCAGATCGTCCACTTCGCGCGGCGTCAGTCCGGTCAGCAACTGTCCCTGCTTGTCCAGCACGCCCGGCGTGTTGGTGAGGAAGACGGCCTTTTCGGCCTTGAGCACGCCGGCGATCTTGCCCGCCGCGACGTCGGCGTTGATGTTGTAGGCGTTGCCCTCGGCGTCGGTGCCGAGCGGCGCGATCACCGGAATGAAATCGCCGGCATCCAGATGCTGGATCACCTGCGGATCGATGCCGGTGATCTCGCCGACCTGGCCGATATCGAGCAGTTCGTCGGATTTTTCTTTCGACGGCACCAGCATCTTCTTGGCGTGGATGAAATTGCCGTCCTTGCCGGTGAGGCCCACGGCCTTGCCGCCGTGCTTGTTGATGAGGGTGACGATGTCCTGGTTGACCAGCCCGCCGAGCACCATCTCGACCACGTCGAGGGTTTCCTCGTCGGTTACGCGCATGCCCTGGATGAAGTCGGACTGCTTGCCGATCTTCTTCAGCAGGTCGGCGATCTGCGGGCCGCCGCCGTGCACCACCACCGGATTCATGCCCACCAGCTTCAACAGCACCACGTCCTTGGCGAAGGCCTCCATCAGATGGCGTTCGGTCATGGCGTTGCCGCCATACTTGACGACGATGGTCTTGTCGTAGAAACGCTGGATGTAGGGCAGCGCTTCGGACAGGATGCGGGCCTTGTCGGCGGCGGTGTGGGGCGTGGTCATGGCGGCTCCGGGCATGGTGTGCGCGGATTTTACGCCAAGAAAAAAGGCGGCGCGCGGCCGCCTTTCCCGGATGCCCGGAACTTACTGCACGTTGAGGCGCCTGGCCGCGGTGGCCAGCTTCTTGGGCAGGGTCAGTTCCAGCACGCCATCCTGGTATCTGGCCGAAGCGGCGGCTTCGTCCACTTCGTGCTCCAGGGCAAAGCTGCGGCTGACGCGGCCGAAGTAGCGCTCGCGGCGCAGGACTTTCTCGCCTTCCTTCTGCTCGCTGGCTTTCTTCACTTCGGCGCTGATGGAAACGGTATTGCCGTCGATGGTGACGTGGATGTCGTCCTTGGCGACGCCCGGCATGTCGGCATGCACGGCATACGCCTTCTCGTCTTCCTTCACGTCCATGCGGATCTGCGGCATTTCCCTGTCCATCTGGACGGGACGGAAAAAGCCGCGGAACAGGTTATCGAGCGGGTCGGTCATTTCGAACGGATCGTAGCGGGTGATGTTGGCCATGATGTCCTCCTTCAGGAAAAAGCCTGTGCTGACAGGTATATGGAGCACTGTCCGGCGGTTTCAAGAGGGGTGTTGCCGCCTGCCCCGTCTGCCTCTAAAGTGCGGGCACGCGCGTATTGCTGAAATGACCCGATGAACGCCCTCGACGCACATACCTGGCTGGCCGAGCATGGCGACTACCTGTTTCGCGTGGCGCGGCGCCAGCTGCATTCGGACGAACTCGCCGAGGACGCGGTACAGGAGACGCTGCTGGCCGCGCTGGCCGCCCGCGAGCGCTACGCCGGGGACGCCAGCCCGCGCACCTGGCTCACCGGCATCCTCAAGCACAAAATCGTGGACCTGATCCGGCGACAGGTACGCGAAGTGGCCTTGCCTCACGACGAGGATGGCGAGGAGGCCGTCGACGCACTGTTCAGGCAGGACGGCCATTGGGCCGAGCCAGTCCGCCCCTGGGGCAACCCGCAAACCGAGGCGGAGCTGAGCCAGTTGCGCCGCGTGCTAGAGGAATGCGCCGACCGCCTGAAGCCCGTCATGGCCCAGGTATTCAGCCTGCGCGAGGCGGCCGGTCTGGAAACGGAAGAAATCTGTAAGGAACTGGGCATCACCCCGACCAACTGCTGGGTACTGCTGCACCGCGCACGATTGTTCATGCGCCAGTGCCTGGAGTTGAACGGATTTTCGGGGGCAGGCGCATGAAATGGCTGACGACGTGCAAGGAGACCACCGTCCTGGCATCCCGCGCCATGGACGCGCGCCTGTCCTTCGGCGACCGTCTTGCCCTGCGGCTGCACCTGGCAATCTGCGAAAACTGCACGCGCTTCGTGCGGCAGTTGAAGGAAATGCGCCAGTTGCTGCGCAGCGAGGCGGCCGCAGAATCGACGCCAGGCCTGACCGACGCGGCGCGCGCGCGCATCGGTACCGAATTGCAGAAAGAGCTCGATTCCCGGGCTTCCTGATGACCCGGCACCGCCGGTATTGCGTAGTGACCCCAACCAAGGAGAGAGAAGCATGTCCAAGAAAACCCTGATCGCCGCCGCTGTCGGCACCGCCTTCGCTGCCGGCCTGTCCGCCGCCCCCCTGGCCGTCGCGGCGGAGAATCCCTTCGCGCTGTCCGGCCTGTCTTCCGGCTACCAGGTGGCGGACAACACCGCCAAGCCGATGGAAGGCAAGTGCGGCGGCATGAAAGCCGGCGAAGGCAAGTGCGGCATGTCGATGGCCGATGCCAACAAGGATGGCAAGGTCAGCAAGGAAGAATGCGAAAAGCATCGCGACGCCATGTTCGAGAAATTCGACACCAACAAGGACGGCTTCATCGACAAGGCTGAAATGGCCAAGATGATGGACGGCATGTGCGGCGGCGCCAAGGCCAAGATGAAAGACGGCAAGTGCGGCGAAGGCAAGTGCGGCGGCATGAAGAAGTAAGCCGGTAAGGCATGACTTCCCTGCGCCCTTCCGGCGCGGGGCTCGGGTTCCGGCGCGAACTCATCCCCGCGCTGAAAATCCGGGTCCCCGACGCCATCGAATTCTTCGAGCTCGCTCCGGAAAACTGGATCGACCTCGGCGGCGCCTATGGCCGCGACCTGCGTCGTTTTACCGAGCGCTATCCCTTCGTCTGTCACGGCCTGTCGCTGTCGCTCGGCGGGCCGGCGCCGCTCGACGAACTCCTGCTCGCGAAAACGCGCCAGTTCATGGACACGCACGGCATCGCGCTGTACACCGAGCACCTGTCGTACTGCGGCGACGACGGCCACCTGTACGACCTGCTGCCGATCCCCTTCACGGAAGAGGCGGTGAAATACGTCGCGGCGCGCATCCGCCGCGCACAGGACATCCTGGAACGGCGCATCGCGATCGAAAACGCCTCGTACTACACGCCTGCGCCGATTGCCGACATGGACGAAGGCGCGTTCATCCGCGCCGTACTGCAGGAAGCGGATTGTGACCTGCACCTCGACGTCAACAACGTCTACGTCAACAGCGTGAATCACCGCTACGATCCGGCGGCCTTCATCGCGGCGCTGCCGACCGAACGCATCGTCTACATGCACATGGCCGGCCACTACAACGAAAGCGCCGATCTCATCGTCGATACCCACGGTGCCGACGTGATCGAGCCCGTGTGGGCGCTGCTCGACGCAAGCTACCGCATGCACGGTGTCGCGCCGACCCTGCTCGAACGCGATTACAACATCCCGCCCCTGGATACGCTTGCAAGCGAAGTCACGCGCATCGCCCGCCTCCAGGCGCAGCATCCTGCCCGACATGAATCGTTCCGACACGCGTCCTGACTTCCAGCGCTACCAGCTCGCGTTCACCGCGCACATCCGCGATCCGCGCAGCCAGCCGCGCCCGGCCGGCGTCGACGCGCGCCGCATGCGGGTCTACAACGAACTCCTCTACAACAACGTCGAAGGCTTCCTGCTCGCCTGCTTTCCCGTGCTGCGCCGGGTGCTGGGCGCACGCCGCTGGACGCGCATGGTGCGCGTCTTCTTTGCGGTGCACCGTTGCCACACGCCGTATTTCCGGCAGATCCCCGACGAGTTCCTGCAGTTCCTGCAGGACGAGTGGACTCCACCGGACGACTATCCGCCGTACCTCATCGCGCTGGCGCATTACGAGTGGATCGAACTGGTCCTGTCGGTTTCGAACCGGGTGCCCGAGCGGGCCTTCGACCCCGCCGGCGACCTGATGGAGAAGGCACCGGTGCTCAATCCGGTATTGGCCAACCTGCGTTACGACTGGCCGGTGCATCGCATCGCGCCGCGACGCAAGATCGAACCTGCGGAAACCACGCTGATGGTGTTTCGCGACGCGGACGACCGCATGCAGTTCAGCGAGATCAACGCCTTCACCGCCCGCCTGCTGCATCTGCTCGAAAGCGGCGTTCACACGGGACGGGGCGCCCTGCTGATGCTGGCGGCGGAAAGCCGCCATCCGGATTCCGCCCTGGTCCTGCGCGCAGGCGCCGAACTGCTGGCCGACCTGCGCGCACGCGGGGCGATACTGGGCGCCTAGGCGCCCGCCGCGTTCAGACGCACATCAATGGTGGTGGTGCGGCATCGCGTCGCTGCCAGGGGCGCGCGCTTCGGCCTTCACCTCGACGACCTGCTGCTTGCCGCCGGATTCGACGACCAGCTTCAGCGGAATCACTTCACCCGCCGCGATGGGCTTCTTCAGGTTCATCAGCATGATGTGGTAGCCGCCGGGTTCGAGGCTGACCGCCTTGCCCTTGGGCAGGTCGACGGCCTTGACCTCACGCATCCGCATCACGTCGCCGTCCATCTTCATCTCGTGCACTTCCACACGCGGGATTGCCGGGCTCGACGCGCCCACCAGTTTGGCGTCGGCGTCGGACGCGATCTTCATGTACGCGCCGCTGACCTGCTGGCCCGGCATGGTGGCCCGCGCCCAGGCGTCGGTCACGCTGACATTGGCAGCCGAGGCCGGCAGGGAGGCAACGAGCATCGTCGCGGCTAGTATCACTTTCATTTCACGCTCCTTAGTAGGTCCAATCCAATTTCACATACGCCGAGCGGCCCATCGCGGGCATGATGCCGCCCACCGTCGCCGCACCGCCCGCAACGCGGTTCACCCCGGCCAGCGGATCGTAATACAGCTTGTCGAACACGTTGTCGATCCCTGCGACCAGTTTCAGATTTTTCATCGGTGTGTAGCCCGCGTGCAGGTTCAGCACACCGTAGCCGGGCGTCTCCGGTTCGCCGTTGTAGGCTGCGACGTCGTCCTTACGCGCGCTCACTATCCACTCGCCGCCGATACGCCAGGCCTGCATGCGGTAATCCGCCGACACGCCGCCGCGCAGCGGCGCGATGCGGTACAGGTTGTCGCCGGTGTCGGTATTTTCGCCGCGGGTGAAGCTCGCCCAGACACCGAGCTCGATTGCGCCAATAGTCTGGCTCAGCGAGGCCTCCGCCCCCCACAGGCGCGCATCGACGTTGACGTATTGCAGCACCGGCAAACCGCTCGCATCCAGCCGGGCCACCGGCTGGCCCTGGATGAAATCGCGCACGTCCTGCCAGAAAACGCTGGCCGACGTGCGTACACCATCGCCGCGCGCCTTGATGCCCAGGTTCACGCCGTGCGCCACCTCGGGTTCGAGATCGAGATTGCCCCAGTAGGTGCGGCCGTCGGCCTGGCCGGCGCTGGCGCCCGTTGGGGTATAGAGATAGCGCTCCAGGATGCTCGGCGAACGCGTCTTACGGGTCAGCGCGCCTTCGAGGCTGACGCGCGGCTGCAACGCGTAGGTCAGCGCCAGCGTGGCGTCGAGATTGCTGTCGCGGCGTTTGTGGTCGAGCGCATTGAACGTTGCCCGATCCGCTGCCGCCGCGGCGAACGCATCGACGATGTCGCCCGCATCCATGCGCACGATCTCGCCACGCAGGCCGGCATTCAAGCGCAGGTCCTGCGCCAGCGCCCCCTCCCATTCGCCGTAGACGCCGGTGCGGTTGCGCTCGGCGTCGCGGAACATGTCCTGTTTTGGCAGCGCGGGATTGGTCAGGTTCTGCTGGTATACGTTGAAGTCGTTGAGATGGGCTTCGAAACCCAGCTTCAGCGTGCCGCTGCCGGCCGCGCGCGCGAGCCCCAGCGTCAGTCCGGTATCGTCGCTGGTGGAGGGCGCCACCATCCGTGCGGGACCAACCAGCGGCCGCAGCGAGTAGTTGTCCATCACATGGTCGATCTCGTGGCGGTACACGCCGGCTTCCAGCCTGCCGAGCGGGGTGTCGCCCCTGAATGCGAGTCGCACGCGGTCGGCGTCGTCCTTCACCATGTCCATCGGCAGCGTAGGTGTGCCGACGTCGCGCGCCCGGTGCGTACCGGCTTCGAATTCCCATACGCCAGCACCGTGTTTGTAGGCAGCGGCCAGCGCATGGCGCTGGCTCGTGTAACCCGTATCGACGACTTCGCCGCGAGCCGATTCGTAGTTACCCGCGTCCTGGTAGCCGCCCAGATAGCGCAGGTTGAGCACGCCGTTGGCAGCACCCGCCTCCACGCCAGCCTGTATCCCGTCGTTGCCGCTGGACGCACCCAGTTCGACGTGCGCAAAGGGCTGCCAGCGGGCATCGGTGGCAAACACGGGCGCACGCGATTTTGCTTCCACGCTGCCCGCAATGCTGTCGCCACCCAGGCTGACCGGCGTCGCGCCGACAATCACTTCCAGCGCGCCCAGCGCCTCCGGCCCTGCATAGTGCAGCGGCGGATCCATGTGGTTTGGACAGGCGGGCGTGATTTCCATGCCATCCACGCGCACGCGCACGCGTTCATTGAACAGGCCCCGCAGCTGCACGATCCCGGTCTGCGCACCGTTGCGTACAACGGCTGCCCCGGGCACGCGGGTCAGGCGCGCCGCGACGTCGTCGGGCAACCCCTCCCCGGTTTGCGTAGCGTCGACCGCGCCCAGCATGTCGGGCGTCCCTTCGACAACGACCTTCATCAGGGGGGGAGGAGCGTCGGCGCTGACGACGCCCGGCAGCAGACTGGCAGCAACCAGGAAAGGCAGCAATCGGGGAGTAAAGCAGGCGGCGCGCATGATCGTCGAACGTCAATCGGAGATTTAAACAGGACATCATTGTCTATTTAAAGGACGCGCCGCGGAATGCGGCGAATTGTCGCAGTCCACCGCAGGCAAAAAAATCCCGCCACGCGGGCGGGAATGAGAGAGGTCGATACGCATTGAGCGCAGGCGCACTATAGGAGCTGGCCGGCACTGCGACAATCGGACAAATTGTCGCAGCGCGCCGGGGGAGCCCGATGCGCGCATTACAATCGCCGCATGCCGTCCGCCGCCACCCTGCTGTCCACACTCCCCGCGCGCGCCCTGCTGGGCCGGCTGCTCGGCCTGCGCGTATCCCTGGCTGCCGGCTGGACCGCCGGCATCGCCTGGCTGCACTGGGGCCTGGGCATCCGCATGCCGGTCCTGCCGATGGCGGCCGTACTGCTGCTGATGCTCGTGTTTTCGCTGACCACGCTGTGGCGGCTGCGGCTGGACGTGCCGGCGACGCAGATGGAATTCCTATCCCATCTGCTTGCCGACCTCACGGCGTTTGCCGTGCTGGTCTTCTTCAGCGGCGGCGCGACCAACCCCTTCGTCTCGCTCATGCTGGTGCCGGTGGTAATCGCCGCCGTCAGCCTGCGACCGCGCTGGGTCTGGCTGCTGGCCGCCGTGGCCGGGGGCTATTACGCCGTGCTCCTGTTCGTCTACCAGCCCCTGGCCATTGCCGATCCGGTCGCCGCCTACGGCATGCATCTCGGCGGCATGTGGTTCAACTTCCTCATCAGCGCGGCGCTCATCGCCTTCTTCGTCACCCGCATGCACGCCGCGCTGCGCGCACGCGACCGCGAGCTCGCCGACCTGCGCGAGCGGCAGCTGCGCGACGAACGCATCCTCGCACTCGGTACCCAGGCTGCGCTGGCGGCGCACGAGCTCGCCACGCCGCTGGCCACCATCCAGACCACCGCGCACGAACTCGCGACGGAATTCGCCAACGATCCCGAAATCGGCGACGACTGCCGCCTGCTCGAAAAACAGGCGCAGGCCTGCAAGCTCATCCTCACCCACCTGGCCGACCGGGCGCGCGACGTCACGCCTGCCGCGCAGCCACTCGATACCTGGCTTGCCGCGCTGATCGGGCACTGGCAGGTGCTGCGACCGGACGCGCGCATCGACCTTGCCCTGCCTGCCGACCAGCGCCGCTTCGTGCCGCCGGACGGACTCGAACAGGCGGTACTCAACCTGCTCAACAACGCAGCCGACGCCGCCGACGCGCCGGTGGAATTCCGGGCTGCGACCGACGACGCCACACTCACCATCGACGTCGCCGACCGCGGCCCCGGCTTCACGCCCGAACAGAAGGCGCAGGCCGGCCGCATGCTGTTCAGCGGCAAGCCCGGACGCGGCTGGGGGGTGGGTCTGGCACTCACCCACGCCACGCTGGAGCGGGCCGACGGCAGCCTGACGCTGTCCGCGCGCGCCGGCGGGGGCACGCTGGCCCGCATCGTCGTTCCCTGGAAGCACGCCGCATGAACATGAAATTGCTCATCGTCGAGGATGACGCCGACTTCGCGACCGCTCTCGGTCGCGCCTTGAAAAAGCGCGGCATCGAAACCGCTCACGCCGGCGATGCTGCCGAAGCCCGCCTCGTGGCCGAGCAGTTCCAGCCCAGCCACGCCGTGGTCGACCTGAAACTGCCCGGCGACTCCGGACTCAAGGTGGTCGCCGATCTGGCTGCGCGCTCACCCGCGCCCGCCATTGTCGTGCTGACCGGCTACGCCAGCATCGCCACCGCGGTCGAGGCCGTGCGCCTGGGCGCGCGGCACTACCTGGCCAAGCCCGCCAACGCCGACGAAATCCTCGCCGCCTTGCTGCGCGACGCGCCCGACGCGGCGCTCGAGGTCAACCCCGAGCCGTTGTCCGTAGCGCGTCTCGAATGGGAACACATCCAGAAAGTGCTGGCCGAACACGACGGCAACATTTCGGCCACCGCGCGCGCGCTGAAGATGCACCGCCGCACGCTGCAGCGCAAGCTCGACAAGCACCCGCCCAAACCGACCTGAGGCGGCGGAACTTCGCCGTCCTGCCACGGGTCTCCCGATCGGCTCAACAACCGATCCCGTTCCCGCATGAACATCCAGAATCTGCTCGACCAACTCCTCGGCGCCGGCCAGTCCGCCGCCCAGAAGGCCGGCCAGTCCGGTTATGCCAACTTCGGCACCGGCATGCTCGCCGGCGGCGCCCTGGGCTTGCTGCTCGGCGACAAGCGCGTGCGCAAGTTCGGCGGCAAGGCGCTGGCCTACGGCGGCGCGGCGGCGCTGGGTGCCCTGGCCTTCCGCGCCTACAGCAACTGGCAGCAGCAGAAAGCCGCCGTCGGCGCGACGCCCGTTCCCGCCGCGCAGCCGACGCAGTTCCTGCCCGCACCCGAGGCCGCCGACCACAGCCGTGCGGTATTGAAGGCGCTGATCGCCGCTGCCAAATCCGATGGCCACATCGACGCGCGCGAACGCGGCCTGATCGAGGAACAGCTCGGCCGCATGGCCGCCGACGCCAGCCTGCGCAGCTGGATCGACGCCGAAGTCGCGCGCCCGCTCGACCCCGCGGAAGTCGCCTCGGCTGCCGGCGACGCAATGGAGATCGCGACCGAGATGTATCTGGTAAGCGTTCTCGCCGTGGACAGCGAGAGCTTCATGGAACGCGCCTATCTCGACGCACTGGCGACGCAGCTGAAGCTGCCGGCCGACCTCAAGGCACAACTGGAAGCCGAAGCGAAGCGGGCCGCGGTCGCGGCCTGACGATCAGTGGCCGGCGCCCCAGTCGACCACGCCGGAATACGCAGTCAGCAGCACCACCGCGCCGAACACGATGCGATACCACGCGAACAGCGTGAAATCGTGGCGGCTGATGAAGCGGATCAGGCCGCGCACCGCGAGCAGCGCGCTGACGAAGGACGCCGCGCCGCCGACCGCGAAGAGGCCGATGTCCGACGCGCTGAACAGGTGCCAGTTCTTGTACACGTCGTAGACGGTGGCGGCGAACATGGTCGGGATCGCCAGGAAGAAGGAAAACTCCGCCGCCGTCTTGCGCGACAGGCCGAAGAACAGGCCGCCGATGATGGTCGCCCCCGAACGCGAGGTGCCGGGAATCATCGCCACGGCCTGCGCGAATCCCACCTTCAGGGCATCGCGCCAGGTCATGTCGTCGACGGTTTCCGCACGGATGACGTGCTTGCGCCGTTCCGCCCACAGGATCAGCACACCGCCGACGATCAGCGCCGTGGCGACGACCATCGGATTGAACAGGTAGTGCTTGATCTGCTTGATGAACAGGAAGCCGAGCACCGCGGCAGGCAGGAAGGCCACGACGAGGTTGAGCGCCAGCCGCTGCGACGCGCGTTCCGAACCCAGGCTGACCAGCGCGTGGCCGAGTCGCGCCCGGTATTCCCACACCACCGCCAGGATCGCCGCGAACTGGATGGCGATCTCGAATACCTTGCCCTTGTCGTCATTGAAGCCGAGCAGCTGGCCTGCCAGGATCAGGTGCCCGGTGCTCGACACGGGCAGGAATTCGGTGAGCCCCTCGATGATGCCGAGGATGAGCGCGTGCAGCAGGAGGGTCGGATCGGTCATGGCGAGATTTCCGGCATAAAAAAAGGCGCGTCCGGTGGACGCGCCCGCCGATTATACGCAGAGCCCATCAACGCATCGTGAACACGCGTCGACAGCAGGAACATCACAGCTTGCGATAGACCTCCGCCCCCTGCTTCACGAATTCGACCGCCTTCACTTCCATACCCCTGGCGAGCGCGTCGGCTTCGTTGAGGCCTTCCTTCGCGGCGAACTCGCGCACGTCCTGGGTGATCTTCATCGAGCAGAAGTGCGGGCCGCACATGGAGCAGAAGTGCGCGACCTTGGCCGATTCCTTGGGCAGCGTCTCGTCGTGGAAGGACTTGGCCTTGTCGGGGTCGAGGCCGAGGTTGAACTGGTCGTCCCAGCGGAACTCGAAGCGCGCCTTGGAGAGCGCGTTGTCGCGGATCTGCGCGCCGGGGTGGCCCTTGGCCAGATCCGCGGCGTGCGCGGCGAGCTTGTAGGTGATGATGCCTTCCTTCACGTCGTCCTTGTCCGGCAGGCCCAGATGCTCCTTCGGCGTGACGTAGCACAGCATCGCGGTGCCGTACCAGCCGATCATCGCGGCGCCGATGCCGGAGGTGATGTGGTCGTAGCCCGGCGCGATGTCGGTCGTCAGCGGGCCGAGCGTATAGAACGGCGCCTCGGCGCAGGACTCCAGCTGGATGTCCATGTTCTCCTTGATGAGGTGCATGGGCACGTGGCCGGGGCCTTCGATCATCACCTGCACGTCGTGCTTCCACGCCACCTGCGTGAGCTCGCCGAGCGTGCGCAGTTCCGAGAGCTGCGCCTCGTCGTTGGCATCGTAGATCGAGCCGGGGCGCAAGCCATCCCCCAGGCTGAAAGCCACGTCGTAGGCCTTCATGATGTCGCAGATCTCCTCGAAGTGCGTGTAGAGGAAGCTTTCCTTGTGGTGTGCCAGGCACCATTTGGCCATGATCGAGCCGCCGCGGGAGACGATCCCGGTCATGCGGTTCGCGGTCATCGGCACGTAGCGCAGCAGCACGCCGGCGTGGATCGTGAAGTAGTCGACGCCCTGCTCGGCCTGTTCGATGAGCGTGTCGCGGAACATTTCCCAGGTCAGCTCCTCGGCCTTGCCGTCGACCTTTTCCAGCGCCTGGTAGATGGGCACGGTACCGATGGGCACGGGCGAATTGCGGATGATCCACTCGCGGGTTTCGTGGATGTTCTTGCCGGTCGAGAGATCCATCACCGTGTCGCCGCCCCAGCGGATCGCCCAGGTCATCTTCTCGACTTCCTCCTGGATGCTGGAGCCGAGCGCGGAGTTGCCGATGTTGGCGTTGATCTTCACCAGGAAATTGCGGCCGATGATCATCGGCTCGGTTTCCGGATGGTTGATGTTGTTGGGGATGATGGCGCGGCCGCGCGCGACTTCGCTGCGCACGAACTCGGGCGTGATCTCGTTCTGCAGCATCGCGCCGAAATTCTGGCCGGGATGCTGGCGGGCCATCAGCGCAGCGAGCTTTTCGCCCTGCGGGCCGGAGGCCTTCAGCGCTTCCAGATACGCGGCGCGGTTATTGTTTTCGCGGATGGCGATGAACTCCATTTCAGGCGTGATGATGCCGCGCTTGGCGTAGTGCATCTGCGAGACATTCATGCCGGATTTGGCGCGGCGCGGCGTGCGGTGCAGGCCAGGGAAGCGCATCGCCGCCAACGCGGGATTGGCAGCCTGCTGGCGGCCGTATTCGGAACTCAGATCGGCGAGCACTTCGGTGTCGCCGCGCGCTTCGATCCAGCCGGTGCGCAGCGCGGGCAGACCCTGGCGGATGTCGATCTTGGCCGCCGGGTCGGTGTAGGGGCCGGAACAATCGTAGACGAAGATCGGCGGATTCTTTTCCCCGCCGAAGCCGGTCGGCGTGTCGGCCTGGCTGATCTCGCGCATCGGCACGCGGATGTCCGGCGTGCTGCCTTCGACATAGATCTTGCGGGAATTGGGCAGCGGCTGAATCGCGGCTTCGTCGACGTGGGCGGCGGCGGCAGTGAATTCGGCGGGCTTGTGGGGGGCGTTCATGGGCGTTCTCCAATGGGGGAGCAGCCCGGACGTGCGCTCGGCGCAGCGTCCCTGCCCTCCCTACGGCGGTCTCAACCGCATCAGGTTCGAAGGGTATGTCTCACTCCCTGGCGGGAGACCCCTGGCGAGCGGCCAAGTTAGCCGAATTGTGGAATAATTGCAAGGCGGCACCCCCTCTAACCCATTGATTTTCCAGACTCCCGGCATGGATATTGAACAGGCACGCTTCAACATGGTGGAACAGCAGATTCGCCCCTGGGACGTGCTCAACCAGCACGTCCTCGACCTGCTGTTCAAGCTGCGGCGCGAAGACTTCGTGCCCGCAGCGCACCGCCCACTGGCTTTCGTCGACATGGAAATCCCGCTGGGCCACGGCGAATCGATGTGGACGCCCAAGCTCGAAGCCCGCGTCCTGCAGGAGCTGGCCCTGCAGCCGACCGACCGGGTGCTCGAAATCGGCACCGGCAGCGGCTACCTCTCGGCGCTGCTCGCCGCGCAGGCCGCCGAGGTCGTATCGGTCGACATCCACGCCGATTTCACAGCCAGTGCCGCCGAGAAGCTGCGGGCCCACGGCATCGCCAACGTCAACCTGCACACCGGCGACGCCGCGCGCGACTGGGCCGACGACGCCGGTTTCGACGCCATCGTGCTCACCGGATCGACGCCCCTGCTGTCGGACGCCTTCCGCCGTCGCCTCCGCATCGGCGGCCGTCTCTTTGCCATCACCGGCACGGCGCCGGTAATGCAGGCGCAGCTCGTCACCTGCACCGCCGCGGATGCCTACCGCAGCGTCACGCTGTTCGAAACCTGCGTGGCCCCGCTCGTGAATGCGCCGCAACCCGCCGCCTTCGTGTTCTGAGCCCCCACGCGCGTGCGCCAGTTCCGTCCCGCCGAACTCGCCGCCCACATGGAAGCCGGGCACACGCCGGTGCTGCTCGACGTGCGCGAACCCTGGGAGGCCGGCATCTGCCGCCTGCCCGGTTCGCTGCTGATCCCGATGCGCGACCTGCCCGCGCGACTGGCCGAATTGAACAAAGACGCCGAAACCGTGGTCATCTGCCATCATGGCGTGCGCAGCTACCATGCCGCCCGCTACCTTGAGACCATGGGGTTCTCGTCTGTGATCAATCTCTCCGGCGGCGTGGCCGCCTGGGCTGACCAGGTCGACCCCGCGATGCCCCGCTACTGATACCGCCCCTATTTCGACTGGACACCACATGCACCTCAAGCCCCTGACCCTTGCCCTGGCGTTCGCGCTCGCGCCCGCCGCGCAGGCCGCCAACCTGTCCGACGTCTACCGCGACGCGCAGGCCTACGACGCCCAGTACGCCGCCGCGCGCGCCGCGCGCGAAGCCGGCCAGGAAAAGAGCGTGCAGGGCCGGGCCGCGCTGCTGCCGCAAGTGGGGCTCTCCGGCAACGTGGCCCGCAACCACGTCGATTCCTCGCTGCCCGGCGGCGACGTCGACTACACCGGCAACGGCGTAGCGATCAACGCCACGCAGCCGCTGTTCCGCCGGCAGAACTGGGTCGCCTTCGAACAGGCGCAGAACCAGACGAAGATCGCCGACGTGCAATTCAAGCTCGCCGGGCAGGACCTGATCCTGCGCGTCGCGCAGGCCTATTTCGACGTGCTGCAGTCGCAGGACAACATCGCCTTCATCCAGGCGCAGAAGGCCGCGATCTCCGAGCAGCTCGCCTCGGCCAAACGCAATTTCGAGGTCGGCACCGCCACCATCACCGACACGCACGAGGCGCAGGCGCGCTACGACCTCGCCGTGGCGCAGGAAATCGCCGAGCAGAACACCCTCAACATCCGCCTGCGCGCGCTGGAAAAACTCATCGGCAAGCCGGCCGGCGCGCTCGACACGCTGGTCGAGCCGGCCCAGCTCAAGGCCGAGGCCGGCAGCATCGACGACTGGGCCGAACGCGCCGGCAAGGGCAACCTGCAGGCCGAGGTCCAGCGCATCGCCAAGGCCATCGCCGACCAGGACGTGGAGCGCAACCGCGCCGGCCATCTCCCCACGCTCGATGCCGTCGCCGGCTACACCGTCAACAACAACCAGAACTTCGGCACCCTCCAGGCCGACATGCGCACCGCCAGCCTGGGCCTGCAGCTCAACCTGCCGATCTACCAGGGCGGGCTCGTCAGCTCGCAGGTGCGCGAAGCCGTGGCCAACCAGGAAAAGGCGCGCCAGGACCTTGAGGCCGCCATCCGCGACGCCGGCCTTTCCGCGCGCCAGGCGTATCTCAACGTGGAAAGCGGCGTGGCGCGCGTGCACGCGCTGGAACAGGCGCTGGTCTCCAGCCGCGCCCAGCTCGATTCCACCAAGCTCGGCCTTTCGGTCGGCGTACGCACCAACCTCGACCTGCTGAACGCCGAGCAGCAGGTGCTGTCGGCCCGCCGCGATCTCGCCGGCGCGCGCTACGCCTGGCTGCTCGCCGGGCTGTCGCTCAAGGCCGCCGTGGGCACGCTCAATCCGGGCGACCTGGCCGCGATCGACCAGCATCTGAAGCCGGCGCCAGCAGCGGCGCAATAAGCGCCGCCATGCCCGCCGCCGCGCCGCGATGGTGTGCGGCGAAAGCCAGCCCGGCCTCGCCCATGCGGGTACGCGCCGGCGCATCGGCCAGCAGATCCAGCGCTTTCTCCACGCACGTCGCCGCGGCGTCCACGCGCAGCGCGGCGCCCGCTTCGATCGCCTGCCGCGTCGCCGCCTCGAAATTGAAGGTGTGCGGCCCGACCAGCACCGGCCGGCCCACGCTCGCCGCCTCGATCAGGTTCTGCCCGCCCAGCGGCACAAGGCTGCCGCCGACGAAGGCGACGTCGCAGGCCGCGTAATACGCGAAGAGTTCCCCCAGACTATCGCCCAGCAGCACGCGCGTCGCGGCGTCCACGGCCATCTTCGCGCTGCGGCGCCCATAGGACAGTCCCGTCGCCTCGATCAGGCGCGCCACTTCATCGAAGCGTTGCGGATGGCGTGGCACCAGCACCAGCAGCACGTCGCGCGGCGCGCGTTCGGCGAACGCGCGCAGCAACGGCGCTTCCTCGCCTTCGCGCGTACTCGCCGCAAGCAGCACCGGACGCGCGCGCCAGGTCGCCCGCCACGCCGCCCCGCGTTCGAGCAGTTCGGCCGGCGGCGCGATGTCGAACTTGAGATTGCCCGCGACCGCGACGTCGCGCGCGCCCAGTTGCCGCAGGCGTGCCGCGTCGGCGTCGCTCTGCGCGGCGACGACGGCGATGCGCGCGAGGCTCGCCCGCGTCAGCGCCGGCAGGCGCGCATAGCCGCGCGCCGAGCGTTCGGACAGGCGCGCGTTGGCGAGCACGAGCGGCACCCTCGCACGGGAAGCCGCGCGGATCAGGTTCGGCCACAGTTCGGTTTCCATGAGGATGCCGACCGCCGGCCGGGCACGACGCAGAAAACGCCGCACCAGACAGGCGTAGTCATAAGGCAGGTAGACGATGTGCGCGAAGCTGCCGTACAGCGACTCTGCCGTCGCCCGCCCGGTCGGCGTCATGCAGGTGAGCAGGATGGGCTTGCCGGGATGCGCCGCACGCAGGGCTTCGATCAGCGGCTGCGCCGCCCGCATCTCGCCCACCGATACGGCGTGAATCCAGAGTGCCCCGGCCGGCACGTCCACCGCGCCCAGGCGCTCGCCCGCGTGTTCGAGATAGCCGCGTTCGCGCCGTCCGCGCCACAGCAGGCGCAGCGGAATCAGCGGCGCAGCCAGCAGCAGGGCCAGGCGATAGAGCGTCCAGTCGAGGATCAGGCGCGGGGCAGGCATCGCCGGATTGTAAGCGTTGCGATGCTAAACTCGACGCCACTTTTGGAGGCAAAACCATGAAAATCCTGCTCACCGGCGCTGCCGGATTCATCGGCATGCACGTCGCGCAAATCCTGTTGAAACGCGGCGACGAAGTGGTCGGCATCGACAGCCTGAACGACTACTACGATCCCGCGCTCAAGCTCGCGCGGCTCGAACAGCTCAAACCCTTTCCCCACTTCCGTTTCGTCCACGGCGACATCTCCGACCGCATGACGATGGAAGACCTGTTCGAAAAGGGCCACTTCGACGCCGTCATCAACCTCGCCGCACAGGCCGGCGTGCGCTATTCGCTGAAGAATCCGCACGCCTACGTGCAGTCGAACCTCGTCGGCTTCGCCAACCTGCTCGAAGGCTGCCGCCACCACGGCGTCAAGCATTTCGTCTACGCCAGCTCAAGCAGCGTCTACGGCGCCAACACCAAGATCCCGTTCTCGGTGCACGACCCCGTCAACCATCCCGTCAGCCTCTACGCCGCGAGCAAGAAGGCCAACGAGCTGATGGCGCACACCTACTCGCACCTCTACGGCCTGCCCACCACGGGGCTGCGCTATTTCACCGTCTACGGTCCCTGGGGCCGGCCCGACATGTCGCCGTGGCTGTTCACGAGCGCGATCCTCGAAGGCCGCACCATCGACGTCTTCAACCACGGCGACATGATGCGCGACTTCACCTACATCGACGACATCGCCGACGGCACCGTGAAGGTGCTCGACCGCATCCCGCAGGGCAACCCGAACTTCGACCACAAGAACCCCGACCCGGCCAGCAGCCACGCGCCCTACCGCGTCTACAACATCGGCAACCACACACCCGTGCAGCTCATGGATTTCATCGGCACCATCGAGAAGGCGCTCGGCCAGGAGGCGAAGAAGAACTTCCTGCCGATGCAGGATGGCGACGTGCAGGCGACCTACGCCGACGTCGACGACCTCATCCGCGACACCGGGTTCAAGCCGGCGACGTCGCTGGAGTATGGGATCGGGAAGTGGGTGGAGTGGTACCGCGCGTACAAGCGCTTAGATTGATTGTGCAATGATCTAACTAAGATTTCATTGCCCAATATCGTCCAAGGAACTACCCCCTCGCACTAAAGGGGTCAGCATCATTTGATCCCGCCCCCAACACCACCACTGCGCGAACGCCGCCCGTTCGGGCGCTCGATCCCGACCTGACGTAAACTGCCCCGGGTCGAACCGTCGGATCGCAACCCGCCTCCATGCTCCCCACCCCGGCCAAAACCACCCTGCCCTGGATCGTGGCGGTGGCGCTGTTCATGGAACAGCTCGACACCACCATCGTGAACACGGCGGTGCCGGCGATGGCGGCAAACCTGGGTGTGACGCCGCTGAGCCTGAAGGCAGTGGTGACAAGCTACATCCTGAGCCTGGCGGTGGGCATTCCGGTGAGCGGCTGGATGGCCGACCGTTTCGGCACGCGGCGCGTGTTCTTCACGGCGGTGGCGGTGTTCACCTTCTCCTCGATCCTGTGCGGGCTGGCGCTGAACCTGCCGATGCTGGTGGCGGGGCGCATCCTGCAGGGGGCGGGCGCGGCGATGATGATGCCGGTGGGGCGGCTGGCGATCATCCGCACCTTTCCCAAGAACGAACTGCTGCGCGCGATGAACTTCGTGATCGTGCCGGCGCTGATCGGTCCCCTGCTCGGTCCGACGCTGGGCGGGCTGATCGTGCACTGGCTGTCGTGGCGTTTCATCTTCTTCGTGAACGTGCCGGTGGGCCTGCTGGCGCTGTGGCTGGCGCACCGCCACATGCCGGATTACCGCGGCGAGGCGCCGCGCCCGCTGGACGTGGTGGGGCTGGCGCTGTTCGGCAGCGGCGCCGCGCTGCTGTCCTGGCTGCTGGAAATCTTCGGCGAGCACGACCTGGACGCGACCACCGGCGTGCTGCTGCTGTCCCTGAGCCTGGGCCTGCTGGCGGCCTACGGCTGGCACGCGCGCGAGGTGGCGCATCCGCTGCTGCGGCTGGCGCTGTTCCGTGTGCGCACGTTCCACGTGTCGGTGACGGGCGGCTTCGTGACGCGCCTGGGGGTGGGCGGCATGCCCTTCCTGCTGCCGCTGCTGTACCAACTCGGCCTGGGCATGCCGGCCTGGCAGTCGGGGCTATTGATGATGCCGGTGGCGGCGGCGGCGATGGCGATGAAGTTCATCGCGCCACGCATGCTGGCGCACTTCGGCTACCGGCGGGTGCTGACGGCGAATACGGTAATGATCGGCTGCGTGGTCTGCGGCTTCGCGGCGGTGGGGCCTGACACCCCGGTGGCCGTGATCGTGCTGCTGGCCCTGGCGATGGGGTTCTTCAATTCGCTGCAGTACACCAGCATGAATTCGATGGCCTATGCCGACATCGAAGCGCAGGATTCGAGCATGGCCAGCACGATCGCCAGCTCGCTGCAGCAGATGTCGATGAGCTTCGGTCTGGCCTGTGGCTCGCTGATCGCCGCCTGGTATCTGGGCGGGCTGCCGCAGACCGACCAGGCGGCGGTGACGACGGCGCTGCATCACGCCTTCCTGACGGTGGGGGGATTCACCATGCTGTCGTCGCTGTCGTTCTGGGCGCTGCGCCCCCGGGACGGTGAAAGCGTCAGCCGCGGGATGCAACGCGTGACGGAATGAGCGAATGTCCTCCGCAAGCGAACGGGATCAGGAACACGGGCGGCAGAAATGAAAAACCGGGCACGCCGTGCCCGGTTTGTACCTCAGTGGGGCTGTGCTTAGCGCCGGCTGCCTCCGCCCGACGCGGCGCGGTCAGACATGCCACGCACGCTGGTCGTCGTATCCAGGTAGCGGTTGACGCTGTCCGCGCCCGCGCCCTGGCGGACAAAGTCACGGAATTCGGTGTTGCTGAGGTCATCTTCGATGCGCGTGTTGTGGATGTCGTTGGGCATGTTGGCCCAGCCGGCGCCATGTACGCTGTTGTGGTCTGCCATGGCCGTGGCCGAGAAGAATGTCGCAAGGACAGCGCCAAGAACGAGGGTATGGGAAGCAGCTTTCATGAGGGACTCCTGACTAGGTTTGAGAAGTCTGCGCACGATGCGTCGCACACAGTCAGGACATGATGCGGCCACCCTGTAAGCCTTGTTTTTCAGGCTCGTTTCGAGTTGTTCAAAAATGGTTACGATTTGTGCCAGCGCGGGCCGCCCAATAATCCCGCACCTCAAAGTGACGCCGCCTCCTGCTACAGCTCCGCTTCCTGCGCGCTGATCACGTTCTGGTACAGCAGCGCAGAAATCACCAGCTTGTCCTGGCTGCTCATACCCTCGAAGGACAGGCCGTGCAGGTGGCTCGGCTTGTCCTCGGCGGTGGCGCGCGCGGCATTCAGCGAGCGGATGGTGCAGGGCAGCGTCAGCGTGTGCTCGTCCTCGCCGATCTTGATGCGGAACTTGAGCGTGAGCGGCGTGCCCACGGCGCCGATCTTGACGCCGGCGGCGATGAGCGCGCCGCCGATGCTGATGTCGCGTGCGGAACAGGCATGGCCACGGCCGTCCTCGCCGGTGGCGTGACAGATGATGTTGATGCGGCTGCGCGGCGCGGCGCGCACGACCAGCCCGCGCACTTCCTTGGGGTATTCGAGGTGCAGGTGGGGATAGGGTGCGCTCGTCACGCGGCGCGCGCTGGTGGAAAAGGCGTAGGCGCTCTTGCCGCTGAAGAAGCGGGCGACAAAATGCTGGCCTTCGCGCACCAGCATGAGATTGCCGTCGATGATGGGATTGGTGACGATGATGCCCTTGCCTTCGAGATAGCCGATGAGGCTGACGAAGCAGCGCGTCTCTTCGTTGCCGGTCTGGAACTGGAGCTGGATCGGGTCGCCGATGTTGAGCTTGATCTGGTCGAGCGTCAGCGCCCCCTCGCGCGAGGCGGAAGCGGAATCGCCATTCCCCGCCGGGGCGGCCTTGGCATCGGAATGACCGGGCATGAGCTGTTCTCTCCTGTTCTGGTGCACTGTCGTCCTGGGACGACAGGAATGATTGCGTCTATCTCCCTGTTTTCTTGAGCGATTGCTCGTTTCGGGCTTTTCCGCTGTCGCCATGGAACGACAGCCGGAGGGCGATTTGCCCGGCATATCCGCCCGGCGATTTCTTCATCGCATTGATTCGCAAGCATTTTTCGAGCTGGCCCGCAGTTTGCGATGGGACGCAGGTGCCCAGTTCCGGGCACAACACACCAGAGCGTTTGCAACCCGTTTACCGAAAGAGAACCGCCATGCTCAAGACCCTCATGCACCCCGGCACATCCGGCAACGCACGCACCGAAGCGAACCGCCCCGCGACCCCGACCCAGACTCCCGCGCGTACGCCCGACGCCGGCAAGCCCGGCGAATCCGGCCGCGAGACGGCCAGCCGCCCGTCCCCGAACGACGAGGGCAGCAAGCTCATCGTCGGACCGAACATCAAGCTCAAGGGGTCGGAAATCACCGACTGCGAAATCCTGGTGGTGGAAGGCCGGGTGGAGGCATCGATGAACAGCCGCGACATCCGCATCGCCGAAGGCGGCGTTTTCTCCGGGCGCGCCGAGATCGACGTGGCCGAAGTGCGCGGCACCTTCGAGGGCGACCTGGTCGCCCGCAAGCGTCTGGTGGTCTACGCCACCGGCCGCGTCAACGGCACCATCCGTTACGGCGCGATGATGGTCGAGGAAGGCGGCGTGATCTCCGGCAACGTGGCGCTGCACACCGCCACCGCCCAGACACCGGAGAAGGCCGGCAGCGCCGAGGCATCGACGACGTCCAATCTGGAAATCCTGCCGTCGGCGCGCAATCTCGGCAACCGCGCATCGTGAGCCCGCTGCAGCGCAGCAGCCTGTGTCGCCATCCGGCGACGGGCGTCCCGCGCAGCCGCGCGCCGGACCGCAATTTCCTGCGTTTCGGCGCGCGGCGGGTGCTGGCGCGGCTGCACGCCGTGCAGGCCAACGGCCATCTCGAAGGCTTCGAGGATCATCTGCCGGGCTGGCTGCGCGGCATGCGCCGCTAGGACCGGTCGATCAGAGCTTGGCGCTGCGACCGCCGTCCACCGCCAGGATCTGGCCGGTGACGAAGTGGGTGTCCATGGCGAAGAAACGCACGGCCAGCGCGATGTCGCTGGGATCGCCGGCCCGCTTCAGCATGGTGTGCGAGATGATGCGCTGGCGCGAGACCTCGTCGAAATTGGCATCGCCCTCGGGCCACATGATCGGGCCGGGGGCGATGCCGTTGACGCGGACCTCGGGCGCAAGTTCGCGCGCGAGCGACTTGGTCAGCCCGACCAGCCCGGCCTTGGCGACGGAATACACGACGTAGTTCTTCATCGGCCGGTCGGCGTGGATGTCGGTGATGTTGATGATGCAGCCGCGGCGCTTGCGCAATTCCGGCGCGGCCGCCTGCGACAGGAACAGCGGCGCCTTGAGGTTGCTGCCCATGAGATCGGTCCAGTCCTTTTCGGCGATGTTGCCGACGGGCGTGGGGTAGAAACTCGACGCGTTGTTGAGCAGCACGTCCAGCCCGCCGAAGGTGGCGACGGTCTGATGCACCAGCGCGGGCAGGCCGCCGATGTCGAGCAGGTCGGCCTGGATCAGCGCGACGGAATCAGCGCGCAGGGCGTTGAGCTCGGTCGAGAGCGCACGCGCCTCGGTAGCCGAACTGCGATAGTGGATCATCAGGTTGGCCCCGGCTGCGTGCAGCAAGCGGGCAGACGCCGCACCCACGCGCTTGGCCCCGCCGGTAATCAGCACGACTTTGCCTTGCATCGGAGTTCGCCCTTATAGTCGGTGGATAACGCATTATCACCGAAACGATGCTCCCTGCCCCTTCCCCCGATGCCCTCGCGCACAGCCAGCGCGTCGTCGCCCATCTCGCTGCGCTGATCGAGGCGGCAGGCGGCTGGATTCCGTTTTCGCGCTACATGGACGCCGCGCTCTACGCGCCGGGCCTGGGTTACTACGCCGCCGGCGCAACCAAGTTCGGCGCGGCCGGCGACTTCGTCACCGCGCCCGAACTGACGCCGCTGTTCGGGCGCACGCTGGCGCGCGCGATCGCGCCGGTGCTGGCCGCCACCGGCGGCGGCATTCTGGAACTCGGCGCCGGCAGCGGCAAACTCGCCGCCGACGTGCTGGGCGAGCTCGAGCGCCTGGGCGCGCTGCCTGCGCGCTATGCCATCCTCGACGTGAGCGCCGACCTCGTCGCACGCCAGCAGCAGACGCTCGAACGCACGGTCCCGCATCTGCTGGATCGCGTGGTCTGGCTGGATGCGCTGCCGGAACCGTTCTCCGGCGTCATCCTCGGCAACGAGGTGCTCGATGCCCTGCCGGTCGAACTGGTGCACTGGACCGATGCGGGCCCGCTGCAACGCGGCGTCGCGTGCGAAGACGGCCGCTTCGTGTGGCAGGACCGTCCCATCGCCGACCCGGTGCTCGCCGTGCGCGCCGGGGCGCTCGATCTCGTGCCGCCCTATGTTTCCGAGATCCATCTCGCGGCCGACGCGCTGATCGCCTCGCTCGGCGGCTGCCTCCGGCACGGCCTGGTGCTGATGATCGACTACGGATTCTCCGCACGCGAGTACACCCATCCGCAGCGCCACATGGGTACGCTGCGCGCGCACTATCGCCATCACGCGCTCGACGATCCGTTCTATCTGCCGGGCCTCGCCGACCTCACCGCGCACGTCGATTTCAGCGCGGTCGCCAGGGCCGGCATGGCGGCCGGCCTCGTGCCCTCGGGCTATACGAGTCAGGCAGCCTTCCTGCTGAACAGCGGCCTGACCGAACTGCTGATGGAAACCTCGCCCGCCGACGCGGCGGCCTGGCTGCCGCAGACCAACGCCGTGCAGCGGCTGGTGTCGCCCGCGGAAATGGGCGAACTCTTCAAGGTGATGGCGCTGGCGAAGGGCACGGTGCCGGCGCTCGCGGGCTTTGCGCGCGGCGACCGGCAGCACGCCTTATAGGGGTTCACATCAGCGGCAGCTGCGCGTCGGCGTCCTCGGGCTGCAGGCGCACCACGCGCAGCGCGTGCAGGCGACGGCTGTCGGCGCGCAGGACGGTGAACTGGAAACCGTCGAATTTCACGGTCTCGCCGCGCTTGGGCAAGTGGCCGAAGCGCGACACGACGAGCCCGCCGAGGGTGTCGAATTCCTCGTCGGAGAACTGCGCACCCAGGGTCTGGTTGAAATCCTCGATCTCGGTGCCGGCCTTCACGCGGAAGACATGGTCCTTCTCGCGGATGATGTTGTCCTCGGTTTCGTCGAAGTCGTATTCGTCCTCGATGTCGCCGACGATCTGCTCCAGCACGTCCTCGATGGTGACCAGCCCCGCGACGCCGCCGTATTCGTTGACGACGATGGCAATGTGGTTGCGGTTGGAGCGGAATTCCTTCAAGAGCACGTTGAGCCGCTTGGATTCGGGGATGAACACGGCGGGCCGCAGCATGCCGCGGATGTCGTCGTCGGATTCGGCGTAGTGCCGCAGCAGGTCCTTGGCGAGCAGGATGCCGATGACGTCGTCGCGGTCCTTGTCGATGACGGGGAAACGCGAGTGCGCGGTTTCGATGACGAAGGGGATGAATTTTTCGGGCGGATCGTTGATGTCGATCACGTCCATCTGCGCGCGCGGGATCATGATCTCGCCGACGCGCATTTCGGACACCTGCAGCACACCCTCGATCATCGCCAGGGCGTCGGCGTCCATCAGGCTGTTTTCGTAGGCGCCGTGCAGCAGTTCGATCAACTGCTCGCGGTCTTCGGGTTCGCGCATCAGCCAGTGGGAGAGGCGCTCAAGCAAACTCGGCTTGGGACTGGGACTACTGTCGGACTCCATGTTCACGCGTAGGGATTGGGGATTCGGAACCGCTTCAGTATAACGGCTTCGCGCGTTTCCATGATGTCGGCCTCCGCCGGGTCGATGTGGTCGTAGCCCTGCAGGTGCAGCACGCCGTGGACCGTCATGTGCGCGTAATGGTTTTGTAACGGCTTGCCCTGTTCGCGCGCCTCGCGTTCGACCACCGGCGCGCAGATCACCACGTCGCCGCCGAGCACGCTGCTACCGGATGCGTCCTGGCCGATTTCGCCGTATTCGAAGGTGAGCACGTTGGGCACGTAGGCCTTGCTGCGGAAATCCTGGTTCAGCGCGCGCGCCTCGTCGGCGTCGACGATGCGCACCGTGATCTCGGCCGGGTGCTCCAGCGCGGCGGCGACCCAGCGGCGGACCTGCGCGCGGCTGGGCAGACCGCCCGCCGCGCTGGCGTATTGCACCGACAGGCTGAATGCCCCGCTCATTTTTCGGCCAGCGCGCGCTTCGCGGCGTAGGCATCGACGATGCGCCCGACCAGCGGGTGGCGCACCACGTCTTCCGAGCCGAAGTGCGTGAACGCGATGCCGCGCACGTTGGCAAGCGTGTCGACCGCGTCCATGAGGCCCGATTTCACGTGCTTGGGCAGATCGATCTGCGTGGGATCGCCGGTGACGACGGCGCGCGCGCCGAAGCCGATGCGCGTGAGGAACATCTGCATCTGCTCGGGCGTGGTGTTCTGCGCCTCGTCGAGGATGATGAAGGCGTGGTTGAGCGTGCGCCCGCGCATGAAGGCGAGCGGCGCAACCTCGATGGCGTGCCGCTCGATGAGCCGCGTGACCTTGTCGAAGCCGAGCAGGTCGTAGAGCGCGTCATACAGCGGGCGCAGGTAGGGATCGACCTTCTGCGTGAGGTCGCCCGGCAGGAAACCCAGCCGTTCGCCCGCCTCGACCGCCGGGCGCGTGAGCACCAGGCGCTTCACCTGCTCGCGTTCCAGCGCATCCACCGCGCAGGCGACGGCAAGATAGGTCTTGCCGGTGCCGGCGGGGCCGATGCCGAAGCTGATGTCGTGCGAGAGAATGTTCTCGATATAGCCCGCCTGGCCCGGGGTGCGGGCGCGCAGGTCGGCGCGCCGCGTGCGCAGGCGCGGGCCGGCGTCCTCGTCGTCCGCGCGGCCGCGCGTGAGTTCGACCAGGCCCAGCTGGATGTCGTCGAGCGAGAGCGGGTCGTGGGCGCGGTTGTAGAAATGCTCGACCGCCTGCGCGCCCTTCTCGGCCTGGGCGGAATCGCCGTTGACGCGGAAAGTCATGCCGCGCCGCGCGATGGTCACGTCGAAGGCCGCCTCGATCTGCCGCAGGTTCTCGTCGAGCGGCCCGCAGAGGTTGGCGAGCCGGCGGTTGTCCTCCGGCGCGAGCTTGAGTTCGACGATGCCGGTCTTCAAGCGGCCACGCTTTCGCGGGTGACGATCTCGCCGCGCAGGCTGTGCGGCAGCGCCTCGGTGATGCGCACGTCGACGAAGGCGTGCATCAGGCGATCGGGACCCGGAAAATTCACGATGCGGTTGTTGTCGGTGCGGCCGGCGAGCTCGTCGGCGTTCTTTCTGGCCCGGCCCTCGACCAGCACGCGCTGCATGGTGCCGACCATGGACCGGTTGACGACCTGCGCCTGCGCCTCGATCCGCGCCTGCAACTGCATCAGCCGTTGGGTTTTGGTTTCCGCGCTCACATCGTCAGCATAGTCGGAAGCCGGGGTGCCGGGGCGCTTGCTGTAGATGAAGGAGAAGCTGGCGTCGAAATCGAGGTCCTCGATCAGCTTCATGGTCGCCGCGAAGTCGGCCTCGGTTTCGCCGGGAAAGCCGACGATGAAGTCCGACGACAGACAGAGGCCGGGCCGTTGTTCGCGCAGCTTGCGAATGATGGACTTGAATTCGAGCACGGTGTGGCCGCGCTTCATCGCCGCCAGGATGCGGTCGGAACCCGACTGCACGGGTAAATGGAGATGCGACACCAGCTTGGGCAGCGACCCGTAGCAGGCGATGAGCCGGTCGGTCATTTCGCGCGGGTGGCTGGTGGTGTAGCGGATGCGTTCGATGCCGGGGATTTCGTGCACGACTTCGAGGAGCAGCGCGAAATCGGCGATCTCGCCGTCGTGCATCTCGCCGCGATAAGCGTTCACGTTCTGCCCCAGCAGGGTGACTTCCTTCACGCCGTTAGCCGCAAGGTTCGCCACTTCGGCGATGACGTCGTCGAACGGGCGCGACACCTCCTCGCCGCGCGTATAAGGCACGACGCAGAAGGTGCAGTACTTGGAGCAGCCCTCCATGATCGACACGAAGGCCGCGCCGCCCTCGACGCGCGCCGGCGGCAGGTGGTCGAATTTCTCGATTTCGGGAAAGCTGATGTCGACCTGTGGCTTGCCGGTTTCGCGTTTCCTGGCGATGAGCTCGGGCAGGCGATGCAGGGTCTGCGGGCCGAACACCACATCCACATACGGTGCGCGCGCGACGATGGCCGCGCCTTCCTGGCTGGCAACGCAGCCGCCGACGCCGATGACGACATTGGGGTTGGCCTGCTTGTACTGGCGCACCCGGCCCAGGTCGTGGAACACCTTCTCCTGCGCCTTCTCGCGCACCGAGCAGGTATTGAACAGGATCACGTCGGCGTCTTCCGGCGTGGCGGTCTTGACGTAGCCTTCGGCCGCACCGAGCACGTCGGCCATCTTGTCCGAGTCGTACTCGTTCATCTGACAGCCGAAGGTTTTGATGTAGATCTTTTTCATGGCGCCGGGGCAGTGAGGAAACTGGGGGCGTAGGCTGCCGGACATGACCGGCAGGGAGGAATCTGGTGGTGATGGGCAGACTTGAACTGCCGACCCCCGGATTATGAATCCGATGCTCTAACCAACTGAGCTACATCACCTTTTTCTCGCAACGGATCGCGGAAAGCCGCGCATTCTAGCCGAATCGGCGGTCGGTTGTCCAGCCGTCACTGCGGGCGCAGCCTGGCGAGTTCGTCGAGCAGGCTGATCATCAGTTCTCGCCCGAGCGGCCCCATGCCGGCGACGAGCTGGTCGGCGTCGCGCTCGCCGTTCAGCAGCCGCCGCATGCGGCCGCCCAGGAGCGCCATGTCGCCGCCCGCCTTCATCATCTGCTCGGCCATGTTGGCGAGCACGGACATCGCCTGCGCGTCGCCGCGTGCCGAGGCATCGATGAGCGCGGCCAGCCCCGGCGCGGCGGTACTGCCGTCCGGCTGGGCATTCAACGGCGGCAGGGTGGCCGGATTGTCCAGCCCGCGCAGGATGGCGTCGAGCAGGATGCCATCCTCTTCGTCCAGCCCCAGTTTGATGGATGCATCGCGACGGCCGTTGACCACATGACGAACCGCCCCCGCCAGCCGCGCCCAGCCGGCCTGTTCGGCCGCATCGAGCTGCTTCATCAGGTCGGGCAGCTGGCTGCGGTCGCGCAGGGCGTTGACGACGGCATGGATGAATCCGGCGTGGACACGCAGGACCTGTTCGACGGCGGAGGGGAGCTGGGCCATTTTGGGGGAGCGGTGAGCGGTGAGCGGTGAGCGGTGAGCGGTGAGCGGTGAGCGGTGAGCGGGGAGCGGGGAGCGGGGAGCGGGAAGCGGGGAGCGGGAAGCGGGAAGCGGGAAGCGGGAAGCGGTGAGGTGATTGTCGGATCAGGGGGCGCACTTGGCAATGATCTGCGGTACGTTTTCGATGTGCCAGTGAGCGCTTGCCCACTGGAGAAGCGCCGCCGGTGCTTCGCATCGCAGTTCGGCAGGCGGCGCATGGCCGAGTGCTGCCAGGGCATCGGCGAGGACTGCGCCGCGTCCGGCCTCGGGCAGGGCGGGGGCGAGGGTCTGCTTGGAGAGCTTCTGGCCGGCGGCGTTGACGACGAGCGGCACGTGGGCGTAGCGCGGCGTCGGCAGGCCGAGCAGGCCTTGCAGATGAACCTGGCGCGGGGTGTTCCACAACAGGTCGGCGCCACGGACGACATCGGTGATGCCCTGCGCGGCATCGTCGACCACGACCGCGAGCTGGTAGGCGAACAGGCCATCGGCGCGCTTGACGATGAAATCCCCGACTTCGTGCGCGAGCGACTGGCACAAGCGGCCATGCACCCGATCCTGGAAGCAGGTGCTCACCTCGCCGACCCGGACCCGCCACGCACGCGGCACGCTTCCTGCCGGCAGGCCGGCCCGGCAGGTGCCAGGATAGATCGTTTCGCCTTCGGCATTCCTTGGCGCGGCGGCGAGCTGGCTGCGGGTACAGGCGCAGGGGTAGGCCTGCCCCGCCGCGATCAATTGATCGAGCGCGGCGGCATAGGTGTCGTCGCGCTGCGATTGAACAAGCACGTCGCCATCCCAGGCCAATCCATAGGCGTCGAGCTGGCGCAGGATGGTGTCGGCCGCACCCGGCACGCAGCGCGGCCGGTCGAGGTCTTCCATGCGCACGAGCCAGCGGCCGCCGGCGGCGCGTGCATCCAGCCAGCTCGCCACGGCGGCGACCAGCGATCCGCGATGCAGCGGGCCGGTGGGCGACGGCGCGAAACGGCCGGTGTACGGGGACGAGGCACTCACCCCGCCATTATGCCGCGCGCTGCAGGGCCTCCTGGCAAAGTTGCCGGTAGAGCCCGATCACCGCGTCTGCCATGCGGCCCTCGGACCAGCCCGCCGCATAGGGACGACCGGCGGCACCGAGCGCGCGTGCGGCCTCCCGGTCGGCAAGCAGGGGCAGCACGGTGCGCGCGAAGCCGGCGACGTCGTCGGGCGCGATGCGGCAACCCGCGCCTTCCTTCAGCACGTCCTGCGTACCCATTTCGGCGAGGGCGACCACGGGCACGCCCAGCGCCATGGCTTCCAGCAGCACCAGGCCCTGCGTCTCGGTCTTCGAGGCGAAGACGAAGACATCCGCAGCGCAATAGCAGGCCGGCAGTTCGGTGCGGCGTTCGAGATAGCCGACGAAGCGCACGCTGTCGCCCAGGCCGCGCTGCGCCACCGCGCGCTCCAGTTGCGCCCGCGCCGGGCCTTCGCCGGCGATCACGAGGAGCACGTCGGGCCGGTCGCGGCGCAGCGTCTCGGTGACGCGCAGCAGGAAATCCAGATTCTTCTCGAAGGCCACGCGGCCGACGTAGGCCATCACCGGGCGTTCGGGCGCGATGCCGTGGCGGGCGCGGAAGGCCGCCCCGTCGCAGTCGGCAAAATCGGCCGTGCGGATGCCGGTGGGGATGATGTGGACGGGACTGGTCACACCGTAGGTTTCGAGCGCCCGCTTCATTGCCGACGAAGGTGCGATCACCGCCGTCACGCCGTCGCATTCCTTGCGCGAGATCCGCCGCGCCGCCGCCGCCAGCCAGGCGCGGGGCAGGAAGGGCAGGTAGTGGTGGAAGTATTCCTCGAACAGGGTGTGGTAGGTCTCGACACTGGGGAGGCCGTGCCTGCGCGCCCAGCGCACGCCCGCACGGTGCGCGAGGAAGGGGGTGTGGATGTGGACGAGGTCGAAATCCGCCGGGTTCAGTCCGTCGAGCGCGGCGGCGAGCGCGCGCAGGTGCATCAGCCGGTCTTCCGGATCGCGCGGCACCGGCCAGCCGGGCACGCGCACGATGTCGGCCTCCGGCTGCGCGCCGGGATAGTCGGGCGCGACCAGCACGCTGGCGTGTCCCGCCGCCGCCAGCGCCTGGCGCAGGGTCTGGATCGACGTGGATACGCCATTGACGCGCGGGAAATACACGTCGGACACCATCAGGATGCGCACGGCAGACTCCGGCAAGGTCGAAGCCTGCGTTGTATGGCAACGCGGTTACAGGGTGATTACAGGTCGACGCCGGGCTGCGCCTTCACCCCGGCCCGGAAGGCGTGCTTCACGTCGGCAATCTCGGACACCGTGTCGGCGAGATCGACCAGGTCCTGCGGTGCTGCGCGTCCGGTGACGACGACGTGCTGCATCGGCGGCCGGTGCGCGAGCGCATCGAGCACGACCTCGCGGTCGAGATAGCCGTAGTTGAGCAGGTAGGTCAGTTCGTCCAGCACCACCAGCCGGTACGCCGGGTCGGCCAGCATGCGCGCGGCGATCGCCCAGCCGCGTTCGGCGGTGGCAATGTCCCGATCGCGGTCCTGCGTGTCCCAGGTAAAGCCGTCGCCGGTGACGTGCCATTCGGCGTGCCTGCCGAGGAAGGCCTCCTCGCCGGTGTCGGTGCGGCTCTTGATGAACTGCACCACGCCGACTTGCATGCCGTGGCCCAGCGCCCGCGCGACCATGCCGAAGGCCGCCGTGCTCTTGCCCTTGCCGTTGCCGGTGACGACGAGCAGCAGGCCGCGTTCGTCGGTGGCGGCGGCGATGGCGGCGTCGACGACGGCCTTCTTCCGCGCCATGCGCGCGGCATGGCGCGTCTGCTGCGAAGGCTGGGCCTGCGTCGGCTTGTCGGCGTCGATGGGCGTATCCGCCATGTCACTCCCTTTGCGATTTCAGCGGAACAGATAGCGCGCGGCGAGCGTGAACGTTCTGCTGTCGGCCGGATAATAGAACGTATCGTAGGCGAAGGTGTTCGAATTGAAGCCGTAGCCGCCGTAGGCGGCGTACTTCCTGTCGGTCGCATTGAGCACCTGGGCGTCGATCTGCCAGTCGTCCAGTTGCCAGCGTGCCATCAGGTCGAACCGCGTGTAGGCGGCAAGATAACCGGCGACGTTGGCATAATCGTCGCCGTAGCGGCGCTGGCCGACGTGATTCAAGCGCGCCGAATAGGTGGCGTGCTCCGCCGCCTGCCAACTCAGCCCGGCACTCGCCTGCACCTTCGGCACCATGGGCACGTCGTGTCCGGCATAGCTGCCCGCGCGCACCTCGGCATCCTCGAACGTGAAGCCGAGATCGCCGTTCAGCGTATCCGTCAGTTTCAGTTTCGCATTCAGTTCGCTGCCCAGCCGCCGTGTCCTGGCGATGTTCATGTTGCCGCCGTTGGGATCGGACGCAATCTCGTCCTGCATGTCCTGCCGATAGACGGTGAGGCCTATGCTGGCGCGGCGGAGCGTCCGCGTCGCACCAAGCTCGTACACCGTTCCATGCTGCGGCTTCAGTCCGAAGGCGAAGACCGGGTCAAAGGTCAGGGGGTCGAAGCCGTAGAGTTCGTCGGTATTGGGGAAGCGATACACCGTCCCCGCCTTGCCGGAAAATTTCCATTCCCCCACGCGATACGTCAGGCCGCCTTCGTACGCCTCGCGGGTATCCGTCGACTTCCCCGACACGGCGGGCTGGAACACGCTGTAGTAGGTGGTATACGCGGACTGGTTCGCCGACTGCCGCAGGCGCTGGATACGCATGCCCAGGGTCAGGGCCAGATTGTCGCTGAGGTCGGTGATGTTCTGGCCGTACAGCGCGTGGCTCGTCTGGCTGGCCGCCTGGGTATAGGCCTGGTTGCCGGTCGGCGCCGTCAGGGTGTCGGCCGTGCCGCGGAAGAAGTCGTAACCGATCGTGGCGCGATTGCTGAAGCCGCCCAGGCGGTGACGTAGGTTCAGCCGCGGGCTGAAGGAAATGAAATCGCGTGTCAGGTCGCGCGTCTGCTCGACCGGATTGGTGGGATCGCTGTAGCCCTTGCGTTCGTCACGGGACAAGGCGAGATCCGCGTCGAACGTCATGTCGCGGCCAAGATTGAGCGTCACGCCGGGCCGGATGCGAAATCCGTTGCGGTCCGAACGGTCGCCGGGATGGCGCGACTGCGTCGGGTCGGCATCGTATTCGGCTCGCCACAGACCGCCAGGCTGGCCCAGTTTCTCGTCGAATGCGGCCAGGTCCACATAGCCGCGTACGTCGTCTGCGTTCGAGTAATCGATCCGCCCGCCCAGAGCGTAGCGGCGCTGGTCGCTGTTGATCCGCCAGCCGTCGCTGTCGCCGTACTGGAAATGCAGGCTGGCGTCGACCGGCCCTGCCGCACCGCCTGCCTGGACGCCCGCCTCGCGCAAACCGTGGCTGCCGCCCCCCAGGCTGACATAACCCGTGTCCGCCGGCTTGCGGGTGATGATGTTGATGACTCCGCCGCTCGCACGGTCACCGTACAGCACCGTGCCGCTGCCGGGCATGACCTCGATGCGTTCGATGCTCGCCAGCGGAATCAATGACCAGTCGATCGAGCCCGAATCGACCGGGTTCAGCCTTTGTCCATTGAGCAGCACGAGCGTGTTGCTGGTGGCGGTGCCACCGCTGCCGGCACCCCGCAGGCTGACCGTGGCATCGATGCCCAGCGCACCGTAGAGCGGGACCACCGACGCACCCGGCGTCCCCGCAATCAGGTCCGGAACGCTGGTTGCGGGGGTTCGATCGATCTCCTGCCGCGTGATCACGATGAGGTTGGCGGGTGTCGGCAGGACGACCGTCTCGAAACGGGTGGGCGTCACCACGATGGTCTCGCTGACAAATTGCGGGAGCGATTCGGCGACGACGGGCGCGGCAAAGAGCGCACCCAGGGCAAGCGCAAGGGAGGTTTGGCGCATGAGGCTTTCCGATTGGGCACCCGGATCCCCGCGGGCGCGTTGCACGATCCTCCGCATGGCTTTCGCCATGGGGGTTCAGGCCGGTATCCGGGCTCGCGCCTGAAGTTCATCGCCTTCCCGGGAGAGCCCAGTGGCGTGGGTGATGAACCGTTTAGCGCTTACCGTTGCGGGGGCAGCACAGGCTTGGCGGCATGGCCGCGTACCTGATTCCCGTTTATCCGGTGCAACAGAAAGTTGCATCGGCACCTGATGGCCGGCTTTTTATCCCATTCATGGATCGAGGTCAAGCCAATTATCGATAACCCAAAACTATCAGGCCTATTGTTTTTCGTTATCTTAATTTTTTGAATCAATAATTCATTTATAAACATAATGTTATGAATTATTCACTGATTTTGATGTGGAATTCAACAAATACAAGGCGAAAAAAACTGGAAATAGACTTTTTCCTTGCATAGGATGGCATCGGCCCCGGCATCGAACATGCAAAGCATCGAGACCACAGGGCCAGAGGAATGGTTAGGCATGAATCAGGAAGTGGCGGAATGGCTGTCATGAACAAACAGGGCAATCAACGCGAACCGGTCATCGAACGGGGACCCAACGGCCGCGCGCTGGCGCATCGCTGGCCGTTGCCCGTGGAACGGGAGGCCCTGCGTGATTTGCTGTTCGACCTTTTCTCGAACTACTGGGATCAGATCGTCTTCGGCCCGATCATCGACGGCGCGGCCTACGAATGGACGTGCCCCGGCCCCCCGGACAAGATCGAACTCGAAGGCGAGTTCCTCACGATCAGCTTCGGCGGGCCGCATTTCCATCTTTGCGTGGACGGCAAGCCCACCGCGAAAACCAACCCGCAACGCGAAGCGAGGATGCGCGCCCTGCGTCCGGCCAGCGCCTGCCTTTTCCGCAAGCTGGACAGCCGCGGGGCACCGAACAGCTGGGGTTTCGAGATGCACAATGCTGCAGGCGTCTCGATGCTGACGATTTTCTTCCCCAATCCATTCACCCTGCCCGGCGACAGGTTGATGGATGAACCCGACTGGTCACGGTTGCTGATGTGGCGGGAAATCGCGCAACGCTACCTCGGCCGCAAGGCGGAAGCTTTCGATCAAACCAGTCGGGGTTTTGACTTTCAGGCCACCTAGCATGGATGGATCGCAATTACCCCCACCCTCCGGCCTGGATGCCGCCACCCGAGGGCTGCTTGCACATATCGCTCCACTGGCCGGTGTGCGTGTCGTCTTGAACACGGGCGACCAGAGCGGCTGGATTGACGCGGCGGCATTGCATGCACCCGAAGCGCCACCGCTGGCGGGCGGCCTGGTTACCGATCTTGTCACTGCGGGATTTGGCGCGAATCGCCGTGCCACCGCGGCCTCGCTGCTGCTGCGCCATGGCTGGGCAGCCGGGCCGATCATTGCTGCCTATCTGTCGGAAGGCAAGATCCTGTGTATCCAGGACTACGCACTCAGATACACACGTTCAACCTTCCTGGAACGCATCTGGATCCGCAAAGCCAGCAGCCTGCATCGAGGTGCCATCATGGAACGGCGGACGCTACTGCTCGACAGCCTGCTCGCTTTCAGCGAACCGGTTTTGGACAGCCTGCAGGCCTGGTCGGGCTATTCGCGCCATGCGCTCCTGTCCATGCTGACTTCGTCCTGGATGGCGCATTTTTCCCGTGTGGGTGAGCTGATGCAATGTCGGGAGGAAGCGGTTCGCGAAGGGCGCATCGTGCTGGGGAAGCGGCGCGAGCTGTCGCGCGCCTTGCCGGAAACCTATGTGGTCGCAAACGGAAAACAGTCCGAAGTCTGCCAAATCCTCAAGGCCTGCTGCCTGCAACACAAGGGGCATCGTCATCGCTTTTGCCCAACCTGTCCGGTGATCAAGGACAGGGATCGTCTGGTTCTGAATCGGGAGTGGGTATGCCGGGAAAAACAATGAGCCCTGCGCCAGGCACGCAGGCGTATGCGGAGTGGATCGACAGTCTGCTGGATGACCCGCGGCACGGCTGGAGCATCGGCAGCTTCGGCGCGGTCGGCGAATTCGCGCGCGACCCGGACGAACCGCTCGTGCGCGAGGCGTTCGGACATGTGCGCAGTTTTCACACGCCGCGGGCCGCATTGCGAATCCGGCTGGACGTGCCCACGCGCATCGTCGCCTACGACACGCTGGCAGGAGACGGTGTGAGCTGGGGGCACGCGCTCGCCTTCTGCATGCCGTGCAACAACAGGCTGGCCTATCCCGGAACCATCCTTTCGATGGGAACCGACCTCGGGGCGGTACGCACTGAAGACCGCGATGCCTGGCTGTTCGATCTCGGGGTGAGCGTCGGCCACGTACGTTTCTGTCTGCGCACCCGGGACAGGATTCTGCATGAGATGCTGCTCGGCGCGCAGAATCAGAAACTGTTCGGTCCGGATGGCGCAGCACTGATGACGGAAATCCTGCGCGTCCAGCCGCATCGCGTGCTGCAATCACCTCTGGGACGGATCGAGATTTATTCCGGCATCCCGCGCCCGGACGGAGAAAGCCCCGAAGGTCCGCATACGCATCTGCTACCCGATCTGACCAGGACAGGTCGCACACACGACGCAAATGCGCCGATTCCGTCCGGATTCCAGCCGGTACTGATGTTCAACCCACGTTCGCCGTGGCGCGATGCGATGGGCCGACGCATGCCGTTCGACGCCGATCTGGACCGTGACTTCCTGCACCTGCTCGATTGCTATGGCCTGCCGGAGGAAGCACGTATCCGCTCCAGTATCGAGTCGGCCATCGAGTCAGGCATGCGTCCACTCGATTTCTCCTGGCCCCGCACCCGGCGCGGCCGCGCCGTTGCGCGCCTGACCCTGCGGCGCATTGTGCAGCGACGGCCGAGCGAGCTCGCGCTCGCATGGCACATGCTGCATGATCGTTCCGGGATGGACTGACCCGTTCACGCAAATGTCTCTGGCCCGGGTTCTTGTGTGTCCGGCCAGCCTTGCGCTGGCCGGCATTCTGTTCCTCACGCCCGCCGGCGGAACCACGCCTCCCAGCTCAACGCGCTCAACTGAGTCCGCATTGCCCACCATCACCCATGGCAAGCCGGTGCGCATCATGTCGCTGATGCTCTGCAACGACCTGCTGTTGCTGATGCTGGTGCCGCCGGAACGCATTGCCTCGATCACCTATCTAGCGCACGACGCCGTGGGAGCGCTGATGCCAGGCGCCGACCGCGGCGTAGCCGTCAACTACGGCACGGCCGAGGACGTACTGATGCAGCGCCCCGACCTGATCCTCGCCGGAACCCATTCCGCGGCCATGGCTCGCAAGCTGGCGCAGCGCGCGGGGGGGCGCGTGATCGAGGTACCGGCCACGAACAATTTCGAGGATATACGCCGCGTCGTACGGCAGGTAGGCGCGGCCGTCGGCGAAGCGGAGCGCGCTGAAATCCTGCTGGCCGGCATGGATGCGAAACTGGCGCGCCTGGCGGCGGAACGCGGGACCTATCCGCTGCGCGTGGTCGCCTGGGGCGGCGGCGGGAGCGTGCCGGGCAAGGGTACGCTTACCGATGCCATCATCACTGCCGCTGGTGGCGAGAACATCGCCGTGAAACGGCCCGACACCCGCTACAGCAACTTTGGCCTCGAAGAACTGCTGGCTGCACGTCCCGAAGCGATCCTGCAGGGTGAAACACGCTGGACTGGCCCGTCGCTGCGTGACAGCCAGACGGAGCATCCCCTGATCGAGCGCTTCTGGCGCGGCCGGGTGATCGGCTATCCCGATGCGGCCTATACCTGCGGCCTGCCGCAATCGGCCGACGCCGCCCTTGCCCTGCGCGAAGTTTTCCGCGCCCTGCCTGCGGAGCCGCCGGCATGGTGAACACCCGCACGCAATCGCAGATTCTGTTCGTCCTGCTGCTGGGACTGCCGCTGGCGGTGGTGCTGTCGCTGGCAATCGGCCGGGTTGAACTGCCGTTTTCCGAGCTGATCAGTGGATTTGCCGAACCCAAGCCGAACCTCGCCTGGCTCATCCTGACCGAACTGCGCATTCCGCGCACCGTCCTGGCGCTCATCGTAGGTGCAACGCTGGGCCTCGGCGGCGGCGCCCTGCAAGGGCTGCTACGCAATCCGCTGGCCGAACCCGGCCTGCTCGGCGTATCCGGCGGCGCCGCGCTGGGCGCAGTGATCGCCATCTATTTCGGCCTGGCCGCCAACTTCGCACTGGCCATTCCGCTGCTCGGCATCGCCGGCGCACTGGCAGCTAGCGCGCTCACCTTTCTGTTCGGCCGCAGCGGTACCCTGACCCTGATCCTGGCCGGCGCCGCCGTGTCTGGCCTGGCCGGCGCGGGGCTGGCGCTCGCACTCAATTTCGCGCCCAGTCCCTACGCCGCCTACGAAATCACGACCTGGCTGCTGGGCTCCGTCGCCGAACGCGACTGGGCGCAGATTGTGCTGTGCATGCCATTCATCCTCGCGGGCTGGCTATGTCTCGCCTTCACCCCGCGCGGGCTCGACCTGCTGACGCTGGGCGAGGCACAGGCCGAAAGCCTGGGCGTCAACCTCGGCCTCCTGCGCGCGCAGGTACTGGCGGGAGTGGCGCTCTCGGTCGGCGCGGCCACCGCACTGGCCGGCGCCGTCGGCTTCGTCGGTCTCGTCGCTCCGCATCTGGTGCGGCCTTTCGTCGGCCATCAGCCGAGCCGCATCCTGCTGCCCTCGGCGCTGTTCGGCGCGCTACTGCTGCTGGTCACCGACATTGCCATCCGCATCCTGCCCACCAGCAACGAGCTCAAGCTGGGCGTGCTCACCAGCCTGATCGGCACGCCGTTCTTCTTCTGGCTGGTGCTGCATATGAGGCGCCTGTCGCCATGAGCGCTCTGCAGGCCGAAGGCCTGGTCTTCCGCGTCGCCGGACGCACGCTCGTCGAGCAGGTCGGATTCACCTGCGAGCGTGGTCAGTTTGTTGCACTGCTGGGTCCCAACGGCGCCGGCAAGTCGACTCTCATCCGCATGCTCGCCGGACTAGCGCATCCGACCGGCGGACGGGTACTGATGGACGGCCGGCCGCTTCATGCCATCGACCGGCGCGAACTGGCGCGGCGGCGCGCCTACATCCCGCAGAACGCACAGGTGGAATGCCGATCGCCGTCGAGCGTCTGGTCGCACTGGGTCTGATGCCGCAATTGCCCTCATTCCGCGATCTCGACGCCGGCATGTGGCGCAAGGTCGAGGCCGCGCTGGCGCAGTGCGATCTCGGCCACAAGCGCGGACAGCCGGCAAACACTCTCTCCGGCGGCGAACTCGCACGGGCCATGCTGGCGCGCGCCCTGGTCGGCGACCCTGACATTCTCATCGCCGACGAACCGCTTGCCGGCCTCGACCCGCGCCATGCGATCGAAGGCATGGCACGATTCGCCGCACTGGCGGGCACGGGCCGACTCGTGGTTGCGTCGGTTCACGACCTTACGCTGGCTGTGCGTTACGCGACCCATGTCGCGATCCTGCGCGAAGGGCGGCTCATCGCTTTCGGCCCCACGGCGGATACGCTGACACCGGATAACATCCGTGCGACCTTCGACATCCTGGCCCGCATCCAGGGAGACGGAGCCGAAACGCAGGTTGATTTGCTGCCCTGTTGTTGAACCGATGTACGGCCGGGAAAAAATGGCGATCTGGCAACGCGATTGACCATGCGCCCGGCGGCCCCTATAGTTTCCGGCCATGTACGCCGAACTCGATACGCTCGAAGCCAAGATCCGCCAGGTTGCCGAGCTGTGCCACGCGCTTCGCCAGGAAAACATTGCGCTGCGTCAGCAACTGCTCGGCGCGCAGCAGGACAGCAAACAGCTGACCGCGCGGCTGGAGGCCGCCAAGCTGCGCCTGCAATCCCTCCTCGAAACCCTGCCGGAGGAGACCTGATGGCGGCGGCCCGTTCGATCGAGATCCACATCCTCGGCCGTGCCTACAAGGTGGCGTGTACCCGCGAGGAAGAATCGGCGCTGGTCGCGGCGGCGGATTATCTCGACGAGAAGATGCGTGCGATCCGCGACAACGGCAAGGTCATCGGTGCCGAACGCATCGCCATCATGGCCGGCCTCAATCTCGCGCACGACCTGCTGACCAAGGGCGGCGGCGGGATGATGGACGAGGCCCGCACGCGGCTGTCCCATTGCAGCACGCTGCTCGACGCCGTACTGGAAGATCAGGACAAACTCTTCTAAACTGGGCCCGCTCCCTGCGGTGTTCGAGGCCGGCTGCAATTTCTCTGAACCAATGCATACGTGCAAGGCGGCGGTCTATTCCGGTGCGGGTGTGCGCGTGACACGTCTCATGTGCCCAAAGCGCCTTTGATCGCAGCCATCTTGAACCCAGGTTCAAGAGTCCGCGGTCGGTCACGGCACAGGTGGGGGGCCCTCTTTTCCTTTGCCTGCCCGGAATTCGCGGCCTCGAATCGCCGCCACACCGGTCGGGCCTACGCATCCGCATGGACAAATCCACACTCCGCCGACAGCTCAAGGCCGCCCGCAACGCGGTCGGCCCGCAGGCACGTCGTCAGGCCGCGCGCGCCGCGGCGCGGCTGGCCCTGCGTGCCGGCATCCTGCTGCGCGCGCAACGCATCGGCTTCTACCTGCCGCAACGCGGCGAGTTCGACGTGCGCCCGCTGATGAATCAGGCCTTGTGGATGGGGCGGACGGCCTGCCTGCCGGTGCTGCCCGCGCGCGGCCGGGTGATGCGCTTCGGCCGGCTGCTGGATGGGGTCCGCATGGCGCCGAACCGTTACGGCATTCCGGAACCCGTGGATGGACGTCCGCTACGCGCTCGCCAGCTCGACCTGCTGCTGATGCCGCTGGTCGGCTTCGATCTGGCGGGTCGCCGCCTGGGGATGGGGGGGGGGTATTACGACGCGACGCTGGCGTTCATGCGCCATCGGCGCCACTGGCGCAAGCCGCGCCTGGTCGGCGTGGCCTACGAGTGCCAGCGGGTGGAGGCCTTGCCGGACGATCCGTGGGACATGCCGCTCGACGCGGTGCTCACGGAGAAGCGCCTCTACCGCTTCGATCGCGTAGTTCAGTAGCGCTGCGGCGGCTTCCACGCGAAGCCCGGCAGCGTCGACCGCTCGTTTTTCCTGCCGGTCGCGGTCTCGGCGGCGGGCAGGCGCATCCAGTTGAGATAAGTCTTGGGATCGAACCAGGCCTGCATGGGCGCAATCATGCGCCCGTCGGCGGTGACCTTCATCCACTGCATCGGCGTGGCCGGGTTCATCATGGCCAGGGCGTGCATGTAGAAGCGCGGATTGGCCATGCTCTGCATCCAGCGCTGCGGTTTTCTGGGATCCAGCATGCGGCTGACGATGGCCTGCTGGAACTGGGGATCGATGGACGAGTAGAACCACTCGACCAGCATGTCGGGATTGGCAGCCCGCGCCAGATTCTTCGGTGCGTCGGGCGCACTCGCCTGTTCCACCGCCTTCAGCCAGATCTCGGGGTTGGCGCTCATCGCCATCGCCGCGACCAGGAATTCGGGCTCGGTCATGGCATCGGCCATTTCGAGGGCCTGCTCCGGATCGCGCACGAAACCGGCGTTGTGGCGCATGTCGAGCAGGCTTTCAATGCGGGCCGACTGGGCGTCGAGCGTGGTCGAATCCGCCAGGGCCACAAGGGGTAAGGCAAGCAGTACGGCAATCAGGGGGCGCAGCATCGTCAAATACTCCGGCTTCGTCAGGATCGCCTCGAGGCGTCCGGAAACGCAAAAACCCCCGGCACGGGCCGGGGGTTGTTTTCAGCTACCGACAGAATTACTTCTGCGCGGCGGGTGCAGCGGGCATCGCACCGGCCATCGGCGCCATGAACATCATGGGGTTGAAGCCCTGGGCGGCGTTGCTGTACGTAGCCGGGTTCACGAAGGCGCCCATGGTGCCGTAGGTGGCGGGATTGACGGCGGTGTTCATCCAGTTGGTGTAGGTGGCGGGATTCATCGGGGCCATCATGGCGTTCATGGCCTGCGGGCTCATGGGGGCCATCATCCAGTTGGTGTACATGCCGGGGTTCATCATCTGCATGCCCATCTGCATGGCGCGGGGATCCATCGGCGCCATCATCCACTTCATGTACAGGTTGGGGTTCATGAAGGGGGCCATGGCGGCGGTGTAGAAGTTCGGGTCCATCGCGGCGCCCATCCACTTCATGGAAACGGCGGGATCCATGAACTGCATGTAGTTCTGGAACGCGGCGGGCGACATCATGCCGGTCATCATGTTCAGCGAGGTCTGCGGGTTCATCATCGCGTTGCTCATGGCCATCGCGGTGGCGGGATCGGTCACGGCAACCATCCAGGGCACGAAGGTCTTGGGATCCTTGAACGCGGAGGCGTTCTGGGTCGGGTCGGTCATTTTGGCGACCCAGGCTTCGGAGGTGGTCGGGGTGGCGGCAGCGGCCGGGGCGGATCCGTTGGCGAACGCAGCGGAGGTAACGGCAGCGGCGATCAGCGCGGCGGTCAGTTTGGCGATGGTCATGATGACTCCTGATTGATGAGGTTGAAAAGCGCTAGGGAACTGCGGGTCAGATAAGCAACTCGTATGAGCGAGAAGAATATTAGCATATTCTGTTTATTGAAAACAAACGTAAACCCGGCCCCCTCACGGGAATCTTTTGTACCATGTGGTGAAGAGGCTACGCCTGCTCGCCGAGGTAGGCCTGGCGGACGGCGGGGCTGGCGGCCAGCGCTGCGGACGCTCCGGAGAGGGTGATGGCGCCGTTTTCCAGCACATAGCCCCGGGCGCAGGTTTTCAGGGCCAGGTGGGCGTTCTGCTCGATCAGCAGGATGGCCACGCCGCTGGCCGCAATCTGGCGAACGATGTCGAACACCGCCTTCACCATCAGCGGCGCCAGCCCCATGCTCGGTTCGTCGAGCAGCAACAGCCGGGGGCGCGCCATCATCGCCCGCCCCAGCGCCAGCATCTGCTGCTCTCCCCCGGACAGGAGGCCGGCCAGCTGGCTGCGGCGTTCCGTCAGGCGCGGCAACAGGCAATAAACCTGGTCGAGGTCGGCGGCGACTGCAGCCCGGTCGTTGCGGGCATAGGCCCCCATCATGAGATTCTCGGCAACCGACATGCGCGGAAACACGCCGCGCCCCTCGGGGACCAGGGCGAGTCCACGGCGCGCGATCTGATGCGCCGCCATGCCGCCGATCGCGCCGCCGTCGAAATGCACGCGGCCCGCCGTGGGTGCCAGCAGCCCGCTGACGGCCTTGAGCGTGGTGGTCTTACCCGCGCCGTTGGCTCCGATGAGGCAGACCATTTCTCCGCGCGCGACTTCCAGAGAGAGGTCACGAACCGCCTGGATTCCGCCGTAGGCGACCGACAGGCCCTGGATCGACAGCAGCGCGCTCACAGGGCCTCGTCCCCCAGATAGGCCGCCACCACCCTGGGGTCGCGGCTGACCACGTCGGGCGTACCCTCGGCGATCTTCACGCCGTAGTCGAGCACCGCGAGCCGGGTGCACAGGCCCATGACCAGCTTCACGTCGTGCTCGATCAGGAGCAGGGTGAAGCCGTCACCCTGCAGGCCGAGCAACAGCGTGCGCAGGGCGGCGCGCTCGGCCGGGTTCATGCCGGCCGCCGGTTCGTCGAGCGCCAGCACTTGGGGCTCGGTCGCCAGGGCACGGGCGATCTCGAGTCGCCGCTGGTCGCCGTAGGAAAGATTCCTGGCCATGCGGTGTGCATGCTGGGCAATCCCGACGCGTTCGAGCAAGGCATGGGCACGCGCACGCGAATCGGTCTCCTCCCGCACGGTGGCCGGCAAGCGCAGCACGGCGCCGAGGACGCCGCCCGTGGTGCGCGCATGGCGCCCCACCAGCACGTTCTCCAGCGCGGTCATCTCGGCGAACAGGCGGATGTTCTGGAACGTGCGCGCCAGTCCGGCCTTCAGGACCTGATGCGGCTTGCGGCCGTCGAGCCTGACCGGGCCCAGGCGCACCTCGCCGCGGTCGACGGTGTAGAGCCCCGTGAGCGCGTTGAAGAGCGTGGTCTTGCCGGCGCCGTTGGGGCCGATCAGGCCGAAGATCTCGCCGGCGTTGACCTGCAGCGACACGTCGGACAGCGCCTGCAGGCCGCCGAAGGCCTTGCTCACGCCGGAAACGGTCAGCAGCGCACTCATCCCCTGGCGTCGACGAATTCACGACGCCGGCGCGTCGACGGCACAAGGCCGGCCGGCCGGTAGAGCATGACGGCCACCAGCGCGAGACCGAACAGCAGCATGCGCAGGTCGGCCGGATCGATGTAGACCTCGCCGAAGAGGCTGCGCTGCCAGTCGCCGGTATAGCGCAGCGCCTCGGGCAGCAGCGTCAGCAGCAGGGCGCCGAAGATCACGCCGGGGATGTGGCCCATGCCGCCGAGCACGATCATGCACAGGATCATGATCGATTCCATGAGATTGAACGACTCGGGGCTGATGAAACCCTGGAAGCTGGCGAACAGGCCGCCGGCCAGGCCGCCGAAGGTTGCGCCCATGGCGAAGGCCAGCAATTTCAGGTTGCGCGTATTGATGCCGGTCGCGGCGGCCGCGATCTCGTCCTCGCGGATGGCCACCCAGGCCCGTCCGATACGCGAGTCTTCCAGGCGCATCGAGATGAACACCACCGCCAGCGTGAACAGCAGGAACAGGTAATAGGTCAGGTGCACCCCGGTGAACGTGTAGCCCAGCAGCGTGTGCGGCTGGCTGAAGCTGAAGCTGCCGAGGCTGGCCGGATCGATCAGGTTGATGCCCTGCGGGCCGTTGGTGATGTTGACCGGCGCGTTCAGGTTGTTCATGAAGATGCGGATGATCTCACCGAAGCCGAGGGTGACGATCGCCAGATAGTCCCCCCGCAAGCGCAGCGTGGGCGTCCCCAGCAACACGCCGAACAGTGCAGCGAGCGCGGCGCCCAGCGGCAGGATCGCCCAGAACGGCAGGTGCAGGCCGAAATGCGGGCTGGCGAGCCAGGCGTAGACGTAGGCACCGAGCGCGTAGAACGCCACGTAGCCGAGGTCGAGCAGGCCGGCATAGCCGACGACGATATTGAGGCCCAGCGCCAGCATCACGTAGAGCAGGGCGAGGTCGAGCAGGCGCACCCAGGATCGGCCCAGGCCGGCATCGACCAGGAAAGGCAGCAGGGCCAGCCCCAGGGCGAGCAGGCCGAAAGCCAGCCAGCGCGGGCGCCCCCGGCTAGGCACGTTCGACACCGCGCGCACCCAGCAGACCGGAGGGACGGAACACCAGCACGGCGATCAGGACGAAGAAGGCGAACACGTCCTGGTAATGGCTGCCGAGGAAACCGCCGGTGAGATCGCCGATGTAGCCGGCGCCGAAGGATTCGATCAGGCCCAGCAGCAGGCCGCCCAGCATGGCCCCGCCCAGATTGCCGATGCCGCCCAGCACCGCCGCCGAAAAGGCCTTGAGGCCGAGCAGGAACCCCATGTAGTAGTGCGCCAGCCCATAGTATGCGCTCACCATCACCCCGGCCACGGCGGCCAGGCCCGAGCCGATGGCAAAGGTGGCGGCGATCACCCGGTTCACGTCCACGCCCATCAGGCTCGCCACCTCGCGCGATTGCGCGGTGGCCCGCATGGCGCGTCCGAGCCGGGTTTTCTGCACGACCAGGATCAATGCCAGCATGATGAGCACGGCCAGGATCAGGATGGCGATCTGCACGTCGGTGATGCTGGCGCCGAAGAACACGTGGCGGCCTTCCGGCAAGATGGCGGGAAACGGGATGTACTGCTTGCCCCAGATCAGCATGGCCAGGTTCTGCAGCACGATGGACACGCCGATGGCCGTGATCAGCGGGGCCAGGCGCGGCGCATGGCGCAGCGGCCGGTAGGCGACGCGTTCGATCAGGAGGCCCAGCGCGACGCAGACGGGGATGGCCACCGCCAGCCCCCCGGCCAGCAGCAGGACGCCGGGTGCGCCGGGTGCCGCCAGGGCCAGCGCACCGATGACCGCCAGCGCCACCATCGCACCCATCATGGTGATCTCGCCGTGGGCGAAATTGATGAGTTCGAGTATGCCGTACACCATGGTGTAGCCCAGCGCCACCAGGGCGTAGACGCTGCCCAGCACCAGGCCGTTGACGAGTTGTTGCAGGAAAATGTCCATTCGATAGGTGCGGCGACGCGCGCGGCCGCTCAGCGCGCCCGGCTTAGCGGCCGCTTTGCACGGTTTCGAGCGGCTGCCACTTGCCGTCCTTCACCTGGTACAGGGTCACCGCCCCGCCGCTGAGGTCGCCCTTGGCATCGAAGCGGATGTGCCCGGTCACGCCCTGGTAGTCGGTCTTGGGCAGTTCGGTCAGGTACTTGGCCGGATCGCTGGAACCGGCACGCTTCATCGCCTCGATCAGCACGTGCATGGCGTCGTAGGCATAGGGGGCGTAGTTCTGGATCTTGCCGTACCGGGCCTCGAACTTGGTCTTGAAGGCAGCCCCGCCCGGCATCGCGTCGAGCGGCAGGCCCGGATTGGACGCCAGCGCGCCTTCCGCATCGGCACCGGCCAGGTCGATGAACTTCGGCGTCTGCGCGCCGTCGCCGCCGAGAAATCGCGCCGTCATGCCGAGCTGTTTCATCTGCTTGACCATGGGCGCCGCCTGCGGATCCATGCCGCCGAAGAACACCACGTCGGGCGCCTTGGCCTTGATCGAGGTCAGGATTGCCATGAAGTCGGTCGCCCGGTCGGACGTATATTCGCGCGCCACCACCTCGCCGCCGGCAAGCCTGGCCGCCTTCTCCACCTCGTCGGCCAGGCCCTGGCCGTAGGCGGTGCGGTCGTCGATGATGGCGATCTTCTTCGCCCCCAGCTTGCTCACCGCGTAATTGCCAAGCACGCTGCCCTGCTGGGCGTCGTTGGTCATCACGCGATAGGCGGTGTTGTAGCCGGCCGCCGTGTACGCCACGGCGGTGGCCGAGGGAGAAATCTGGGGAATGCCATTGTCGAAGTAGATCTTGGACGCCGGAATGGTCGCGCCCGAATTGAGGTGGCCGATGACCCCGACCACGCCGTCGTCGACCAGCTTCTGCGCTACCGTGGTCGCGGTCTTCGGATCGGCACTGTCGTCCTCGCTTTCCATCACGAGCTCGACCTTCTTGCCGCCAAGCGTCAGACCGGCGGCATTGATCTCGTCGAGCGCCAGCCGGGCGCCGTTCTCGTTGTCCTTGCCGAGATGCGCCTGCGGTCCGGTCAGCGGGGACACCTGCCCGATCACGACGCGTTCCGTGTCGCCTGTCTGCTGCGGTTTGTCGCCACACCCGGCTATCGCCGCCGCAACTGCAATCACCGTCCAACGCAACGTGTGGCCTGCCATCTTCTCTTCCCTGCAATCAAACCGCAACGCAGGATTTATACCACAAAGCCCCGCCCGCCCAGCCTGCGAAGGCGCCAGAAAGCACAAGGCCGACACGCGGTCGGCCTTGTACGATGGACATGCGCCGGATTACTTCAGGCTGAGAACCCACTCCACGATCTTCTTCACATCCTCAGGCTTGACCTGGGGATTGGGCGGCATCGGAACCTGGCCCCACGTGCCCTTGCCGCCGGTTTTGACTTTCTCGATGAGCATGGCTTCGGCCTTGGCATCGCCGGCGTACTTCTTCGCGACGTCCTTGAATGCCGGACCAACGATCTTCTTGTCTACGCCATGGCAGGACATGCAGGCGTTTTTCTGGGCCAATGCCTGGTCGGCGGAGGCTACGCCGGTCATCGCCAGCAGGGCAGTGGACACAGCAGTCAGGATCAGGGTTTTCATCTTGGACAGTCTCCGTGATATCGGTCGGGAACGGGCACGCGCCGGATGCAGCGCGCTTGCAATATTAATCATATTTATTCCCCACGCAAGCAGAGGGATTGGGTTTTTGTTACCAGCTTGCGTAAAAGATTGTTGCTCATTCGCGCTCGACCAGATCGCGGTAGGCATGCCAGCTGGCATGTCCCAGCAAGGGAAAGACGACGGCCATGGCGATGAAATCGGTTGCCATGCCGACCGCGATCAGCGCCGCGAGAATGCAGCCCCACAGCAGCATGACCGGGAAATTGAGACGGGTCGCCATGAAACTCGTCACCAGTGCCGTGGCGAAATCCACCTTGCGGTGCAGCAGCATGGGCAGCGAAACCACCGACAGGCTGAACACCATCAGCGCCAGCGCCCCCCCGAAGGCCAGATAGGCCAGGACGAAATCGGTATGGCGGGTGACGGAATCCAGCGTCAGCAGGTCTGCCAGGCTTCCGATACCGGAGCCGTTGAGGAACAGCCCGACCAGGATCGCCGAAATGCGCTCCCACACCGACAGCACGAAAACCAGCATCAGGGCGAACAGGCCCAGCGAGGCCGGGTTGGCGCGCCATGACAGCAGGGGCGTCAACAGGTTGGGCAGCTTGTGGTGATGCTCGATGCGGTGGCTGACGCAGTAGAAGACCGTGGCCAGCACCGGGGCCACGAAGAGGAAGCCCGAGGTCAGCGCCATCGCCAGATGCGGTTTGTCCGCCGCGCCCTGCACCAGGCCGTAGCCCAGCAACGCGAACAGCACCCCGTAGAACAGGCTGGAACGCCAGGCGAGCCGGAAATCGTGCGCCCCGCTTTTCAGCCACTGCCAGGGCTGGTCGGGCGTGACGCTCCGGATGCCCGGCAAATCCATGCGTGCGGCCTGGGGATGGAAAACAGCGTGTTCGGTATGCGTATTCATTCAACCCTCCTGAAAAGTCGAACTCACAGACAAACAACCCGTTTCACCTTTGATAGCAGCCCCGGTGCCGGGTTCCTACCAGAAAACGCTGATACACCTCACAGGGAATCGAGCGCGGTCGTCGGCGGCAGGCAGGCCGTGCCGCTGCACACCCAGGCGGTCAGCTGATCGGTTTCGGGTTTGGCGAGTTCGCCGGGCAGGCGCGTGCCATTGGGAAGGACCAGCAGGACATCGCGCATGGCGGGCCGCGCCGACAGGCGGACAGCCGCCGCATGCACGGCATCCGCAGGGCCGCGCAGCACGATCACGCGCGGCGGCGCGAGGAATTCGTCGAGCACCGCGAGCAGGGTCGGATAGGCAATCGGCTGCTGCGCAAGCTGCGGACCGAAGCCACGCAGGCAGCGTTCGGCCGCCGCGAGATAGCGGGTCTCGCCGAGCAGATGGCCCAGGCGCTGCAGGGCGAAAGCGGCGACGCCGTTGCCGGACGGGGTCGCCTGGTCGTAGCCCGGCTTCTGGCGCGCGATCAGCGTCTCGTGGTCGTGGCTGGTGAAGAAGAAGCCACCCGCTTCGGCGTCTTCGAAATGCGCCAGCACGGCTTCGGCGAGTTCGCGTGCCCAGTCGAGATCGGCCGGGCGATACGCGGCCTGCAGCGATTCCAGCAGGGCATCGAGCAGGAAGGCATAGTCGTCGAGGTAGGCGTTGAGCCGCGCTTCGCCGTTCTTGTAGCTCGCCAGCAGGCGCCCGTCGCGCCACAGCCGGGCGTGCAGGAAATCGAGGGCCGACTGCGCTTCCGCGACCCAGTCCGGGCGGTTCATGACCCGGCCGGCGTGCGCCAGGCCGGCGATCATCAGCGCGTTCCAGCTCGTGAGCTGCTTGTCGTCGCGCCCCGGCCGCACGCGGCTTGCGCGCGCGGCGAACAGTTTGGCGCGGGCGGCAGCGAGGCGCGCGGCGGCTTCGTCCTGCGGCACGCCCAGGTCTGCGGCGATATCGGCCAGCGGACGGGCGAGGACGGGATTCCAGTGCGCGTCCTCGAAATTGGGCGGGGCATCGAAGCCGTACGCTAGCGCGGCCACGGCGTATTCCCCGGCGGACAGCAGGGTGCGCACTTCCTCCCGCGTCCACACGTAGAACTTGCCTTCCTCGCCTTCGGAATCCGCATCGAGTGCCGAGCAGAAGCCGCCGTCCGGGCCGCGCATTTCACGCAGCAGCCATTCGACAATGTCCCCGGCGGTGTCGCGGAACAGCGCGTCGCCGGTCAGGGCCCAGGCGTCGGCGTACAGCTGCAGCAGCGGGCCGTTGTCGTAGAGCATTTTCTCGAAGTGCGGGATCGCCCAGCGTTCGTCCACCGAATAGCGGCAGAAACCGCCGCCCAACTGGTCGCGCACCCCGCCCGACGCCATCCGGGTCAGCGTGAACAGCGCCAGTTCGCGCGCCTGCGCGTTGCCCTGCTGCGCCTGCCGCAGCAGGAAGACCAGTTCGCCCGGGCGCGGAAACTTGGGCGCGCGCGAGAATCCGCCCCACACGGGATCGAAGGCCGCCTCGAGATCGCGCATCGCCGCCGTGAACGGGGCCGCATTCAATTCGCCCTGGTGCAAGCCCGCCGGCTGCGCACGGACGAGTGCCTCGCGCACCGCGGCGTTCTGGGCCAGCACCTCGTCGCGCCGGCCGTGCCAGGCCTGTGCGACGTTTTCCATCAGTTCGACGAAACCGGGCAGGCGGTAGCGCGGGGTTTTCGGAAAGTAGGTGCCGGCGAAGAACGGCGTCTGGTCGGGGGCGAGAAAGACGGTCAGCGGCCAGCCGCCGCCGCGCTGGGCCAGCAGCTGGTGCGCGGTCTGGTAGATCTGGTCGAGGTCGGGCCGCTCCTCGCGGTCCACTTTTATATTCACGAAGAGCCGGTTCATCGTCGCCGCGACCTCGGCGTCCTCGAAGCATTCGTGCGCCATCACGTGGCACCAGTGGCAGGCCGAATAACCGATCGACAGCAGGATGGGTTTGTCCTCGCGGCGCGCCCTGTCCAGCGCCTCCGGCCCCCAGGGATACCAGTCCACCGGATTTTCGGCGTGCTGCAGCAGGTAGGGGCTGGTTTCGTGCGCAAGACGGTTGGACATGGCAGCGGCAATAGTTGATTAAATCGGTCAACAATTGTACGCTCCCGCGAACAACGCATCATCAGGAGAATCCCATGTCCCAGGAATGGTTCGAGGCTGCCCGCGCGGGCGACGCCGTCAAACTCAAGTCATTGCTCGCAACCGGCACCGACCTCGCCACGACCGACGAGGCAGGCGAAACCGCACTGATGCTGGCCGCGCACCATGGCCACCTTGCGGCGGTGCAGGTCCTGCTCGCCGCCGGCGCGGACGTCAACGCCGTCTCGCCGCAGGGCTGGACGGCCGTTGCCAAGGCCGCCTACAACGGCGAGACCGAACAGGGCTACGTCGATGTCGTCGAGGCGCTGCACCAGGCCGGCGCCAACCTCGATGCGCGCATCTTCTTCGGCATCACCCCATTGATGCTGGCGGCCGGCGGCGGCGACGCCGCGGTGGTGGAATGGCTGATCAACAACGGCGCCGACGTGCTCGCTGCCAACGAAGGCGGCCGCACCGCGCGCATGATGGCGAACGACCGCTTCTATGTGGACGTGATCAACCTGCTGACCGAAGCCGAGCGCCAGCTCGGCGTGACCGAAGAAGGCACCTGCTCGTCGACCAAGAGCGTGGTGAAGCCGCAGGTGGTCAACCTGATGAAGCCGACCACGCACTGAACCCGACGCGGGCGGCTCAGGATTCCAGCCAGCCGGTCAGCCCGGCCCACTGCTCGATGTCGCGCTCGGCGATGTGGTGCGGCAGGTCGAACAGGCTCTTGCCCTCGAACGCGGCGTTGACGTAGTTCTGCGTGTTGCGCAGGTAGGCCAGCACCGGCAGGTCCTGCTGCGCCATGAACTGTTCCAGCGTGACGCCGGCGCGGGTACGCGGATCGACTCGCATGCCGACCACGCCGACGAAGGCATGGCCCTTGCGCACCGCCTTTTCGGCGTGCAGCGCGGCAAGAAATTCCTGGCTGGCGCGAATGTCGAACAGCGAAGGCGCGATCGGCACCGCCACCTTGTGCGCCAGCTTCAGCGCGCGTTCCAGATTCTTGCCGTGCAGCCCGGCCGGCGAATCGATCACCAGCCAGTCGGTCTCTCCTTTCTGGCCGTCGCGCAGGAGTTCGATGTCGGGCAAGGCCATGTCGCGCGCGGCCAGCCAGTGCGTGGCCGACTTCTGGCGATCCAGATCGAGCATCGCCACGCGCCGGCCCTGCGACGCCAGCCAGCCCGCCAGGTTGATCGACAGCGTGGTCTTGCCGCTGCCACCCTTGGGATTGGCCACCAGGATCACGCGCATGTTTGCCTCCCGAACTTACAGGGCCTCGACGCTGTAGACCACGCCGAGCGTGTGCGTCGTGCCCGGCGCAACCGTGACGACGTTATCCATCGCGTTGCCCGATTCGACGCAGACCATGTTGCGCCAGCCCTCGCCGGAGCTGCCGCGGCCCAGGTCGCCCATCTTCTCGGCCTTCTCGGTCCACGGCGTCCACACCACGGTGGACTGCGCGCCGGTCTTGGCGACGCGGATGCGACGGCCGAGCGCCGGATCGACGATCACGCAGTCGGCTGCGGTGTTGACGTACACGCGGTCCACCTCGCCGGCAAAGCCGATCGCGCCCTTCTGCTGCTTGCGGGCGAAATCCTCGACCTTGTCGTGATACGCGCAGCCGCCCAGCCCCTCGACGCTCACCGCGCCGATGTCGCTGACGTGGAAATAGGTATGCAGCGCCTCGCCGATGACGAAGGGCGCGTCGCCGGTGTTGGCGGTGGCAAGCTGCACCTCCAGTTTCTCGCCAACGATGAGCGTGAGCGTCAGCGTGCAGGCATGCGGCCACTGCGCGCGGGTCGCGTCTGTCGCCTCGAGCCGCAGCGTGAGTTCGGTGCGGAAATCGCTGCGCTTCTTGCTGCCGACGACCTGCCAGGCCACCGTGCGCGCAAAACCGTGCGCCGGGAAACCGGCTTCCTTCTCGTGCGGGCCGAACCACGGCCAGCACACCGGCACGCCGCCGCGGATGGACTTGCCCGCCGCGAACTTGGCGGCGTCGGACACCCACACCACCGGCTCGCGCTGCGACTTGGGCCGGAAGCTGACGAGATGCGCGCCCTGCAGGCACACGGTCGCGCGCCCGCCGTGGTTGTCGATGTCGGCATACAACAGGCCGCCCGCGCCGGTGCGGAACGACAGCTGGCCGGGAATGGCGAAATGCGCCAGCGGATCGGCGTGTTCCTGCGCCGCCGTGGGATGCTCGACCTGGCTCACGTCGCGCACGGCGCCGAAGGCGGCCGAGGTCGTCATCGCGGCGTAGGCACGCAGGGCCTGGCTCACGTTGCGCGCACGCGGCGCGGCCGGTTTCCAGGCGGCGGCACCCCTGGCGTCCATCGCGGTGCGGCGGCGTGCAAGTTCAGCCTCGGACAGCCGCACATTGATCGTGCGTCCAGGAATGTCGATATCGATGGTATCGCCTTCTTCCACCAGGCCGATGGCGCCGCCTTCCGCCGCTTCCGGCGAGGCGTGGCCAATGGACAGGCCGCTGGTGCCACCGGAGAAGCGGCCGTCGGTGACCAGCGCGCAGGCCTTGCCCAGGCCCTTCGATTTCAGGTACGAGGTCGGATAGAGCATTTCCTGCATGCCGGGGCCGCCACGCGGCCCTTCATAGCGGATCACCACCACGTCGCCGGCCTGGATACGGTCGCCGAGGATGGCCTCCACCGCCGCATCCTGCGATTCGAACACGCGCGCAGGACCGGAGAACCTGAGGATGTGCGCATCCACCCCGGCGGTCTTCACGATGCAGCCGTCTTCGGCGAGGTTGCCGTAGAGCACGGCGAGGCCACCGTCCTTCGAATAGGCGTGTTCGATGTCGCGGATGCAGCCGCCCGCGCGATCGTCGTCCAGCTTCGGAAAGCGGCGGTTCTGCGAGAACGCGACCTGGGTCGGCACGCCACCCGGGGCGGCACGGAAATAATCCTTCACGTCGCGGCTGTCGGTGCGGCGGATGTCGTAGGTATCGATCTGCTCGCCCAGGCTCTTGCACAGCACGGTCGGTACGTCGCGGTGAACCAGGCCGCCTCGCTCCAGCTCGCCGAGGATCGCCATCACGCCGCCGGCGCGGTGCACGTCTTCCATGTGGTAGGTCTGGATCGACGGTGCGACCTTGGACAGGTGCGGCACGCGGCGCGACATGCGGTCGATGTCCTGCATCGTGAAGTCGACGCCGGCCTCGTGCGCCGCCGCCAGCAGGTGCAGCACGGTATTGGTCGACCCGCCCATGGCGATGTCGAGCGCAATGGCATTCTCGAAGGCGTCGAAGCTGGCGATGGCGCGCGGCAGCACCGAATAGTCGTCTTCTTCGTAGAAGCGGCGCGTGTTCTTCACGATCAGGCGGGCGGCGGCGCGGAACAGCTTCTCGCGGTCGGCGTGCGTCGCCAGCATCGAGCCGTTGCCCGGCAGCGACAGGCCCAGCGCCTCGGTCAGGCAGTTCATCGAGTTGGCGGTGAACATGCCCGAGCACGAACCGCAGGTTGGGCAGGCCGAACGTTCGAGCTGCTGTACTTTTTCATCGGTGACCTTGCTGTCCGCCGCCGACACCATCGCGTCGACCAGGTCGAGCTTGATCGTCTGCTTGTCCCACACCACCTTGCCGGCTTCCATCGGGCCGCCGGAGACGAACACGGTCGGGATGTTCAGCCGCAGCGCGGCGTTCAGCATGCCGGGGGTGATCTTGTCGCAGTTGGAGATGCACACCAGCGCATCGGCGCAGTGCGCGTTGACCATGTATTCCACGCTGTCCGCGATGAGATCGCGGCTGGGCAGCGAATACAGCATGCCGTCGTGGCCCATGGCGATGCCGTCGTCCACGGCGATGGTGTTGAATTCCTTGGCGACGCCGCCCGCGGCCTCGATCTCGCGCGCGACCAGCTGGCCCATGTCCTTGAGATGGACGTGGCCGGGCACGAACTGGGTGAACGAGTTGGCGATGGCGACGATGGGCTTGGCGAAATCGCCGTCCTTCATGCCGGTGGCGCGCCAGAGGGCGCGGGCGCCGGCCATGTTGCGGCCGCGGGTGGTGGTCCAGGAACGGTAGGCAGGCATGATGGTCACTCACACATCTATAATCAGCCGCACATTTTACCCGGCCTTTGCTGTCCCTGAAGCCCGGCCCCCGAATCCCGACCCCGGCCCCCCATGCTCGTTCATCCGCAATTCGATCCCGTCGCCCTGCAGCTGGGGCCCGTCGCCGTGCACTGGTACGGCCTCATGTACCTCGTCGCCTTCGTACAGGTGATCCTGCTCGGCCGCTGGTGCATCGCGCATCGTCCCTGGACCGGCTGGGACGCGAAGATGCTCGACGACGTGCTGTTCTACGGTGTGCTCGGGGTCATCCTGGGCGGGCGCCTGGGCTATGTGCTGTTCTACAAGCCGGGCGATTATTTCGCCCATCCGTTCGACATCCTCAAGGTATGGCAAGGCGGCATGAGCTTCCACGGCGGCTTCCTCGGTGTGCTCGTCGCCATGATCGTGTTCGCACGGCGCCACCGGCTGCGCTGGCTCGCCGTCACCGATTTCATCGCTCCGCTGGTGCCGCTGGGGCTGGCGGCCGGGCGACTCGGCAATTTCATCAACGGCGAGCTGTGGGGCCGCCCCGCCGATCCGGGCCTGCCCTGGGCCATGATTTTTCCGCAGGCCCACGACGGCATCGCGCGCCATCCCTCGCAGCTCTACCAGTTCGCCGGCGAAGGCCTGCTGCTGTTCGTCGTCCTGTGGCTGTTTTCGCGCAAGCCACGCCCTGTCGGCGCCGTCTCCGGCGTCTTCCTCATCGGCTACGGCAGCCTGCGCTTCCTCGCCGAGTTCGCGCGCGAACCCGACAGCTTTCTCGGCCTGCTCGATCTGGGCCTCTCCATGGGCCAGTGGCTGTCCCTGCCCATGATCGTGGCCGGCATCTTCATGCTGCGCTGGGCGCAGCGCCAGGCCGG
>WBZX01000015.1_pt1 | contig 146753 bp, 141 predicted proteins | sample 5204211 | NCBI WGS metagenome assembly WBZX01 (sample SAMN12344362, study PRJNA552823) | activated sludge metagenome | biome: Activated sludge suspended growth; feature: Nitrification reactor; material: Wastewater; isolation source: activated sludge from nitrification reactor of wastewater... | reverse complement strand
GTCGTCATGCTGCAAATCCCTCAGAAATCCGGGCTCTGGTGAATTGAAATCCCGGGATTCAACAGGCAAGATTTACGCCGCAGAGCCAGCATTCATGCGGGCTCCGGCAGATTTGCAGGGCCGACTACATCGCTGATGGCCGCTACTTTCCAGGCAAGGTGCATCTGAACGTCTGATCGCACCTACCCCTACCCACCTCTCGCGCCCTGACGGCTTGTTGCCGTGCAGGGCGCTTTGCTTTGGAGTCCACCATGAACACACCAGTTCGCGACCTCTATGAGTCCGTCACCCAGCAGATCATTGCCGCGCTTGAGGCCGGTACACCGCCGTGGGTCTGCCCTTGGCGGGGCGCCGGCATTGATGCACGCCCGGCCAATGCCACCACAGGACGCCCCTACCGGGGCGTCAACGTGCTGCTGCTCAACCTGCGCGCCGTGGCCCAGGGCTTCGGCCGCAGCCGCTGGCTGACCTTCCAGCAGGCCCTGGCCGTTGGTGGCCACGTGCGCCGTGGCGAGCAAGGCACCCAGATCGTGTTCTTCAAGATGCACGAGATCGACGGCAACACGACGGCACCGGCCGATGGCAAAAGCCAACGGCACGTCGTGCCCCTGCTGCGCGCCTTCACGGTCTTCAACGTCGAGCAGATCAACGGCTTGCCGGCAGGCCTCAGCGGCCCTGACAGGCCAGCCTTGGGCTGGACGCCTGTGGAGGCCGCAGAGCGCATCCTGGTCGACTCTGGCGCCTTGCTGCAGCACGGCGGCTCCCGGGCCTACTACGCCCCGGATGCCGACCTGATCCAGCTGCCGCCTGTCAGTGCCTTCGACTGCAGCAGCGACTACTACGCGACAGCCCTGCACGAGCTGACCCACTGGACTGGCCACGCCAGCCGCTGCAACCGTCCTCTGGGCATGCGCCATGGCGTCAATGCCTATGCGTTCGAGGAACTGGTGGCGGAGATGGGCGCCGCCTTTCTCACCGACCACTGCGGCCTGGTGGGCCAACTGCAGCACGCCAGCTACATCGCGAGCTGGCTGGAGGCGCTGCGCAACGACAAGCGCCTCATCTTCACGGCGGCCTCGCACGCGCAGCGGGCGGCTGACTACTTGTTGAACTGCGAGCACATCGAGCCCGCAGGCCTGGCCACAGCGGACGCGCTGGCGGCCTGATCACCGGTCACCCGTGCCCCGGGGCACACAACACAAGTCTCTTTCTGGCGAGGTTTGGGGGACAAGAAACGGGAAACGTCGCCATCTCTGTTTGGGCTGCTTTCTTTAGCCCGCCGCACACGCCCGGTCGAACCTCGGTTCACCGGGCGTTTCTCTTGGTTCATTCATTCACTGGAGATCACCATGTCCGATTCCATCAACCATTTCGCGCGCCTGAGCGCCATCAATGTCTCTGACCACATCGAGAAGAAGGCAGGCTTCAGCTACCTGAGCTGGCCCTTCGCCGTGGCGCAGTTGCGCCTGGCCGATCCGACAGCCCGCTGGGAGGTGAAGCGCTTTGGCGACCTGCCCTACCTGCACACCGAGATCGGTGTTTTCGTCGAGGTGGCTGTCACCGTTCAGGGCGTGACCCTGAGCCAGATTCACCCGGTGCTGGACGGTCGCAACCGGCCCTTGCTGGCACCGACGGCCTTTGACATCAACACCAGCCTCCAGCGCTGCCTGGTCAAGGCCATTGCCCTGCATGGCCTTGGCCTGTACGTGTATGCCGGCGAAGACTTGCCCCAGATCGGCACCGAGCCTGCGGCCAATGACGCGGCCCCCGAGCCGGTGGCCTTGCCCACAGCGCCAGCCGCCGCTGGCAAGACCATCAGCGCCATGCAGCAGAAGGCGATCCGCAAGCTGGCTGCCGAAGTTGGCGTGGACCTGCCGCGTGTGCTGGAGTATTTCAGCGTGCGCGAACTGTCTGACATCCTGGTGGCCGACTACCTGCGGGTGGTTCGCTCGCTGGAGAAGCGGAGGGCTGTAGCATGAGCAACATCGTTCAACTCGTTCAAGGCAGCGAGCAATGGCATGCCCACCGGCGCGGCCTGCGCAATGCGTCGGAATCGACTGCAGTGCTGGGCATCAGCCCCTGGCAGACGCCCTACCAGCTGTGGCTGGTCAAGACCGGCCGCGCCACCACCGAGGTCACGATGGCCATGCAGCGTGGCACCGAGCTGGAGCCCCTGGCCCGGCACGCCTACGAGGTCGAGACTGGCCACGTCATGCAGCCGCTCGTGCTGCAGGATGGTGCGTACTCGGCCAGCCTGGACGGCATGACCCTGGGCGGGGAGCTGATCGTTGAGATCAAGTGCCCGGTGCGGGGCCGGGCCTCGGCCCTCTGGCAGTCCGTCGGCAAAGGTGAGGTGCCTGGCCACTACCTGGCCCAGGTGCAGCACCAACTGATGGTCAGCGGGGCCGGGCAAGCCCACCTGTGGGTGTTTGATGGCCATGTGGGCCACCTGACGGTCATCGAGCGGGACGAGGCTGCCATGGCCCAGATCAGGGCCGCCTGGGAGGCGTTTGCGCCCTTCCTGGCAAGCGACACGCCCCCGCCACTGTCCGAGGGCGATACCCGGCAGCGTGACGACGCACCATGGCTCAGCGCAGCCCTGGCCTTCCTGGCCACCAAGCGTGAGGCAGATGCTGCCGGAGAGCGCCTGGAGGCTGCCAGGCGGGCTCTGGTGGCCTTGGCGGAGCATCCCAAGGAGTGTGGCGCTGGGGTCAGCGTCACCCGCTTCTGGAAGGCGGGGAACGTCGACTACAAGCGGGTGCCCGCGCTCAATGGCGTGGACTTGGCCGCTTACCGGGGCAATGCCAGGGAGGAAGTGCGGGTTTCCGCATCCGTCTGATGCCCTCGATTCACCAGTGCCCCATGGGGCACTGGTGGGGCACTAGCCCACAAAAGCGAGCGTGCATCGGCCACTGGCCACAACACTCGCATTCAGTTAACCTGTTGATTCTCTTGCGGTAATTCGCTGTGAAGTGTTGCCGGCTTCTGCACGGACCGAGACTGTTAATCCGTAGGTCCCTGGTTCGAGCCCAGGTCGGGGAGCCAAACAAAGTAAGGCCTTGGTTGCATCAGCATCCAAGGCCTTAGTCTTTTCAAGCCGTGCCAGGCGCGTTGCTGAAACGTTTCTGTCCCTTTCGGTCGTCAACGCCACCCGCAGGGTCGCGTTGTGAGGGCTCTGCAGCGGTTTTGCTGCGCTCGTGGAGACCTCCATGAACCTGAAACGCATCGCTTTGCGATCCGTGGCCCTGCTGTCGCTGGGCGCCCTGCTGGGCGGCTGCTGCTTCATCCCCTTCGAGCGCCACCACGGCGGTTACCGGGGCTACTCAGAGGCCGGCTCCGGCCATCACGAGGCCTATCCGGGCCGCCGCTGAGCGGCCACCAGGTCAAAGCCGCCCATCCCGAGCGGCTTTGCTGCTTCAGGCGTAGCGGTAGACGCCGCGCCCGCTCTTGCGGCCCAACCAGCCGGCGGCCACCATTTCCTTGAGCAGCGGCGCAGGGCGGTACTTCGAGTCGCCGAACTCTTCGAGGTAGACGTTCATCACGGCCAGGCACACGTCCAAGCCGATCATGTCGGCCAGGGCCAGCGGGCCGATGGGCTGGTTGCAGCCCAGCTTCATGCCTGCGTCGATGTCTTCGGGCGTGGCCGTACCTTCGGCCAGCACAAAGAAAGCCTCGTTGATCATCGGGACCAGGATGCGGTTGACCACGAAGCCCGGCGCGTTCTTCACGGTGATGGGGCTCTTGCCCAGGCGCTCGGACAGCGCCTTCACCGCGTCGTGGGTGGCATCGCTGGTCTGCAGGCCACGGATGATCTCCACCAGCGCCATCATGGGCACGGGGTTGAAGAAGTGCATGCCGATGAACTTGTCGGCGCGCTTGGTGACGGCCGCCAGCTTGGTGATGGAGATGGACGAGGTGTTGGTGGCGACAAGGGTCTCGGCAGGCAGCATGGCGTCGAGCTGCTGCAGGATCTTGACCTTCAGGCCTTCGTTCTCGGTGGCGGCCTCGATGACGAGCTGCGCAGCGGCGAGGTCGGCGTAGTCGGTGGACCCCTTGATGCGGGCCATGGCCGCAGCCTTGTCGTCGGCACTGATCTTTTCCTTCTTGATCAGGCGATCGAGGCTGCCGGAAACGGTCTGGATGCCGCGCTGCACGGCAGCTTCGTTGATGTCCACCATCACCACGTTGATGCCCACTACTGCGCAGGCCTGCGCAATGCCGTTGCCCATGGTGCCGGCGCCGATCACGCCCACGGTTTGTATGCTCATGAAGACTCCTGTTGGAAGGGGAATTTGGCTGTGGCGACCAGTCTACCCAGCCGGGCTGCGCGGTTTTCTGACAACGCGCACACGCGCCCCGGCTGCGGCGGAGTTTGGCGATGGGAGGATTTTCGGATTAGAATCGTTGTCTTTGCTAGCAAACCGCGTGTCGATCCGGCTGAACACAACTTTCAGTCAGTGACCGAAAGGCTTCCGGAAGCCGACGGCCCAGGACACCGAGCGCATTCAATCCCGAAGGATTCTTCGATAAATGACCACCATCCGTGTCAAGGAAAACGAGCCGTTTGACGTCGCCCTGCGTCGCTTCAAGCGCACCATCGAAAAGCTGGGTCTGCTGACCGAACTGCGCGCCCGCGAGTTCTACGAGAAGCCCACCGCCGAGCGCAAGCGCAAGAAGGCCGCCGCCGTCAAGCGCCATTACAAGCGCGTGCGCAGCATGCAGCTGCCCAAGAAGCTGTACTGATACCGCTTCGGCTCCGGCCACGAAAAAGCCCACGCGGGACGCCGCTGTGGGCTTTTTTCATGTCCGGGCCTTTCGTTTCGGCAACTGCGCCTGCCCGCGCAGTTGGCCTTGCAGCCCCGCTGCCGCCTCGTGCAGTGCGGCCATGAAAGACGCCCGCAACGGGTGCGGCGAGCGCCACTCGGGCAGCACCAGCGCCACCTGGAAGCGGATAGGCACCAAGAACGGCCGTATCACCAGCCCTGTGGCCGCCAGTTCCAGCGCGGTGAGCGGGTTGACGATGGCCATGCCCAGCCCCTGACGCACCAGGGCGCACACCGACACCGCACTGGGCGATTCCAGCTGTAGGCGCCGCTGAACACCCGCCTGAGCAAACACCGCGTCGATCTGCTGGCGATAGGGGTCACCGGGCGCCAGGCTGACGAAGGACTGGCCCTCGAAATCGGCCGGCGCCAGCAGCGCCTTGGCGCCCAGCGCATGGCCCGGCGGCAGCACACACACCTCGTCGGCCACCAGCAGCGTCTGCAGCGTGGTGGCCACCGGGGCGTCTAGGCGCTCGGTGAGGCCCAGGTCGAAGCGCTGCTCGCTGAGCATGGCCTCCAGCCCGGGGGATTCCTGCGGTGTGATGGCCACGGCCGCCTCGGGCTGCTGCTGGGCAAAGCGCCGGATGGCGTCGGGCAGCAGCGCATGGGCCAGGGCCGGCAGACAGGCCAGTTGCAGCTTGCCTTGGGCAAACTGGCGCAGGCCGGTGGCCGTGGCGGCAATGCGCTCCAGCCCCACGTACGAGAGCTCCACCTCTTCCAACAGGGCCAGCGCCCGCACGGTGGGGTGCAGCCGGCCCTTCACGCGGTCGAACAAGGCAAAGCCCAGCACCTGCTCCAGCCGGGCCAGTTCGCGGCTGATGGTGGGCTGCGAGGTGTGTAGCAGCTCGGCCGCCCGGGTGACGTGGCCAGTGTTCATCACCGTGCGGAACACCTCGATCTGGCGGTGGCTGAGTTTCATATCCAAAATGAATCACACTGCAACATCAAAGCATTTTCCAATATGCCCTGGAAACTGCAAGATGCCGCCCATGAACCCTTTCACCGACACCCCCCTGCGCGCCCTGGTGCGTGAGCACGGCACCCCGCTGTGGGTCTATGACGCCGCCACCATCCGCCAGCGCATCGCCGACCTCAAGGTCTTCGACAGCGTGCGCTATGCCCAGAAGGCCAACTCCAACACCCACCTGCTGCGCCTGATGCGTGAGCAGGGCGTGGTAGTGGACGCCGTCTCGCGGGGCGAGATCTTGCGCGCCCTGGCCGCCGGCTACACGGCCGCGCAGGCGCCCTGCGGGGCCTCGGGCATCGTCTTCACGGCCGACCTGTTCGACGCCGCCACGCTGGACACCGTGGTGCAGCACGCCGTGCCGGTGAATGCCGGCTCCATCGACATGCTGCACCAGCTGGGCCAGCGTTCCCCCGGCCACCGCGTGTGGCTGCGCATCAACCCCGGCTTCGGCCACGGCCACAGCAACAAGACCAACACCGGCGGCGAGCACAGCAAGCACGGCATCTGGCATGCCGACCTGCCCGCGGCGCTGGCCGCTGTTCGCCAGCACGGTCTGAAGCTGGTGGGCCTGCACATGCACATCGGCTCGGGCGTGGACTACGGCCACCTGCAGCAGGTGTGCCAGGCCATGGTCGATCTGGTGAAGCGTGCTGGCTGCGATCTGGAGGCCGTCTCGGCCGGCGGTGGCCTGTCCATCCCCTACCGCGAGGGCGATGCCCGCATCGACACCGCACACTACTTCAGCCTGTGGGACGCCGCGCGGCGCGAGATCGCCGCCCACCTGGGCCATGCCGTGCACCTGGAGATCGAACCCGGCCGCTACCTGGTGGCCGAGGCTGGCGTGCTGGTGACCGAGGTGCGCGCCACCAAGCAGATGGGTGGCAACCGCTTCACACTGGTGGACGCGGGCTTTTCCGACCTGATGCGCCCCTCGATGTACGGTGCCTTCCACGGCATGAGCCTGCTGCCGGCCGACCATGCCCCACGCGCCGTGCAGGCCACGGTGGTGGCCGGCCCGCTGTGTGAATCGGGCGATGTGTTCACGCAGGCCGAAGGCGGCGTGGTGCTGACGCGCGAGCTGCCAGAGGCGCGCGTTGGCGATTTGCTGGTGCTGCACGACGCCGGGGCCTACGGCGCCGCCATGTCCAGCAATTACAACAGCCGGCCACTGATCGCCGAAGTGCTGGTGGACGGAGAGGCTCACCGCCTGATCCGCCGCCGCCAGACAGTGGACGAGTTGCTGGCGCTGGAGAACGTTTGACGGCAGCAGGTGTTTGCGCATCCGCGACAATCACGCCCCAACCGAACCTTTGGAAAACACCGTGAGCCTGAAAGACCGCATCACCGAAGACATGAAGGCCGCCATGCGCGCCAAGGACAGCGATCGCCTGCTGGCCATCCGCATGCTGCTGGCCGCCTGCAAGCAGAAGGAAGTGGACGAGCGCGTGGCGCTGGACGACGCCATGGTGATCGGCCTGGTCGACAAGCTGATCAAGCAGCGCAAGGACTCGGTTGCCGCCTACACCCAGGCGAACCGGCAAGACCTGGCGGACAAGGAGTCGGCCGAAATCACCGTGCTCTCGGCCTATTTGCCGCAGCGCCTGAATGCCGATGAGATTGCCGCCGCCGTGGCCGCCATCGTGGCTGAAGTGGGTGCCACCGGCCCCGGTGACATGGGCAAGGTCATGGGCGCAGTGAAGGCCCAACTGGCGGGCAAGGCCGACATGGGCCTGGTCTCCGCCGCCGTCAAGAACGCCCTCAACGGCAAGTAAACCGGAACACCCCGCCATGCACACCCACCTGTCCCTGAACGCCGTGGCCTCCGACGTCTGCGTCGCCCCGCAGCTCACGCCCGACGACATGGCCGAGCTGGCCCGCCTGGGCTTCAAGAGCGTGGTGAACAACCGGCCTGACTTTGAAGGCGGCGCCGAGCAGCCCACCAGCGCCGCCGTCGAGGCTGCGGCCGTGGCTGCGGGTCTGGTGTACCGCTACCTGCCCGTGAATGGCATGTACCAGTCGCCCGAAGAGATCGCCGCCTTCGCCCAGCTGATGGCCGAGTTGCCGCACCCGGTGCTGTGCTTCTGCCGCTCGGGTGCGCGCTCGGGCAAGCTCTACATGGCCTCGCAGGCCTGAGAAAAGACGCCCCAGGCCGCGGGGTACCGCAACCACCCGCCGGGCGGGTCAGCCGGCCACTTGGGAGCGGCCCGGCGCTGACCGGCGTCAACCCCCCATGTAGGCCCGCTGCACCTGCGGGTCGCCCAGCAGGTCGGCGCCCGTTCCCTGCAGCACGATGCGGCCGTTCTCCAGCACGTAGGCGCGGTCGGCGATCTTCAGCGCCTGGCGCACGTTCTGCTCGACCAGGAAGATGGTCAACCCTTCGGCGTTGACGCGCTTGAGGGTACGGAAGATGTCCTGCACGATGATGGGCGCCAGGCCCATCGAGGGCTCGTCCAGCAGCAGCACGCGCGGTTTGGCCATCAATGCGCGGCCGATGGCCAGCATCTGCTGCTCGCCACCCGAGAGGTTGCCGGCCAGGCCCTGCTCGCGCTCCTTGAGGCGCGGGAACAGCGTGTACACCCGCTCCAGGTCGCGCGCCCGGGCGACCTGGCCGTCCTTGCGGGTGTAGGCGCCCAGTTCCAGGTTCTCGCGCACGGTGAGCGTGGTCAGCGTGGCGCGGCCCTCGGCCACCTGCACCAAGCCGCTGGCCACGATGCGGTGGGCGGGCCAGCCGGTGATGTCCTGGCCGTCAAACAGCACCGTGCCCGCCTTCTTGGCGATCAGCCCTGAGAGCGCCAGCAACGTGGTGGACTTGCCTGCGCCATTGGCCCCCACCAGCGTGGTGATCTGGCCGGTGTGCAGTTCCACGTCGATCTGGCGCACGGCCTCGATGTGGCCGTAGTTCACCACCAGGCCCTGCACTTGCAAGAGGGGGGTGACCTGGCCCCCAAGACGCTGCGCGTCGCCCCCCCCAGGGGGAACGCGCACCTTCGGAGCGGCCGTGCGGTGCTCGTTCATGCCTGCACCTCGTCGTCTTCGCGCCCCAGGTAGGCCTCGATCACCTGCGGGTCGTTCTGGATCTGCTCGGGGTGGCCCTGGGCAATGATGCGGCCGAAGTTCAGCACAGCGATCTGCTCGCACAGGCCCATCACGAAGCGCATGTCGTGTTCGATCATGAAGATGGTGTAGCCCCGGGCCTGGATGTTGCGGATCTCGCCCATCAGCTCGGTCTTCTCGGCGCTGTTCATGCCGGCCACGGGCTCGTCCAGCAGCAGCAGCTTGGGGTCGGTGGCCAGCGCGCGGGCCAGCTCCAGCTTGCGCTGCTCGCCATACGAGAGGTTGTCGGCAATGTCGCCGGCCTTGTGGTCCAGCCGCATCCAGCTCAGCAGTTCACGGGCGCGGTCGCGGGCGCGTGCTTCGGCAGCGCGAAAGCCCGGCGTGCCGAACAGCAGGCCGAAGGCGCCATAGCCCAGGCGGGCATGCATGCCCACCACCACGTTCTCCAGCAGTGTCATGTCCTTGAACACGCGGATGTTCTGGAAGGTGCGGGCGATGCCGCCGGTGGTGATCTGGTGCGGCGTGCGGCCCAGCAGGCTCTGGCCTTCGAAGGCGATGTCACCGGAGCTGGGCGGCAGCAGGCCGGTGACCAGGTTGATCACCGTGGTCTTGCCCGCGCCATTGGGGCCGATGAGGCCGAAGATGCCGCCCCGGGGCACCTCGAAGCTCACGTCCTGCAGCACCTTGAGGCCACCGAAGTGGCGTGAGACGGAGGAGAGCTTGAGCAGGCTCATGCAGCCCCCTTGGGGCATTGCGCCGTCCCCCCGAGGGGGAGCGAGCCACTTCGGAGCGGCCGTGCGTGCCTCATGCCGGTTTCCTCCCCAGCCAGCGGCGCAGTTGCGCCGGGTCCCACAGCCCACGCGGTAGGAACAGCACGATGCTCACCAGGATGAGGCCGTTCACCACCAGGCGGAAATCCTTCAGGCCGCGCAGCAGCTCGGGCAGCAGCGTGAGGATGAAGGCGCCCGAGATGGGGCCCATCAGGCCGTTGATGCCGCCCAGGATGGTCATGGTCAGCACCTCCACGCCACGGTCGAAGCCGTACTCGTTGGGGCCGATGAAGAAGGTGAGGTGGGCGTTGAGCGCCCCGGCCAGACCGGCCAGCATCGCTCCCAGCACGAAGGCCAGCATCTTGTGGGCGGCAACATCGATGCCCATCAGGCCGGCTGCAGTCTCATCGAGCTTGATGGCCTCGAATGCGCGGCCCACCTTGGAGACCCGCAGGCGCCACAGCACCAGCAGGCTCAAGCCCACGGCCACCAGCACATGCCACCACTGCGTGGACTGCGGGATGCCGTTCAGGCCCAGCGCGCCGCCGGTGAGGTCTTCGGTGTTGAGCACGAAGATGCGCACCACTTCGCCGAAGGCCAGCGTGGCCATGGCCAGGTACACGCCCGACAGCCGCAGCGTGGGCTTGCCGATGACAAAGGCCACCAGCGCCGGCGCCGCCATGCCGCCGGCCAGCGCCACGCCAAAGGGCGCGCCCGCGTTCATCGTGAGCAGGGCCGCCGTGTAGGCGCCTATGCCCATGAAGGCCGCATTGGCCATGGCCAGCAGACCGCAGGAGAGCGTGAGGTAGATCGAGAGGGCCAGCAGGCTGTTGGTGCCCAGCGTGAGCACCAGGTTGCTGTAGATGGCCCAGAAGGATTCGAACTGCTCGGCCATGGCTCAGACTTTCCGCTCGTTGACCGTGCCGAACAGGCCCTTGGGCCGCACCAGCAGCACCAGGAACAGCAGGCCGAAGGCCACGGCGTCACGCATGGTGGAGCCGATGTAGGCCACCGACAGCACCTCGGCAAAGCCCAGGAACAGGCCCGCCAGCATGGCACCACGGATGTCGCCCATGCCGCCCAGAATGATGACCGCGATGCCCTTGTGCAGGATGGGCTGGCCCATCAGCGGGAACAGCGCGTTCGAGTACAGGCCGATCAGCACGCCGGCGATGCCGCCCAGGCCCGCCGCCATGAAGGACGTGAGCATGAACAGGCCGCCCACGTTGATGCCCAGCAGCGCCGCGGCGCGGGGCGACTCGGCGATGGCGCGCAGCGCGCGACCCAGTTGCGTCTTGCGCAGCACCAACAGCAGCACCGCCATCAGGCCAAAGGCCAGCACGATGATGGCCAGCTCCAGCGCCGTCACGTGCAGGCCCATCAGCTGCAACGTCTCCTGCGGCAGCACCTCGGCCGGAAAGCGCTGGTTCTCGGCCCCGTACAGGCCCTGCACCAGGCTGTTGAGCGTGATGCCAAGACCGATGGTGGCGATCATGGGGATCAGGTGCGGTGCATTGCGCGCACGCAGCGGCCTCAGCACCAGCACGTCGATCAGCAGGCCCAGCAGGCCAGCAAAGACGAAGGCGAAGGCCAACGCAGCCCACAGGCCGAAGCCCAGGTGCGTGGTGGCCTGCAGCGCCGCGTAGGCGCCCACCATGAAGACCGCGCCATGCGAGAGGTTGACCACGCCCAGCACCCCGAAGACCAGGGTGAAGCCGAGCGCGAACAGGGCATAGACGCTGCCCAGCGAAAGCGCGTTGAAAAGCTGCTGTTCAAGCACGTGTGGTGGAGGCGATGCGCGCCTGGATGTAAAAGACAAAGGCCCGCAGCAGTGACGCCGCGGGCCGTGGCCGGGGTGCGGCGAGGCTTACTTCTCGATCGCGTAGCGGCCGTTCTTGGTCACGCTGACGATGGCAGTCTGCTGCGCGTCGTAGCCGGCCGGGTTGCCGGCCTTGTCGCTGGCACGGCGGAAGGCGAAGGCGCCGGTGGCACCGGTCCACTTCACGCTGGGCAGGGCGGCGTGCAGGGCGTCGCGGTCCTTGGCCAGGTCGCCGCTGAGCTTGATCTTCTTCAGCGCGGCGGTCGCGATGTTCATCGCGTCATAGGCCTGGGCCGCGAACTGGTCGGGGGCCGACTTGTACTTGCGGGTGTAGGCCACGATGAAGGCGGCGTTTTCCTTGGCCTGGTTCTCGATCGACCAGGGGCTGCCGATCCACAGGCCGTCGGCCGCGCCCTTGGCCAGGTCGAAGACCTTGACCGAGTTCATGCCGTTGCCGCCGATCACCGGCACGTTCAGGCCCAGTTGGCGGGCCTGCACCATGATGGGCGCGCCTTCGGCCAGCAGGGCCGAGAGCACGATGGCGTCGGGGTTGGTGGCCTTGATCTTGGTGAGCTGGGCCTTGAAGTCCACGTCGCCCTTGGCAAAGGTCTCGGTGGTGGTGACGGTGATCTTTTGTGCCTCGAGCGCCTTCTTGAAGTTGTCGTAGCCGCTCTTGGTGAAGACGTCGTCGTTGCCGTAGAGCACGGCCACCTTCTTCAGGTTGGCCTTCTTGACCACGGTGGCGATGGTGACCGGGAGCACATCGGCTTCAGTCACCGAGTTGCGGAACACGCGGTCGCCGATGGAGGTGATGCCGTCGGCCGTGTTGGAGGTGCCGAACACCACCACCTTGGCGGCCTGGGCGATCGGATCCGCCGCCTGGGCCGAATTGGACAGCGTGGGGCCGAACAGCATCAGCACCTTGTCCTGGAAGATCAGCTTCTTGAAGGCGTTGATCGCCTCTTCCTTCTTCCCCTGCTCGTCCTCGACGACCAGCACCAGCTTGTCGCCGTTCACGCCGCCTGCGGCATTGATCTCTTCAGCCGCCAGTTGGAAGCCGTTGCGGATGCTCTGGCCGTACTGTGCCGCACCGCCCGACAGGGCCTCGGCCACGCCAATCTTGACGTCGGCGGCCTGAGCAGCACCGGCCAGGGCCAGCGCCAGGGTGAGGGTCTTGAGGGTGTAGGGAACGGTGTTCAAGGGGGAATCTCCTGCCGCAGCTAGCGAAAGTCGAATGATAGCCCGCGTGCTGTGAGCCTCTCCGAGGGTTGCAATTCGGGTCACGGCGCATTGCGGTCATTGGTCGCAGTCAGCTGTCGGGTGCGGCAAAGGCCTGGGCGGAACCGGCGGTGGTGTCTTCGTGTCCCGAATGCAAACACGGTTTGTCGAGCGGCAGGCGGGCAGCCGGGGCAGGCGATTTCTGGGGCGCTGAGGAGCGCAGCCTTCGGGGTGGCGCGCGCAGCGCGCTTCGTCAACCGACTCGCAACGCTTTGTCTGAGCGGAACGAGCGCAGCGAGTTGCGTGCGCACCCCGAAGGCGAGCACCACAAGGCAATCGGCGAAGCCGACCGCCACAGCATGAGCCGGACCCGGCTGGCCGCCTGGCGCGGGCGCACACAAAGCAAGAGAACCTGGATTCCCGCCTGCGCGGGAATGACCGAGAAGCGCCACTCTCAGACGCCTGAAATCAGTCGCCAGCCACCTTCATGCGGTCCACCAGCACCGAACCGATCGTCTTGGCGCCCATGTTGAAGCTGTCGGCGCCCACGGCCACCACGCCGCGCAGCATCTCGCGCATGTGGCCGGCGATGGTGACCTCCTGCACGGGGAAGGCGATGCGGCCGTCCTCCACCCAGTAGCCGGCCGCGCCGCGCGAGTAGTCGCCGGTCACGTAGTTCATGCCCTGGCCCATCAGCTCGGTGACGAACAGGCCTCGGCCCAGCTTGCGCAGCATCTGCTCCAGGTGGTCGCCGGGCTGCGTGAGGCGGCTGGTGACGCGCAGGTTCTGCGAGCCGCCGGCATGGCCGGTGGTCTTCATGCCCAGTTTGCGGGCCGAATAGCTGCTGAGGAAGTAGCCCTGCACCACACCGGCCTGCACCACCTTGCGGGCCCGCGTGCGCACGCCCTCGTCGTCGAACGGCGCGCTGCCCTTGCCGCCACGCAGGTGCGGGTCTTCGGTGATGTCGATGTGGTCGGCCCACACCGCCTGGCCCAATGAATCCTGCAGGAAGCTGGCCTTGCGGTACAACGCGCCGCCACTGGTGCCCTGCACGTAGGCGCCCAGCAGGCCGGCCGCCACGGTGGACTCGAACAGAATGGGCACCTCGCAGGTCTTGACCTTGCGCGAATTCAGCCGCGAGAGCGCGCGCTCGGCGGCGTAGCGGCCCACGGCCTCGGGCGAGGCCATGTCCAGCGCGTCGCGCATCGACGTATACCAGTAGTCGCGCTGCATGTCGCGGCCCTTGCCGGCGATGGGCGACACCGACAGCGAGTGCCGCGAACTGGCATAGCCGCCCCGGAAGCCCCGGCTGTTGCCAGCCCAGAAGTGCGACTGCTGGGCCGACACCGAGCCGCCCTCGGAGTTGGTGATGCGCTTGTCCACCGCCAGCGCGGCATCTTCGGCGCGGCGCGCCAGCGCGGCGGCCGTGTCGGCGTCCACCGCCCAGGGGTGGAACAGGTCCAGGTCCATGCCGGCCTCGGCGGCGGTGGCCTGGTCTTCGGCATCGGGCAGGCCGGCGGCGGGGTCTTCGGCGGTAAAGCGGGCAATGTCGTAGGCGGCCTTCACCGTCTGTTCCAGCGCGGCGCGCGAGAAATCAGAGCTGCTGGCATTGCCGCGGCGCTGGCCCAGGTAGACCGACACGCCCACCGACTTGTCGCGGTTGCGCTCCACGTTCTCCACCTCGCCCTTGCGCACCGAGACGCTCAGGCCCGAGCCCTCCGACACCTCCACGCCCGCGTCGCTGGCGCCCTGGGCCTTGGCCATGGTCAGCACGTCGTCGACGATCTGCTGGAATTGTTCGCGGGTGTAGGCAAAGCCCTGGTTGGCGGAGGATGTCATCGGGTGCTCAAGTGGGGCCAGGGCCCGCGCGCCACACCCCAGGCAGGGTGCAGGCGCATGGCCGGCCGAGTGAATTGCGGGACAATCATAGCCACACACACCCGCCACACCACCCTGGGCACACCGCCCCCCAAGCCTTTCATGCGCCAAGCGCCCAGCCCACACCCCGACGACGCCTTTGGCGATGACAACCGGCCCAGCAAGTCGGCCCGCAAACGCCACATGCACGACCTGCAGGACCTGGGCCAGGAACTGACCGAGCTGCCCGCCTCGCGCGTGGCCACGCTCGACCTGCCCGAATCGCTGCGCGATGCGCTGGCCGAGTACCGCCGCACCCGCTCGCACGAAGGCCGCCGCCGCCAGATGCAGCTCATCGGCAAGCTGATGCGCCACGCCGACGAAGGGCCCATCCGCGAGGCCGTGGCCGCCTTCAAGCTGGGCAGCGCCAAAGAGACCCTGGCCCTGCACCACGCCGAACGCTGGCGCGAAGAACTGCTGGCCAGCGACGACGCCGTCACCCGCTGGATCAGCAGCTTCCCCTGCACCGACGTGCAGCAACTGCGCAGCCTGGTGCGCGCCGCCCGCAAAGACGCGCAGGCCGTGGTGCCCGAGGGCGAGGTGCGGCATGGCCGCAGCTACCGCGAGTTGTTCCAGCTGATCAAGCAGGCGCTGGCCAGCGCCAACGGCGGCGACGCCGACGAACACGACACCGAAGACGACCATGGGTGATTTCGACAGCGTTCGCATTGGCCTGGTCTCCATCAGCGACCGCGCCTCCTCCGGCGTCTACGAAGACAAGGGCATCCCTGCTCTGCAGGACTGGCTCACCCGCACGCTCTACAACCCTGTTCAGTGGGAAACCCGGCTCATCCCGGACGAACAAGAAGGCATCAGCGCCGCGCTGCGCGAGCTGGTGGACGTGGCCCGCTGCGACCTGGTGCTCACCACCGGCGGCACCGGCCCGGCCCCGCGCGACGTGACACCCGAAGCCACGCTGGCGGTGGCCGACAAGGTGATGCCCGGCTTTGGCGAGCACATGCGCGCCATCAGCCTGCGCTTCGTGCCCACGGCCATCTTGTCGCGGCAAACGGCAGTAGTTCGCGGAAAAGCGCTGATCATCAACCTGCCCGGTCAGCCCAAGTCCATCGCCGAAACGTTGGAGGGCCTGCCCCAGGCCACGCCGCCGGCACCCGGCATCTTTGCCGCCGTGCCCTACTGCATCGACCTGATTGGCGGCCCTTACCTCGAAACCAACCCGGCGCACTGCAGCGCGTTCCGACCCAAGTCGGCCCAGCGCGCGCCCAGAACCTGATCGGCACCCCATGCGCACACGCTCGTCACTTTCAGCCTGGCCTGGCCTGGCCTTGGCCGCGCTGGTGGTGGTGGCCTCGGCCCCCGCCTGGGCCGACGAAGCCATGCTGAGCTACACGGTGACCGCGAAAGACACGCTGATTGGTCTGGGCCGCAACCTGCTGGTGAGCGAGGCCGCGTGGCCCGAGGTGGCCCAGCTCAACGGGCTGCGCAACCCCAACTTCATCACGCCGGGTCAGGTGCTGAAGATGCCGCTGCGCCTGCTGCGTGGCGCCCAGGTGCCTGCCAAGGTGCTGAGCGTGGAAGGCAACGTGACATTGGCTGGCCAGCGCGTGAAGGCCGGCGACGCCCTGCCACAGGGCCAGGTGCTGCAAACTGCCACCGCCAGTTCGGCCCTGCTGCAGTTGGGCGACGGCTCGCGCGTCAAGGTGATGCCGCTCACCGAGGCCGGCCTGGACGAGCACCGCCACTTCGATCTGCGCCCCAACGCGGCGGCGGGCGAGGCCAGCGAGGGCCTGTTCGCCAGCACCATGCGCCTGGTGCGCGGCTCCATCGAGGTGCTGGCCAGCAAGGTGCAACGCGCCAAGCCGCTGGAAGTCACCACCCCCACCGCCGTGATCGGCGTGCGCGGCACCGAATACCGTGTGCACGCCCAGGTCGCCCAGTCCAGCACCGAGGTGCTGGAAGGCAAGGTGCGGGCCGACGCCAACGACGCCGACGGCGCCGAGGTGCCAGCCGGTTTTGGCGCCACCCTGCAAGCCGGCGTGGCGCCCAAGGTGGTGGCCCTGCCCCCGGCGCCCGACCTGGGCGGCGTGCCTGCGCGCTTCGAGCGCCCGCTGGTGCGCTTTGCGTCACCGGCCCCCGAAGCCCCGGTGCGGGTGCAGGTGGCCGCCGATGAGAAGTTTGAGCGCCTGGTTCGCGACCTGCGCGTGGCGGCGGGCCGCGAGGTGCGCATCGCCGGGCTGGAGGACGGGCCCTGGCAGATGCGCGTGCGCCGGGTGGACGCGCTGGGCGTGGAAGGTTACGACGCGCAGCGCGGCTTCACGCTCAAGGCCCGGCCCGAGCCCCCCGCCCCCATGGGCCCGCGCCTGGCCGCCAAGATGCCGGTGGGCGCCGTCAACCTCGCCTGGGCCGAAAACATCGAGGCCGACCACTACCGCCTGCAGGTGGCCACCGACCCCAGCTTCTCACAGCCCCTGCAAGACAAGCCTGCCGTCAAGGGCGCCAAGACCGATCTGCAACTGGGCCAGGCCGGCGTCTACCACTGGCGTCTGGCCGCCGTGCGCGCCGACGGCGACCAAGGCCCATGGGGTGATCCGCAGATGTTCGAGTTGCGGCCGCTGCCCGAGCCGCCCGCCGGTGGCGTGGCGCCTGATGGCAAATCGCTGTCGCTGAGCTGGGTTGGCCGAGCCCAGGACAAGCAGCAGGTGGAACTCGCCACCGATGCGGCCTTCAGCCAGGTGATCGCACGCCAGGAACTCTCGCAGGCCCAGTGGGAACTGCCCGTGCCCGACGTGTCGGGCAAGGTCTACTTCCGCTACCGCTCGGTCGAACCCGACGGCTTCACCACGCCCTGGAGCAGCACCCTCGTCATCGAGCTGCCACGCAACTGGAACTACCTGTGGATCATCGCGCCGCTGCTGCTGGCGCTGTGAGCCCGCCACCCACGAAAAAGCCGGCCACCTGGGCCGGCTTTTTCGTGGCGTCACGCTGCTACTTCACCAACCGGTTGAGCCGCTCAGCGTCGAAGGTCTCGGTGGTTTGCGCTTCCTGCGGCACACACTCACCACTGGGCAACTCGCGGCTGCGGGCCGAGAGCTTCTCGATGGCCTGCCACAGCAGCGCGATCTGGTGCTCATGCGACGAGGCGTTGTCGATCAGGCCCTTCATGGCCTGGGCCACCGGGTCGTCGCCCTGGCTCACGCCGTAGGCCGAGAAGCCCATCCGCGCGGCGGCCGCCTCGCGCTGGGCATCGGCCTCGGCCTGGATGATGCGCGCCGGGTTGCCCACGGCCGTGGCACCGGCCGGCACCGGCTTGGTCACCACCGCACCCGAGCCCACGCGGGCACCGGCCCCCACCGTGAAGCCCCCCAACACCGAGGCATTGGCGCCGACGATCACACCGGCCTCCAGCGTGGGGTGGCGCTTGGCGCCCTTCACCAGCGAGGTGCCGCCCAGCGTCACGCCCTGGTAGATGGTGCAGCCGTCACCGATCTCAGCCATCTCGCCGATCACCACGCCCATGCCGTGGTCGATGAACACGCCGCGGCCGATGGTGGCGCCGGGGTGGATCTCAATGCCGGTGAAGAAGCGCCCCAGGTGCGACAGGAAACGCCCGGCCCACTTCAGGCCATGCGTCCAGCACCAGTGCGCGCCCCGGTGCCACACCAGTGCGTGCAGGCCCGGGTAACAGGTGAGCACTTCCCACGTGCTGCGAGCGGCGGGGTCGCGCTCGAGGATGCAGGCGATGTCTTCACGCAGGCGGACAAACATGGCGATGGGGTGGTGGGCTGTGGGGAAGGAAAGGCTCAGACCAGTGTAGCCGTGGGCGCACGGCCTTGCTGGCGGCAGGCCTGAGGGCTCAATCCGGCGTGGGCGGCGCCTGTTTCTGCACGGCCCGCGCGATGCCGCGCAGGATGTGCACTTCCTCGGCCGTCAGCAGCGCGCGGTTGGCCAGTTGGTTCAGGCGCGGCATCAGCTTCTTGGGCGCTGCGGGATCGAGAAAGCCGATCTGCACCAGCGCTTGCTGCCAGTGCGCCAGCAGGCCCTGCACCGCCACGCCGTCGGCCCACTGCGGCTCGGCGGTGCGCGGCGCCACGGCAAAGCCCCCCAGCGCCTGGCGCCACTCGTAGGCCAGCAATTGCACGGCCTGGGCCAGGTTGAGCGAACCGTAGTCGGGGTGGGTGGGAATGGAGAGGCAGGCGTGGCAGCGGTACACGTCGTCATTGGCCATGCCAAAGCGCTCGCTGCCGAACACCAAGGCCACGCGGTGGCCCTGCGGCGCCAGCTCGGCAAAGTGCTCGCGTGGGGCGAAGGTGGGCGGGCCGAAGTCGCGTGGCGTCATGGCCGTGGCGCAGGCCCAGGTGATGCCGTCCAGCGCGTCGGCCAGCGTGGGCACGACGCGGGCGCGATCCAGCACGTCGGTGGCGCCGCTGGCGAAGGCCAGGGTCTCGTCGCGGGCCAGCACGTCGTCCCAGCGCGGGGCCACCAGCACCAGGTCGGAAAAACCCATGACCTTCATGGCGCGGGCGGCCGCACCCACATTGCCGGGGTGGCTGGTGCCAACGAGCACGAACCGGGTGGTGTCCTGCGGTTTGTCCTGGGGTGGCAGTGGGTCAGGGCTGGTGTCTGGGGTCACGGTGGGGGCGTCCCGCGTTAGAATCTAGGGTTTACGCTGGTGCATTGTCGCTGGCGTCTCTGTCCGCTCTTTGTCCACCGCTGATCGCCCCACCCCGCCGCAATGCTTGCGGCCGTACCCACAGGTCTCACCATGTCGCAGTCCCTCCACCCCATGTTGAACATCGCCATCAAAGCGGCCCGCACCGCAGGGGCGATCATCAACCGGGCCTCGCTCGACGTGGACACGCTCAAGGTCAACACCAAGGCGCCGAACGACTTCGTCACCGAGGTCGACCACGCGGCCGAGCAGGCGATCATCGAGACCCTGCTCACCGCCTACCCAGGCCACGGCATCCTGGCCGAAGAATCCGGCCGCAGCCTGGGCGCCCAACACAGCGACTTCGTCTGGATCATCGATCCGCTCGATGGCACCACCAACTTCATCCACGGCCTGCCCGTGTACTGCGTGTCCATCGCCCTCAGCTTCCGCGGCAAGGTGGAGCAGGCGGTGGTCTACGACCCCACCCGCAACGACCTGTTCATCGCCTCCAAGGGGCGTGGCGCCTTTCTGAACGACAAGCGCCTGCGCGTCTCCAAGCGCACCCGCCTGTCGGATTCGCTGATCGGCACCGGCTTCCCGTTCCGCAAGGGCGACAACTTCCAGCGCTACCTGAAGATGCTCGAAGCCGTGCTGCCGCACTGCGCCGGCGTGCGCCGCCCGGGCTCGGCCGCGCTGGACCTGTGCTACGTGGCTGCCGGCTACTACGACGGCTTCTTCGAGACCGGCCTGCAACCCTGGGACGTGGCGGCCGGCTCGCTGATGATCTCGGAGGCCGGTGGCCTGATCGGCAACTTCACGGGCGAGGCCGACTTCCTGCACCAGCGCGAGGTGGTGGCGGGTTCGCCCAAGGTCTACGGCCAGCTGGTGCAACTGCTCACGCCCTTCTCGCGCGTGATCACCGAGGACGAGGCCAAGTCTGCTGAGAGTGCCGATGCCGTGGCCCAGGCCCTGGTCGCCGCGCCCGCCGCCCCGGTGGAGCGCAAGCCCATTCGCCTGAAGAAGGCGGCGCCCCAGGGCGAGTGAGCCCGCGCGGGCCTGCGCCCGCGAAGGCTCACCATTGACAGCCCTTGTCGCGCACGGCATCGACAACCAAGGGGACCACGGCCAGCAGGCCGTTCTTCTGGTAGGCCTCGCGGCAATCGGTCTTGGCCGCCTTGTCCAGGGCCTCGCCCAGCTTGCTCTTGCGCTCGGGCGGTGGCGGCACCAGTTGGACGGCGCCACGCACGCCCTGCGCGGCCATGGCGCCGCCACGCGGCAACTCCAGGATGAGCTTGCCCGAACTGGCCGGCGGCGTGGGCGCCGTCGCACTCACCTGCGCCGGGCCCGCCCCCAACGCCGCACCCGTAGCCGCAGGGGCCGCCGCCGAGGTGGCCTCGGGCTGCCCCTGCACCACCGGCCGGCGCGCTGGCCCCACCCGGTCGGCCGCGGCCAGGGCCTGCACCTCAGGCGGACGGGCCACCGCGCGCGCGGGTGTCAGCGCGGCGTTGAAGGCCGGCCCCCGCGCCAGAGCGGGCATGGCCTCGGCAGCGAACTGGCGCATCACCACGGGCGGCGGGGCGGGTGTGGATGGGGTGGAAGCGGGTGAGGCGGGCAGCGCAGCCGCCGTGGCGGCCGGGGCAGGCGGTGCCGCCACACTGGCCTGAGCCAACACCGATGCCACCGGTGCGGGCACCGGCGCAGACGCCGGCGCACGACCGGCGGTGGGCACGCGCTGCAGCGGTTGGCCAATCTCGGGCAGGAACCTGGCCGCGGCGGCGGCCACCAAAGCCTCCCCCTGGCGAGGCACACTCAGGGCCGGCAAGGTCGATGCCATGGTCGCGGTCGTGGGCTCAGGCACCGTTTCGTTCACATCCTGAGCCATCGGCGAAAGGGGAACCACCGGTGGCTCAAGCACGACTGCCGTCGGCTGCGGCATGGCGGCTGCGACGGGTGCGGGCGGTGGCTCCGGCAAGGCCGGCGCAGGCGGTGGCGGCGAGACCGGTTGCGGTGGCGGATCGATGGCCCCAGGTGGCGCAAGTTCGGGCGGCGCAGGTGGTTCTTCTGGCGTGGCCACCTCGGCCGCCCCATTCGCCACGGCTTCGCCCGACTCGGGCAGGCTGGGTGCCGTCACGGAGGCGTCCGGCAAGGCGGCATCTGCCCGCCCCTGTCGGCCCTGGGCCTGCGGCGCCAGAGCGCCATCCTCCTGAGCGGTGGAAGACGCCTCACCCTGCCCCGGTGGCCCCACCAAGGCCACCGTCAGGCTGCCCCACACGCCCTCGCCTGGCCGTGCCGTGCCGCCCTGCAGGGTGCCGAACATCAACACCACCCACACGTGCAACAAGAAGGCCAGCACCCAGTACTGCTCGATGGGGTGCACCGGCGGCGCCCGCGGCGGCCAGTCTTCCACGTGGGCAAACCCCCACCTCAGCGGCAAACGCCAACTCACAGTGCGGTGCAGGCAGCGGGCATGCGGGCAGTGTGCCTTGGCGCAACGGCCAGCGTCCAGCGCCGCCACAGGCAGTTTCGGGGTGCTTTGATAGGACAATCTACGCTTTTCGCCGCCCGCCCCCTCGTCGCCGTGACCCAGGACATCGCCCCCGCCAACGACACCGCCAAGGATGCGGCCAACCTCTGGGCCGGCCACACCCCGATGATGGCCCAGTACTTCAGGCTGAAGGCTGATTTCCCCGAGACCCTGCTGTTCTACCGCATGGGCGATTTCTACGAGCTGTTCTTCGACGACGCTCGCAAGGCCCACCGCCTGCTCGACATCACCCTCACCACGCGTGGCCAGAGCAATGGCGAGCCGGTGGTGATGGCCGGCGTACCGGTGCACTCGGTGGAGGGCTACCTGGCCCGGCTGCTCAAGCTGGGCGAGGCCGTGGCCGTGGCCGAACAGGTGGGCGACGTGGCGACGGCCAAGGGCCCGGTGGAGCGCAAGGTGACCCGCGTGGTGACGCCCGGCACCGTCACCGACGCCGAGCTGCTGAACGACCGCGCCGACACCCTGCTGCTGGCCATCTGGAGCCAGCGCCGGGCCGCTCCCAAGCAGGCCCCCCCCCCTCGGGGGGCGGGCGGGGGCGATGACCCCGCCCTGGGGGCACCATCAGCCCGCCAGCGCGCCACCTATGGCCTGGCCTGGCTGGGGCTGGCCAGCGGCCAACTGGGCGTGGCCGAGTGCGGCGAGCGCGAGCTGGCCGGTTGGCTGGCACGGCTGGCCCCGGCCGAGATCCTGATCGACCGCGACGAGCAGCCCGCCGCCGTGCTGCAGGCCCGCGCCAGCCGCACCATGCGCCCGGGCTGGCAGTTCGACGCCGGCCTGGGCCTGCGCAAGCTCTGCGAGCAACTGCACGTCGCATCGCTGGCCGGTTTCAATGCCCAAGAGATGGCCGCCGCCCACGCCGCCGCCGCCGCGTTGCTGAGCTATGCCGAGCACACCCAGGGCCGCGCCCTGGCCCACGTGGACACGCTGAGCGTGGAGCGCGCCAGCGAGCTGCTGGAACTGCCCCCCGCCACGCACCGCAACCTGGAGCTCACCGAGACATTGCGCGGCGAGGCCGCGCCCACGCTGCTGAGCCTGATCGACACCTGCCGCACTGGCATGGGCAGCCGCGCGCTGCGCCACTGGCTGACCCACCCGCTGCGCGACCGCAGCACGGCACAAGCCCGCCACGCCGCCATCGCGCAGATGCTGGACCAGAGCGTGGGCCCGCTGCGCGAAGCCCTGCGCAGCGTGAGCGACGTGGAGCGCATCACCTCCCGCGTGGCGCTGCGCCAGGTGCGCCCGCGCGAGCTGGCCGGCCTGCGCCAGACCCTGGCCAACCTGCCCGCGCTGCGCGAGCTGGCGCCCTGGGGCACGCCGCTGCTCGACGCCTACCGCGCCGACCTGAACCCCGACCCGGCCGTGGGCGAGCTGCTGCTGCGCGCCATCGCCGAAGAGCCGGCCGTGCTGTTGCGCGAGGGCGGCGTGATCGCCACCGGCTTCGACGCGGATCTGGACGAGCTGCGCGCCATCGGCCAGAACTGCGACGCCTTTTTGCTGGCCCTGGAAACCCGCGAGCGCGCCCGCACCGGCATTGCCAACCTGCGGGTGCAGTTCAACAAGGTGCACGGCTTCTACATCGAGGTCACGTCTTCAGGCATCGACAAGGTGCCGGCCGACTACCAGCGCCGCCAGACGCTGAAGAACGCCGAGCGCTACATCACGCCCGAACTCAAGACTTTCGAAGACAAGGCGCTCTCGGCACAAGACCGGGCGCTGGCGCGCGAGAAGCTGCTGTACGAGCAGGTGCTCGATCAGTTGCAGTCCCACCTGCGCCCGCTGGCGGCGCTGGGGCGTGCGCTGGCCGGGCTGGACGCGCTGGCCGCGCTGGCCGAGCGCGCGCAGACGCTGGACTGGTGTGCGCCCGAGTTCGTCAACCACCCCTGCCTGGAGATCGAGGCCGGCCGCCACCCCGTGGTGCAGGCGCGTCTGGCCGAAACGGGTGGCGGCGAGTTCATCGCCAACGATTGCCGGCTCGATGCCCGCACCCGGCTGCTGGTGATCACTGGCCCCAACATGGGCGGCAAGAGCACCTTCATGCGCCAGGTGGCGCTGATCGCGCTGCTGGCCGCCATGGGCTCGTACGTGCCGGCGCGCAGCTGCCGCCTGGGGCCCATGGACGCCATCCACACCCGCATCGGCGCGGCCGATGACCTGGCCAATGCGCAGTCCACCTTCATGGTGGAGATGACCGAGGCGGCACAGATCGTCCATGGGGCCACCGAGCACTCGCTGGTGCTGATGGACGAGATCGGCCGCGGCACCTCCACCTTCGACGGCCTGGCGCTGGCCTCGGCCATCGCCTCGCAGCTGCATGACAAGAACAAGGCCTTCACGCTGTTCGCCACCCACTACTTCGAGCTCACCGAGTTCCCGCGCCAGCACGAGCGGGCGCTGAACCTGCACGTGAGCGCGGCCGAAAGTGGCGACGACATCGTCTTCCTGCACGCCATCGAACCCGGCCCTGCCAGCCGCAGCTACGGCGTGCAGGTGGCGCGGCTGGCGGGCATGCCGGCCTCGCTGATCCGCCAGGCGCGCCACACACTGGACGCGCTGGAAACCCATTCGCGCGCCGGCGACGCGCAGGTGGATTTGTTCGCCGCACCGCCCGCCCCTCCGGCCATGGCCCATTCCGAGGTGGAAGAGGCCCTGGCCCGCATCGACCCCGACGCGCTCACGCCCCGCGAGGCACTGGACGCGCTCTACCAACTCAAGAAACTGCAAAGCCCCACATGACCTACTGCGTCGGTATCCGGCTCAACGCCGGCCTCGTCTTCCTCTCCGATTCGCGCACCAACGCGGGCCTGGACGCCATCAGCACCTTCCGCAAGATGATCGTCTACGAGAAGCCGGGCGACCGCTTCATGGCCCTGCTGTCGGCCGGCAACCTCAGCATCAGCCAGTCGGTGCGCGAGATCCTGCAGGTGGAAAAGCTGCCCAACGGCGACGAGGAGCCCATCACCATCTGGAATGCCAAGAGCATGTTCGATGCGGTACGCGTGCTGGGCAGCGCGGTGCGCCGCATCCACGAGCAGGACGGCGCGGCGCTGCAGGCCTCGGGCATCGACTTCAACTGCTCGATGATCTTCGGCGGCCAGATCAAGGGCGAAGGCATGCGCTTGTTCCTGGTCTATTCGGCCGGCAACTTCATCGAGGCCACGCGCGAGACCTGCTTCTTCCAGGTGGGCGAGAGCAAGTACGGCAAGCCCATACTCGACCGGGTGCTCACCCCCACCACGCCGCTGGACGAGGCCGCCAAGTGCGCGCTGGTGAGCATGGACAGCACGCTCAAATCCAACCTCTCGGTGGGTTTGCCGCTGGACCTGCTGGTGTACGAGGAAGGTTCGCTGCAAAGCGAGCGCATCGTCTGCATCGACGATCAAAATCCCTATTTCCAGATGATCCACAACACCTGGGGCCAGCGCCTGCGCGAGGTGTTCGAGGGCATCGACGACCCGCAGTGGAACAACGGCACGGCGGCCAATCACCCGCTGGTGGGCAGCGAGAGCCGCTTCGAGCCCATGCGCAAGATCACCCGCCCCGAAGACAGGGTGATCTGAACGCGCCCCACTTCGTCATTCCCGCGAAGGCGGGAATCCACGATCCGCCACAGACTGGATTCCCGCCTTCGCGGGAATGACGGGTGCGGCACGGGATTTGTGTTCTGTTTCTCATGAGCCACTCGTACAGCATGCCCCGCACCATCGTCTTCTCGCACGGCAACAGCTTTGGCGCCGGCACCTACCGCCTGTTGTTCGAGGCCTGGCGCGCCGCCGGGTTCGCGGTGCTGGCCGTGGACCGTTTTGGCCACGACCCGGCCTACCCGGTGGCCAGCAACTGGACCGCGCTGCGCAACCAGTTGGTTGACTTCACGGCGGCCAACGCCCACGGGCCGGTGCACTTCGTGGGCCATTCGCTGGGCGGCCTGCTGAGCCTGCTGGCGGCCTGCCGCCGGCCCGAGCTGGCCGCCAGCCTGGTGATGCTGGATTCGCCCGTGGTCACCGGCTGGCGCGCGGGCTTTCTGCGCGTCTCCAAGAGCACCGGCCTGATCCATCACGTGTCACCTGGGAAGGCCTCAATGCGCCGGCGCCAGCATTGGCCCGACCGCGAGGCCGTCTACCAGCACTTCAAGTCCAAGGCCGTGTTCGCCGCTTGGGACGACCGGGTGCTGCGCGACTACGTGGCCACCGGCTTTGTCGAGCGCAACGGCCACGTGGAACTGGCCTTTGACCGCGAGGTCGAGACCCGCATCTACAACACACTGCCCCACCACCTGGGCGCACTCCTCAAGCGCCATCCCCCCGCCTGCCCCGTGGGTTTCGTGGCTGGCACTGAATCGCAGGAGATGCGTCAGGGCGGCACCGCCGGCGCCAAGGCCCTGGCGGGCGAGCGCTACGTGCACATCCCCGGCACCCACCTCTACCCCATGGAGCGGCCCGAGGAAACCGCCCGGCATGTATTGGCCCTGCTGGCCCAGACCCCCTCGCTATAATCGCGCTTTACCACCACGGCAAACGTGCGTGCGCCCCGTCCTGAGGCGCCCCGGGTGCCCCACGACATGACCAAGTTCGTCTTCGTCACCGGCGGTGTGGTGTCCTCGCTGGGCAAGGGCATCGCGTCGGCTTCTCTGGCGGCCATCCTCGAATCGCGTGGCCTCAAGGTCACCCTCATCAAGCTCGATCCGTACCTCAACGTCGATCCGGGCACCATGTCCCCGATGCAGCATGGCGAGGTCTTCGTCACCGACGACGGCGCCGAAACCGACCTCGACCTGGGCCACTACGAGCGCTTCATCACGACGCGCATGAAGAAGGCCAACAACTTCACCAGCGGCCAGATCTACAAGAGTGTGCTGGAGAAGGAACGCCGCGGTGACTACCTCGGCAAGACGGTGCAGGTCATCCCGCACGTCACCAACGAGATCCAGGAATACGTCAAGCGCGGTGCCGGTTTTGGCACCCCGGAAGCGGTGGACGTGGCCATCGTCGAGATCGGTGGCACCGTGGGCGACATCGAGTCGCTGCCCTTCCTCGAAGCGGTGCGCCAGCTCAGCCTGAAGATGGGCCCCACCAACACCGCCTTTGTGCACCTCACCTACGTGCCCTACATCAAGGCCGCCGGCGAGCTGAAGACCAAACCCACCCAGCACACGGTGCAGAAGCTGCGCGAGATCGGCATCCAGCCCGACGCCCTGCTGTGCCGCGCCGACCGCGAGGTGCCGGCCGACGAGCGTGACAAGATCTCGCTGTTCACCAACGTGGTGCCGCACGGCGTGATCTCGATGTGGGACGTGGACACCATCTACAAGGTGCCGCGCATGCTGCACGAGCAGGGCCTGGACGAGATGATCTGCATGAAGCTGCAGCTCCTCACCAAGCCAGCCGACCTCAAGACCTGGGACAACCTGGTGCGCGAGGTGGAGAACCCCAAGGGCGAGGTCAGCATCGCCATGTGCGGCAAGTACACCGATTTGTCGGATTCGTACAAGTCGCTCAACGAGGCCCTGCGCCACGCCGGCCTGCACAACCACGTGCGGGTGAAGATCGAGTACGTCGACTCGGAAACCTTGAACGACGCCAACGCCGCCGCCGAACTGGGCAAGTTCGACGCGGTGCTGGTGCCCGGCGGCTTCGGCAAGCGCGGCGTGGAAGGCAAGATCAGCGCCGCCCGTGCCGCCCGCGAGCACAAGCTGCCCTACCTGGGCATCTGCCTGGGCATGCAGGTGGCCACCATCGAGTACGCACGCCACATGGCCGGTCTGGCAGGCGCCAACTCCACCGAGTTCGACGCCGACGCGCCGCACAAGGTCATTGCCCTGATCGACGAGTGGCAGGACGCCGATGGCTCCATCCAGAAGCGCGACGCCAACTCCGACTTGGGCGGCACCATGCGCCTGGGCGCGCAAAGCTCGGACGTCAAGCCCGGCACGCTGGCCCATGAGATCTACGGCCCCGTGGTCACTGAACGGCACCGCCACCGCTACGAGGCCAACGAACACTACCTCGACCAACTGCAGAAGTCTGGCCTGGTGATCTCGGCCATCACCCAACGCGAGAAGCTCACCGAGATCGTCGAGCTGCCGCGCGAGGTACACCCCTGGTTCGTGGGCGTGCAGTTCCACCCCGAGTTCAAGTCGACCCCCTGGGCCGGCCACCCGCTGTTCATCAGCTACATCAAGGCGGCCCTGGCCCACCAGGCTGCGCGCGCGAAAGCCTGAACCCCATGCAACTCTGCGGATTCGACGTCGGCATCGACCAGCCCTTCTTCCTGATCGCAGGCACCTGCTCGATCGAAAGCCTGCAGCTGTCGCTGGACGTCGCGGGCACGCTCAAGGAGGCCTCCACCGCGCTGGGCATCCCGCTGATCTACAAGGGCTCGTTCGACAAGGCCAACCGCTCGTCGGGCACCACCGCCCGCGGCCTGGGCCTGGAGAAAGGCCTGCAGATCCTCGACGAGGTTCGCCGCCAGACCGGCCTGCCGGTGCTGACCGACGTGCACGACGAAGCCCAGGTGGCCGAGGTGGCCAGCGTGGTGGACGTGCTGCAGACCCCCGCCTTCCTGTGCCGCCAGACCGATTTCATCCGCGCCGTGGCCAAGTCCGGCAAGCCGGTCAACATCAAGAAGGGCCAGTTCCTCGCCCCCTGGGACATGAAGAACGTGGTCGACAAGGCCCGCGCTGCGGCGGCGGAAGCCGGCCTCTCGGAAGACCGTTTCCTGGCTTGCGAGCGGGGCGTGAGCTTTGGCTACAACAACCTCGTGGCCGACATGACCAGCCTGGCCGAGATGCGCAAGTCCGGCGCGCCGGTGGTGTTCGACGTGACCCACTCGGTGCAGAAGCCCGGCGGCCTGGGTGGCACCAGCGGCGGCGCCCGCGAGATGGTGCCGGTGCTGGCGCGTGCTGGCGTGGGCGTGGGCGTGGCCGGCCTGTTCATGGAAACCCACCCCAAGCCCGCCGAGGCCTGGAGCGACGGCCCCAACGCCGTGCCCTTGAAGCACATGCGCGCGCTGCTGGAGCAACTGGTGGCCATCGACCGCGTGGTCAAGAGCCGGCCGCTGCTCGAAGAAGATTTCAGCGCCTGAGCATGCCAGCCGCCTACATCCTTGCCGACGTGACGGTGACCGACGCCGACAAGATGGCCCAGTACCGCGTGTGGAGCACCCGCGCCATGCAAGAGTTCGGCGCCGAGGTGCTGGTGCGCGGTGGTGAGAGCGAGGTGCTGGAAGGCCCCTGGACACCTTCGCGCCTGGTGTTGCTGAAGTTCGCCAGCCGCGAGCAGGCCAAGGCGTTCTACAACAGCGAGACCTACGCCCATGCCCGCAGCCTGCGCGCAGGTGCCGGCGTGATGCGCATGGTGGTGGTGGACGGCGTGGTGCCGACCGCCTGATGCGAGTTGATGCGCTGCAGTAACGGCTATCAGGCATGCTGCGGCCCGCAAGATTTCTTTCTTTAACGGAGTGAGTGATGAGCGCAATCGTTGACATCGTCGGCCGCGAGATTCTCGACAGCCGAGGCAACCCCACCGTCGAGTGCGACGTGCTGCTGGAAAGCGGCACCCTGGGCCGCGCGGCCGTGCCGTCCGGCGCCTCCACCGGCTCGCGCGAGGCCATCGAGCTGCGCGACGGCGACAAGAGCCGCTACCTGGGCAAGGGCGTGCTGCGCGCCGTGCAGAACATCAACACCGAGATCAGCGAAGCCGTGCTGGGCCTGGACGCCACGGAGCAGGCCTTCCTGGACAAGACCCTGATCGACCTGGACGGCACCGAGAACAAGAGCCGCCTGGGCGCCAACGCCATGCTGGCCGTGTCCATGGCCGTGGCCCGTGCCGCCGCCGAGGAAGCCGGCCTGCCGCTGTACCGCTACTTCGGCGGCATGGGCGGCGTGCAACTGCCGGTGCCGATGATGAACGTCATCAACGGCGGTGCCCACGCCAACAACAGCCTCGACCTGCAAGAGTTCATGATCATCCCGGTGGGCGCGCCCAGCTTCCGTGAAGCGCTGCGCTACGGCACCGAGGTCTTCCACGCACTGAAGAAGATCATCGACGCCAAGGGCATGAGCACCACCGTGGGCGACGAGGGCGGCTTCGCCCCCAGCCTGCCCAGTCACGAGGCCGCCATCCAGCTGATCCTCGAAGCGATTGACAAGGCCGGCTACACGGCCGGCACGCAGATCGCCATCGGCCTCGATTGCGCCGCCAGCGAGTTCTACAAGGACGGCAAGTACCACCTCGAAGGCGAAGGCCTCACCCTCACCGCCGCCGAGTGGACCGACATCCTGGCCACCTGGGTCAGCAAGTACCCCATCATCTCCATCGAAGACGGCATGGCCGAAGGCGACTGGGACGGCTGGAAACTGCTCACTGACCGCCTGGGCAAGACCGTGCAGATCGTGGGCGACGACCTGTTCGTCACCAACACCAAGATCCTGAAGGAAGGCATCGACAAGGGCATCGCCAACTCCATCCTGGTCAAGATCAACCAGATCGGCACCCTCACCGAAACCTTCGCCGCGATCGAGATGGCCAAGCGCGCCGGCTACACCGCCGTCATCAGCCACCGCTCGGGCGAGACCGAAGACTCCACCATCGCCGACATCGCCGTAGGCCTGAACGCCGGCCAGATCAAGACCGGCTCGGCCAGTCGCTCCGACCGCATGGCCAAGTACAACCAGTTGCTGCGCATCGAAGAGGATCTGGGTGACGTGGCGGTGTACCCCGGCCGCGCGGCCTTCTACAACCTGCGCTGAGCCCGATGCGTCTCGTCCCCTTCGTGCTCGCGGCCCTGCTGCTGCTGGTGCAGGTCGAACTCTGGTTCGGCAAGGGGGGCGTGCCACGCGTGATGGCCCTGCAGAGCGAGTTGTCGGCCCAGCAGGCCGACAACGACAAGGCCCGCGCCGCCAATGAGCGCCTCTCCGCCGAAGTGGCCGACCTGAAGGAAGGCCTGGAAATGGTCGAAGAAAAAGCGCGGCGCGAACTGGGCATGGTCAAGCCGGGGGAGGTGCTGGTGGTGGTGTCCACCCCCAAGCGCTGAGGCCTTTTGCACGCAAGGGGTAACCCGAACCATCATCAAGCCTGTTAGGCTTGGGCCGATAGCGTGGAAAACGCACCAGGGAGCAGTCTGAAGTAGTGAGGCTGTTCGAATGAAGTACAGAGAAGTCGTGATCCACAGCGGCGAGAAATTCGTGGTTCCCCAAGGCCTGCAACGCATCGACTCCAAATCCACCCACGGGTGGCAGGTGCGCTACCAGGGCACGAAGATGTTTTCAGACCGTGTGCAGAGTGGCGGCAGCGCTGCACTGTCACTGGCCCAGGCCACAGCGGAGCTGTCGCGCCGCATCGCCACCCTGCCCGCCCCGGTGACGCTGCAGCGCGAGCCCTCGGCCACCAAGGCCAATGGCCTGCCCAGCGGCATCTCGGGCCCCATCATCCGCACACGTGCCAACTCCAGCACGCGCACGGCCAGCTTCTCGGTGCTGCTGCCGCAGTTCGGCGGCACGCCGCGCTGTGCCACGGTGTACATCGGCAGCGAAACCAACTACTCGCTGCGCCGCTACAAGGCGGCTCTGGCCAAAGCCAAGGCGCTGCGCAAGGAAGCCGAGGCCAAGTACCGCGAAGACGCCACTTTGGCCAAGCGAGCCGAAATTGCGTCGCTGGCCAAGACCGTGCGCCAGGTGAAGACCAGGGCCAAGACGCGCTGACCGCTGCCGCACGTGAACGAGCTTCTTCTTGCCACGGCTGCCTGGATGCAGCCGGCGTTCACGTTGTGGGGCAGCCCGGTCACCTGGGTGGAGGTGGCAGGCTTCGTGCTGTCGGTGTGGATGGTGGTGTGCAACATGCGGGTTCAAGCCTTGGCCTGGCCGCTGGCCATCGGCAGCTCGCTGCTGTACGCCCTGCTGTTTGCGCACAGCAAGCTCTACGGCGAGGCCACGCTGCAGGGCCTGTTCGTGCTGGTGGCGCTGTGGGGCTGGTGGCAGTGGGTGCGCCGCCCGGGTGATGCCCGAGCGCCCTTGGTGGTGCACACCCTGTCGGCCACGCAGCGCTGGCAGGCGCTGGCGCTCACCGCAGCCGCCTGGCCGGTGCTGGGCTGGGTGCTGCACAGGGTGACCGACAGCGATGTGCCCTACCTTGATGCCCTGCCCACCATGGGCAGCATCACGGGGCAGATCCTGCTGGGTCGCAAGGCCGTTGAGAACTGGCCGGTGTGGGTGGCGGTAAACCTCATCAGCATCGCCCTCTTCGCCGTCAAGGGCCTGTGGCTCACGGTGCTGCTCTATGCCCTGTTCACCGGCATGGCCTGGGTAGGCTGGCAAGCCTGGCGGCGCCTGGCGACGGAGGCCGGCCATGCGCACTGAACGCCGCGCCGTGGTGCTGGCCCTGGTGGGGGCCGAGAGCACGGGCAAGAGCACGCTGGCGCAGGCGCTGCACCAGGCGCTGGCCGAGCACACCGGCCTTGCCGCAACCTGGGTGCCTGAATACCTGAGAGAGTGGTTTGAGGCTGCCGGGCGCTCGCCCAACCCAGATGAGCAACAGGGCATTGCCGACGAACAGGCGCGCCGCATCGAACAGGCCGCCCAGACCCACAACATCGTGGTGTGCGACACCACGCCCCTGATGACGGCGGTCTACCACCGCCACGTGTTTGGAGACCGCTCGCTCGATGCCATGGCCATCGGCTGGCAGCGTGCGCACTGCGACCTCACGCTGCTCACCGCACTGGACCTGCCCTGGGTGGCCGATGCGCCCCGTGAAGGACCGCATGTGCAGGGGCCGGTGGACGCCATGCTGCGCGAACTGCTGCTGGGCAATGCCCTGCCCTTCGCACTGGTCTCAGGCCGCGGTGAGCAACGCCTGGCATCAGCACTGGACGCCGTCACCCCCCTGCTGCAGCGCCGCAGTCTGCCCCGCCAAGGCCTGTTCAGCCGCTTGGCCCAACGCGATGCGGCCCAGCCCGCCTGGCCCTGGCGCTGCGAGAACTGTGATGTGCCGGATTGCGAACACCGACTGCAGGCCCTGGCCCGACCGGCTTAGTGCATCGCCGGTGAGCCCGGAAGCTGGTCTCGGCCCGGGGTGAACATCTCGCCCACGTCCACGGCGTCGAAGCGGTATTGCTGGCCGCAGAAATCGCAGCCAATCTCCACGTCACCGCGTTCGGCCAGGATGCTGTCGGCCTCCTCGCGGCCCAGGCCGGTCAGCATGTTGCGCACCTTCTCGGCCGAGCAGCGGCACTCGAAGCGCGGCGCCAGCGGATCGAAACGCCGCACGTCCTCTTCCCAGAACAGCCGGCGCAGCACGGTGTCGGCGTCCAGCGTCAGCAGTTCCTCGCGGGTGAGCGTGGCAGCCAGGTGCGCAATGCGGTTGAACGACTCGGACAGGCCGATGTCGTCCTCGTTCCTGCGGCCGCCCAGGTTGCCTTCGCCCTGCACCGGCAGGCGCTGGATCAGCAGGCCGGCGGCCATCTGGTCGTTGGCGGCCAGCACCAGGCGGGTGTCGAGCTGTTCCGATTGCAGCATGTAGTGCTCCAGCACCTGGGACAGGTCTTGCAGCGGCTCTTTCAGGTCGCCGTGCAGCGGCACCACGCCCTGGTAAGGCGTCTGGCCGGGCAGGCGGTCTTTGGGGTCGAGCGTGATGGCGCAGCGGCCCTGGCCGTGCACGTTCAGCATGGCTTCCAGGCGTGCGTCAACCGGCACCTCGCCCACCACCTTGGCGGTGGCGCGGATGCCCAGGTCGGAATTGGCCTCGGCCACGGCCAGCTTCACCGGGCCATCGCCAAACACCTGCAGCACCAGTGCGCCGTTGAACTTGATGTTGGCCTGCATCAGCGCCACAGCGGCCGACATCTCGCCCAGCAGCACGCGCACTGGGGCCGGGTAAGCGCCTGCGGCCTCACGGCGGCGCAGCGACTCTTGCCAGCTGTCGGTCAGGCGCACCAGCATGCCGCGCACGGGCAGGCCTTCGAACAGGAATTTGTGGAGTTCACTCATGGGGCGGGCCGCTGCGGTGGTGCACCACCGGACGGCTGAAGGTAGAGGGGCGCCGCAGCGCGAAGGCGATAATTTTACGGATGGAGCTCAGAACCGAGGCATTGAGGGTCTTGCAGGTCAGCGAGCCGGCAGACAAGGCCAGTCAGGCGCTGGCCTTGTTCGCGGCGGCCCAGCAGGGGCAGCCGCTGCACGCCGCCTTGCACCTGCCCGAACCACCGCAGTTGCCTGGCCGGCCCGAAAGGCCCACCCTGGTCGGCGCCATGCAGGTGCCCAAGCGCAGCCCCTTCACCACCGAAGGCCGCGCTGCCTTGCTGCACGCGGTGTGCCACATCGAGTTCAACGCCATCGATTTGGCCCTCGACGCCGTTTGGCGCTTTGCCGGCATGCCCAACGACTATTACCGGGATTGGCTGCGCGTGGCCGGCGAAGAGGCCTTGCACTTCAACCTGGTGCGCGAACACTTGCAAACCCTGGGGCATGACTACGGCGACTTCGACGCCCACAACGGCCTGTGGACCATGGCCCAGCGCACGGCAGGCGACATCGTGGCCCGCATGGCCCTGGTGCCCCGCACGCTGGAGGCGCGCGGCCTGGACGCCACGCCGCCCATGCAGGCGCGATTGCGCAAGGCCGGTGACCTGCGGGCGGTGGAGATCCTCGACGTGATCCTGCGCGATGAAATTGGCCACGTGGCCATTGGCAACCACTGGTACCGCTGGCTGTGCGAGCGCGACGGACTGGACGCCGTGGCCCTTTACCCCGAGTTGGCCAGGCGCCACGACGCACCGCGGCTGCGCGCGCCGCTGAACCTGGACGCGCGGCGCAAGGCCGGCTTCACCGAGGCCGAGTTGGTCAAACTGGCGTCGCCCTGAAAAGGCCCTGTCCTGCGCCGGCCCTCGTGCAAACCCGGTTCCAGGCTGGGGCGAATCGCCCGCCGACCGCCGTACACTGAATGTTTCAAGATCAACGCGCCCTGCGGCGCACATGAGGATTTCCATGGCCCATCAAGATACGCGTCGTTTTCTGAAGACCGCCAGCATGCTGGTGGTTGGTCTGGTACTGGCCGCCTGCGGCAAGCAAGAGGCGGCCCCCGCTGCGGCCGCATCGGCTGCCGCACCGGCGCCTGCCCCCGCCAAGGTCTACGTGGTGGGCACCGATGCCGCCTACGCCCCGTTCGAATTCCAGAACGAGAAGGGCGAGATCGTCGGCTTCTCGGTCGACCTGCTGAACGCGGTAGCCGAAAAAGGTGGCTTCCAGATCAAGTTCGTCAACACCCCCTGGGAAGGCATCTTCAACTCGCTGGGCCAGGGCGACCGCGACCTGTTGATCTCGTCGATCACCATCACCGACGAGCGCAAGCAGACTATGGACTTCTCCACCCCCTACTTCGACGCGATCCAGTTGATCGCCGTGAAGGACAACTCCAAGGTGGCCAAGTTCGACGACCTGAAGAAGCTCAAGGTCGGCGTGCAGACCGGCACCACCGGCGACGAAGTGGTGACCAAGCTGCAGGGCAAGACCAGCACCACCATCAAGCGCTTCGAGTCGACCCCGCTGGCGCTGAAGGAGCTGGAAGCCGGCGGCGTGGATGCCGTGGTGGCCGACAACGGCGTGGTCATCCACTACGTGGCCAACAACCCCGACGCCAAGTTCAAGACCGTGGCCGACACCAAGTCGTTCGCGCCCGAGCAGTACGGCATCGCCGTGAAGAAGGGCAACGCCGAACTGCTGGCCATGGTCAACAAGGGCGTGGACGCCATCAAGGCCGACGGCACCTACAACGCCATCTACAAGAAGACCTTCGGCACCGAGCCGGCTGCGGCAGCCGCCCCTGCCGCTGCTTCGGCTGCGTCGAACTGAGCTGACGAAAGACCAGCATGGATCTGCGTTGGGGCATCCTGGTCGGCTACAAGGATCTGTTCATCGAAGGTCTGTGGACCACCGTTGAGCTGACCTTGGTGGCCATCGTGGTGGGCCTGGTGCTGGGTGCGGTGCTGGGGCTGATCAGCAGCTCGCGCGACGCGCCCCGCCCAAAGTCGGCCCTGGTCGACGGGTCGTTGCGGGTCGTGCGCGGCATCACGCTGGCCTATGTCACGTTCTTCCGTGGCACGCCGCTGTTTGTGCAGATCCTGCTGGTGCACTTCGCCTTCATGCCGGCCTTGATCCACCCGGACCATGGCTGGCTGCTGGCTGGCGAGGCCGCACGTGATTTCCGGCAAAACCACGGTGCCTTCTTCTCGGGTGCCGTGGCCCTGTCGCTGAACGCGGGGGCCTACATCTCCGAGATCTTCCGCGCCGGCATCCAGAGCATCCACCTGGGTCAGACCCAGGCCGCGTGGAGCCTGGGTCTCACGCACGCGCAAGCGATGCGCTTCGTGATCCTGCCGCAGGCTGCACGCCGCATGGTGCCGGCGCTGGTGAACGAAGGCGTCACGCTGATCAAGGATTCGTCCCTGGTCTCGGCCATCGGCCTCGCCGAGTTGGCCCTGGCCGCGCGCACCGTGGCCGGCGCCTACTCGCGCTACTGGGAGCCCTACCTCGCCATCTCGGCGATGTACCTGGTGCTGACGCTGATCCTGTCCTCGCTGGCCAAGCGGCTGGAGTCACCGGCGCATTTGCGCGGGCGCTGAGGCATTCGGCCTGGCATAGCCACGGCGGCCTTCGGGCCGCCGTTTTTCATGGCGCGTCGAAGAAGTAGCGCTTCAGCCCGGCCAGCACCATTTCGGTGGCAATGGCCGTGAGCACCAGGCCCATCAGCTTTTCCAAGGCCGACACCACCGGCGTGCCCAGCAACTTGCGCAGACGCTCGGCCGCCAGCATCACCACCGTGCTCACGGCCATGGCCAGGGTCAGCGCCCCCACCCAGGCCACGATGCGATCGGGCTGGCGCGAGGCCAACAACAGCACCGTGGCCATCGCCGACGGCCCCGCCAGCAGCGGTACGGCCAGCGGGAAGATCACCGGCTCACGCTCGCCGTCGGTGGCGTAAATCTCGCCGCCGGAGGCGAAAATCATGCGGATGGCGATGATCAGCAGGATGACGCCACCCGCCACTTCCAGCGAGCGCTCCGACAGGTGCATGAGCCGCAAAAACCCCTGACCCGTGAACATGAAGGCCAGCAGCACGCAAAACGCGATGCCTGCCTCGCGCAAGGCCACCACGCGGCGCCTGGCCGGTGGCACGCCTTTCAGCACGGAAATGAAGATGGGCAGGCTGCCGAAGGGGTCTAAGACCAGCAAAAGCAGTACGAACGCGGAAACAAAGGTGTGGTCCATGCGCCGAATTGTGCCGCCCTGTCGCTCTGGGTCCTGGCGACCCATTTGGCAGAAAACAGTTGCTGGCGCGCCACGAATCCCAAGCCTGGGGGCCGGCAAATGGGGCCAAACCCCAAGATGGCCGGGGCCCGGCCAGTAAACTTGCGGCCACGACGCCTTAGAGCGTCAGTGCCGGACCAGCCCAACCCGCGCTGTTACCGGCTCCGTATCAATCTTTCTGAACAAGGTTCCCTCATGAAGAAAGCACTCATCCTGTCCGCCATCGCCGCCACCGTGGCTGCGCCGGCCTTCGCTCAAAGCTCCGTCACCGTCTACGGCCGCCTGAACGTCACCGTCGAAAGCCAGAAGACTGGCACCGTGACCAACAAGGGCGTGTTCAACAACTCGTCGCGTATCGGCTTCAAGGGCACCGAAGACCTGGGCGGCGGCCTGAAGGCTGGCTTCCAGCTGGAATCGGGCTTCAACCCCACCACCGGCCAGGCCGCTGGCAGCTTCTGGGGCCGCCAGTCTGAAGTGAACCTGTCGGGCGGTTTCGGTACCGTGCGTCTGGGCAACTTCACCAGCGAAGCCTACTTCGCCACTGCCGACTACGTGAGCATGCACAACCATGACACGGGCGATTCGTCGGACACGCTGTACGCCGCTGCTGTTTCCAGCACCAAGAAGGTGGCTTACCGCACCCCGTCGATCAGCGGCCTGACCGCCGAGCTGGCCGTCGGTGAAGCCAACGTCAACGGCGGCAATCGCGGTTACGACTTCGCGACCAACTACGACGCCGGTGCCCTGCACCTGGGTCTGGGTGCCGACAAGGCTGGCAGCAAGAAGATGGTGGCTGTGCGCGGCCTGTATGAGCTGGGCGCCCTGACCGTGGGCGGCTACCTGCAGCGCGACACGAACGAATCGGGCGCTGGCAGCCGCACCAACCTGCGTCTGTCGGCCGCCTACGCCATCGGCGCTGACGAGCTGCACCTGAACGTCGGCAAGGCTGGCAAGGTCGGCGGCGCCGCTGGCACCGATGCCAAGCAATTCACCGTCGGCGTGAACCACAACCTGAGCAAGCGCACCAAGGTTTACGGCTACTACACCAAGACCGACAACAGCGCCGCCGCTGCCTACGGTTCGGGCGCCGTTGGCCAGGACCTCAGCGCCATCGCCGTGGGCGTGCGCCACAACTTCTGATCGCCGAGGGCCTTGCGGCCCTTTGCTCGGAAAACGAAAGCCGACCCTCGGGTCGGCTTTTTTGTGCCCACGCCTCTTTCAACCTCGCGGATGGTGCTGCGCGTGCAAGGCCTTGAGCCGCTCTCTGGCCACGTGGGTGTAGATCGTGGTGGTTGAAATGTCGGCGTGGCCCAGCAGCATTTGCACCGCCCGCAAATCGGCGCCGTGGTTCAGCAAATGGGTGGCAAAGGCGTGCCGCAAGGTGTGGGGCGACAACGGCGCACGCACGCCCGCCACCAGGGCATAACGCTTCACCAGGATCCAGAACATCTGCCGGCTCATCGGGCCGCCCCGCGCTGTGACGTACAACGCCGGGCTGCTCTGCCCCTGGAGGATCTGGGCCCGGGCTTCGCGCACATAGCGCTCCAGCCAGTCACGGGCCTCGACGCCGAAGGGCACCAAGCGCTCCTTGCTGCCCTTGCCCGTGACGCGCAGCACGCCCTCGGTCAAACCCACGCTGACGCTGAGCAGGCCCACCAGCTCGCTCACGCGCAGGCCGCTGGCGTACATCAGCTCCAGCATGCAGCGGTCGCGCAGACCCAGGGGGGTGTCCGTGTCGGGGGCTTGCAGCAAGGCCTCCACCTGGCCTTCGCTGAGGGTCTTGGGCACGCGCAGAGGTTGGCGGGCACTGCTGAGCTTGAGCGTGGGGTCGGTGTCGATCAGGTGCTCACGCAACGCCCAGCGGTAGAAGCGGCGGAACACCGCCAGGCGGCGGTTCGCCGTGGTGGCACGGCTGCCGGCGTGGCGGGCCGTGCCGTAGGCCAGCAGGTCGACCTCGCTGGCCGCCAGCAGGCCCTTGCCGGCCTCACGCGCCAGCCACCCGGCCAGGCTGCTCAGGTCTCGGCGGTAGGCGGCCAGCGTGTTGGCCGACAGGCCGTCCTCCAGCCACAGGGCGTCGGCAAAGCGCTTGACCAACGCCTGCTCGGTCGCACCCAGCGCACTCGCAGCCACAACAGACTTGGTGCTCACTCCAGCTTCAGCTTCTGCTTCTCGACCACTTGCTTGTAGACGTCGAACTCGGCCTTGATCTGGGCCGCAAACTGCTCGGGCGTGTTCAGCACCAGCAGCGAGCCGGTGTCTTCGATGCGCTTCTTCACATCAGGCAGTTCGGCGGTCTTTTTCACCGCCGCATGCACCTTGTCCACCACGTCCTTGGGCAAGCCCTTGGGACCGTAGATGCCGTAGTAGGCCATGCGGTTCACCGGCTCCAGACCCAGTTCCTTGAAGGTGGGCACATTGGGCAGCACGGCCAGGCGCTGCGGTGCCGCCACCACGATGGCGATCAGCCGGCCGTCCTTGATGAAGGGCAGCGCAGAGGGCAGGTTGTCGAAAATCATCGGCACCTGCCCTGCCACGGTGTCGTTCAAGGCCGGGCCGGCACCGCGGTAGGGGATGTGCAGCACAAAGACCCCGGCCAGGTTCTTGTACAACTCCATCTGCAGGTGGCCGATGCCGCCGGTGCCGGAGCTGGCATAGCTGTGCTTGCCGGGGTTCTTCTTGAGCTCGGCGAGGAAGCCCTTGTAGTCGCGCGCTGGGAACGAGGGGTGCACCGCGATCACGTTGGGGGTGGCCGCCACGTTGATGATGGGGGTGAAGTCGGTCAGCGGGTTGTAGCCGATGCGCGGGTTGATGGCCGGGTTGGCGGCCGTGGTGGAGACCGTGGCCATGCCGAGCGCGTAGCCGTCGGGCACGGCCTTGGCCGTGTCGTTGGCACCCACCGAGCCGCCGCCGCCGGCCTTGTTGTCCACCACCAGGGTCTGGCCCAGCGCCGGGGCAATCTTGTCGGACACCACGCGGGCGATGATGTCGGTGGTGCCGCCCGGCGCGAAGGGCACCACCAGCTTCACCGGCTTGGTGGGGTAGGCCTGGGCCATCACGGCAGGGGCTGCGGCCACGCAAAGCAGGGCAAACCAGGTCTGGGGGCGGGGGCTGCTGCGATTCATGTGTGGTGTCTCCGTCGGTGTGAATGGGTCTTGTCGCCGGCAGCATACCGGAGCCCGCTGCGCCCTGGCTGGCACACTGGCGGCATGTCGCAGATCCAGCTGTTGTTGCCCGATTTCCTGCTCATCGTGCTGGGCTACGCGGTGTGCCGGCACACCGCCCTGGGCCGCAGCGTGTGGGACGGCGTGGAGCTGCTGGTGTACTGGCTGCTGTTCCCGGCGCTGCTGTTTGTGGCCATCCTGCGCCAGCCGCTGCAGGCCGGCCCGCTGCTCACCTTTGCCGGCTGCGGCCTGGCCGTGGTGGGCTCGGGCATCGCGCTGGCCTACGCCCTGAGCCGCTGGCCGGGGGTGGATGCGCGTACCCATGCCTCGGGCGCGCAGACGGCCTTTCGCTTCAACTCCTACGTGGCGCTGGCCCTGGCCGAGCGCTTGGGCGGCGTGCAGGCGGTGGCCTGGATCGCTTTGTTGGTGGCCGTGTGCGTGCCGGTGTGCAACGTGGCCGCTGTGTGGCCGCTGGCGCGCCAAGGTGGCCACCACTTTGGCCGCGAACTGGCCCGCAACCCGCTGATCATGAGCACCGTGGCCGGCCTGCTGGGCAATGTGCTGGGGCTGCACCTGCCCGAGCTGGCGCAGATCACCCTCAGCCGCATCGGCGCCGCCGCTCTGCCGCTGGGCTTGATGGCCGTGGGCGCCGGCCTGCGCATGGGTGCCCTGCGCGAGGCGCCAGCCCTGGCCGCCGGCCTGCTGGGCATACGCCATGTGGTGCTGCCGCTGTTCGCCATCGCCCTGGTGCAGGTGGTGGGCCTGCCGGTGGCGCAACAGACGGTCGTGGTGGCCTTTGCAGCGCTGCCCACGGCATCGAGCGCCTATGTGCTGGCCACACGCATGGGCGGGCACGGCGCCTTCGTGGCGGGGCTGGTGAGCATGTCCACGCTGATCGGCATGCTGGGCGTGCCGCTGGCGCTGGCGGGACTGGCTGCCGTTCAGGCCGGGCCTTGATTCAGGCGGGGCCGTCTTGCTTTAGCGCCCATTCGATGTGCTCGCGCACGAGGGCATCGGCCCCTTCATAGGCCGCCTGCAACTCGGCCCGCGTGGCTTGCACGTCCACACCCGCCGCGCAGGCATTGCCCAGCGCCACCGCCAGGTTGCGGCGCCAGCGCGGGTAGCCAATGCGGCGCATGGGCGAGCCCTCGGTGTGCGACAGAAACTGCGCCTCGGACCATTGCCAAAGCTGGCGCAGCGTGACGCCGGCCCAGGGCTGGCGCACATCGAAGTCGGGCAGCATCGAGGGCTGGGCAAACTTGTTCCACGGGCAGACGAGTTGGCAGTCGTCGCAGCCATAGATGCGGTTGCCCAGCAGCGGCCGCAGCGGCTCGGGGATGGGCCCGTCGTGCTCGATGGTGAGGTAGGAGATGCAGCGCCGCGCGTCCAACCGGTAGGGCGCCACGATGGCCCCGGTGGGGCACACGTCCAGGCAGGCGGTGCAACTGCCACAGTGGCCGGGCTCGGGCGCCGACAGGGCCAGCGGCAGGTCCACATAGATCTCGCCCAGGAAGAACATTGAGCCGGCCTCGCGCGCGAGCGTCAGCGTGTGCTTGCCGCGCCAACCCAGACCGCTGCGGCTGGCCAGTTCCACCTCCAGCACCGGGGCCGAGTCGGTGAACACGCGGTGGCCGAACGGGCCTGCGGCCTGCGCGATTTGCGTGGCCAGCGACTGCAGCCGCGCCCGCAGCACCTTGTGGTAATCGCGGCCCCTGGCGTACTGCGACACCGCCGCCTGCCCGGGACTGCCCAGACGCTGCCATTCGATGGCCTGCCAGCCCGGCGGCGTGCCGGCTGGCAGGTAGTTCATGCGGGCGGTGATGACCCGCACCGTGCCAGGCACCAGTTCGGCCGGCCGCGCCCGCTTCAAGCCATGCGCGGCCATGTAGCCCATGCTGCCGTGAAAGCCCGCCTCCAGCCAGGCCAACAGCCCCGGCTCGGCCGAGGACAGGTCTACACCCGCCACCCCGATCTGGGAGAATCCCAGCGCAGCAGACCATGCCGGCAATTGCCGCGAGATGTCGTCCGCGACCGTCGCCGCCGCCCTTGCCACACCCATCGCCGCACCAGAACCTTGAGCCATCCGCCGATTCTAGAAACCCGCACGCTGACGTGGCCCGACGAGGCCGCCTGTGGCCGCTTCGCCGCCGCGCTGGCCACGCACGGGGGCCTGCGCAACGCCAGCATCGAACTCGACGGCCCGCTGGGCGCTGGCAAGACCACCTTTGTGCGCCACTTGTTGCGTGCGCTGGGCGTGCAAGGCCGCATCAAGAGCCCCACCTTCGCCGTGGTGGAGCCTTACGAGGTGCAGATGCAAGGCCAGACGCTGGCCATCTCGCACTTCGACTTCTATCGCTTCTCCGACCCGCGCGAGTGGGAGGACGCCGGCTTTCGCGACCTGTTCGCCGCGCCCGGCCTCAAGCTCAGCGAATGGGCTGAGAAGGCCGTGCCCCTGCTGCCCGTGCCCGACCTGCGACTGGCCATCACCGTGCTGGACGACGACCGGCGGCAAGTGAGGGCCGACGCCTTCACGACGACCGGCCGGGCGTTGCTCACATGAAGCGCCGCACCGCCCTGCGCAGCCTGGGTGCCCTGGCCCTGAGCCTGGGCCCGGCACGCCTGGTGTGGGGCGCCAGCATCCTCTCGGTGCGGGTGTGGCCCGCCAAGGACTACACCCGCGTCACGGTGGAGTCCGACAAGGCCCTGCAGGCCCAGCACTTTCTCACCGACGGCCCGCCGCGCCTGGTGGTGGACATCGACGGCCTGGAGATGAGCCCGGCGCTGCGCGAACTGGTGGGCAAGGTGCGGCCCGACGACCCCTACATCGCCGGCGTGCGCGTGGGCCAGAACCAGCCGCGCGTGGTGCGCTTGGTGATCGACCTGAAGCAGGCGGTCAAGCCACAGCAGTTCACCGTGCCGCCAGTGGCTGCCTACCAGCACCGGCTGGTGTTTGACCTCTACCCCACGCAGGAGGCCGACCCGCTGCTGGCCCTGGTGCGCGAGCGCGAACAGGCCGAGCAGAGCGCCGCCCATGTGGTCCACGACGCGCTGGGCGATTTCATCAAGCAGATCGACAAGCCCTTCCAGGCCTCGGCCAGCCCGACCCCAACCGCTTCGGCCCCAAGCGTTGCCGCAGCGCCCGGCCCCACCGCCTCGCAGGTGGCGGACAGCCTGCGCACGCCCGCGCCGCCACCGCCCCCCGAGCCGCCCACACCGCAGCAGCGCGAGCGCCTGAACCGCCTGCTGATCGTGGCCATCGACCCCGGCCATGGCGGCGAGGACCCCGGCGCCATCGGCCCCAGCGGCCTGCGCGAGAAAGACGTGGTGCTGCAGGTGGCCTTGCAACTGCGCGACAAGCTCAATGCCAGGCCCGGCATGCGCGCCATGCTGACCCGCGACGACGACTACTTCGTGCCGCTGCACGAGCGCGTGCACAAGGCACGCCGCGTGCAGGCCGACCTGTTCGTCTCCATCCACGCCGACGCTTTCTTTACCCCCGAGGCGCGCGGCGCCAGCGTGTTCGCACTCAGCCAGACCGGTGCCTCCAGTGCCGCCGCCCGCTGGATGGCGCAGAAAGAGAACGCGGCCGACGTGGTGGGCGGCATCAACGCCGCGCGGCGCGACGCCCAGGTGCTCAAGACCCTGCTCGACATGGGCACCACGGCGCAGATCAAGGACAGCCTGCGCGTGGGCCACGAGGTTCTGGGCCGCATCGGCAAGGTGGGGCGCTTGCACAAGGGCAAGGTGGAACAGGCCGGCTTCGCGGTGCTGAAGGCGCCCGACATCCCGTCCATCCTGGTGGAAACCGGCTTCATTTCCAACCCGGAAGAGGAGCGCAAGCTGCGCGACGCGGCGTACCAGAAGCGGCTGGTGGACGCGCTGTTCGGTGGCATCGAACGCTACTTCGCCAAGAACCCGCCACTGGCGCGCAACCGCACGGTCTGAGTGTTCCGGAGCGTGTCACCAGCCACGCCAGTCCGCCCGAGACACTTTGCGCCGTAACTGAGTGCGGCTCACCTGGCTAGCGATTTCGCTGCGCTGCAGCAAGCCCCACAACGCAAGCTCATGGGCCTTCGCCGCCCCAGGACTTTCCCTGATCAAAGTCTGAAGATTTGGCATGCTGGCCGAATTTCCCAGGGTCAGCCCGCAAGGGTTTCCACCGCTTTGCCGGTCATTTCGGCCACACAGCCTCACTGGCCCGCACCTTTGCAACGCTTTGGCAACACCACCCCGCCCGGGGTGTCCGGAATTGGGCACGCTAGTTGCGGACAGGCCTTCGCGTTCTAAAGGTCGCTTGGGTTCCGGGTGGTGCTTGCGACCTCGTTGATGACCACCCTTCGTGCGAGGAGACATACATGAAATTTCCCGGGCAAAAGAGCCACCAGTTGGCACAGCGTGTAGGCATGGCGTTGTTGGCGCTGCCGGCACTGGCAATGGCCAATGCCGACGTCGAGAAAAACATCGCCAACCCGAACAACTGGGCGATGCAAGCTGGCGACATGTACAACCAGCGCTACAGCAAGCTCAACCAGATCAACAAGAGCAACGTCGGCAAGATGCAGGTCGCCTGGACCTTCTCTACCGGCGTGCTGCGCGGCCACGAAGGCTCGCCCTTGGTGGTGGATGGCGTGATGTACCTGCACTCGCCTTTCCCCAACAAGGTCTTTGCGATCGACCTCGACACGCAAAAGATCCTCTGGAAGTACGAACCCAAGCAAGACCCGGCCGTGATCCCGCAAATGTGCTGCGACACGGTGAACCGCGGTCTGGCCTATGCCGAAGGCAAGGTCTTTCTGCAGCAGGCCGACTCGAACCTGATCGCGCTGAACGCCAAGAGCGGCAAGCTGGTCTGGTCGGTGAAGAACGGTGACCCGAAGCTGGGTGCCGTGAACACCAATGCCCCCCACGTCTTCAAGGACAAGGTCATCACCGGCATCTCCGGTGGCGAGTGGGGCGTGCGTGGCTACCTGGCCGCCTACGACATCAACAGCGGCAAGCAGGTCTGGAAGGGCTACTCCGTGGGCCCCGACGCCGAAATGCTGATGGACCCGGACAAGACCACCACCTGGACCGACGGCGCGGTCAAGCCCGTGGGCAAGGACTCGTCGCTCAAGACCTGGCAAGGCGACCAGTGGAAGATCGGCGGCGGCACCACCTGGGGCTGGTACAGCTACGACAAGGGCCTGAACGCGGTGTTCTACGGCACCGGCAACCCGTCCACCTGGAACCCGGCGCAGCGCCCGGGCGACAACAAGTGGTCGATGTCCATCTGGTCGCGTGACGTCGACACCGGCAAGGTCAACTGGGTCTACCAGATGACCCCGTACGACGAGTGGGACTTCGACGGCATCAATGAAATGATCCTGGCCGACATCCCTGTGAAGGGCAAGCCCACCAAGGCGCTGGTGCACTTCGACCGCAACGGCTTCGCCTACACCCTGGACCGCACCAACGGCGCCCTGCTGGTCGCCGAGAAGTACGACCCCAAGGTGAACTGGGCCACCCACGTGGACATGAAGTCTGGCCGCCCGGTGACGGTGGCCAAGTACTCCACCGCCCGCAACGGTGCTGACGTGAACACCAAGGGCGTTTGCCCGGCCGCGCTGGGCTCCAAGGACCAGCAGCCCGCGTCGTTCGACCCCGAAACCAAGCTCTTCTACGTGCCGACCAACCACGTCTGCATGGACTACGAGCCGTTCAAGGTGGAATACACCGCAGGCCAGCCGTATGTGGGTGCCACGCTGTCGATGTTCCCGGCCCCTGGCAGCCACGGCGGCATGGGCAACTACATCTCGTGGGATGCAGGCACCGGCAAGATCGTGCAATCCAAGGCTGAGAAGTTCTCGGTCTGGAGCGGCGCGCTCAACACCGCGGGCGGCCTGAGCTGCTACGGCACGCTGGAAGGCTACCTGAAGTGCGTGGACAAGAAGGACATCAACAAGGAGCTCTTCAAGTTCAAGACGCCCAGCGGCATCATCGGCAACGTGTTCTCGTATGAGCACAAGGGCAAGCAGTACATCGGCGTGTTCTCGGGCATTGGTGGCTGGGCCGGCATCGGCATGGCGGCTGGCCTCGAGAAGGACCAGGACGGCCTGGGCGCTGTGGGCGGCTACAAGGAACTGAGCCAGTACACCGAACTGGGCGGTTCGCTCACGGTGTTCGCCCTGCCCAACTGAGAGTGAATGAGCGGAGCAAGGGAAACCCCTTGCTCCCGTCTCATGGCGGACTGCGTTGAATGGCGAGCCAAGCAGTCCGCGCCCTGAACGACCCAGCCGGTGCTGCTTGTCCATGCGAGCCGCACCGGCTTTTTTAATCGCCCCGCGACATTGGAGAGATCGGACGTGAAAAGACTTGCAGCCCTGGCCCTGCCCTTCCTGCTGGCCCTGCACGGTGGTACCGCACTGGCCGCAGACGCCCCGCCCTACACGGTGGTGGACGGCTACAAGGTGGACGCCAACACCATGAAAGGCTTCCGCACCTGGCGCCAAGCCGCCTGCGACCGCTGCCACGGCGCCAACCAGGAAGGCATGGTGGGCCCCTCGCTCATCAACAGCCTGAAGGTGTTGACCAAGGACGAATTCAAGACCACGGTCACCAACGGCCGCCTGGAAAAAGGCATGGTCAGCTTTGGCGGCAGCCCGATGGTGATGGAAAACCTCGACAACCTCTACGCCTACCTGAAGGGCCGCTCCGACGGCGCCATCACCCGCTCGAAAGTTGAAGAAATCAAGTGACCTTGCTGCCCATGCGCCCTGCTGTTCTTGCCGCCTTGCTGTGTGCCGGCCTGGCCTCGCCTCTGGCCCAGGCCCAGGACGCCCCCGCGCGCACCGCGCTGAAGGTTTGCCAGGACCCGAACAACATGCCGTTCTCGAACCGCGCCACGCAGGGCATCGAGAACCGCTTGGCCGAGCTGTTCGGCAAGGCCATGGGGCTGCCGGTGACGTACTACTGGATCCCACAGCGCATGAACTTCGTGCGCAACTCCTTGCGCTTCAAGCTGCCTGACCAGGATTACCCCTGCGACATCATGATGGGCGTGCCCGTGGGCTTCGACCAGGTGTCCGTGACCAAGCCTTACTACCGCTCCACCTATGCGCTGGTGATCCCGCAGGGCAAGGGCATGGACCACGTCAAGACCGTGGCCGAGTTCCTGGCCCTGGGCCCCGAGCGGCTGCAGCGCATGCGCATCGGCCTGTTTGACCGCGGCCCGGCGTCTGAATGGCTGGCCAAGCACAACCTGGTGGACCAGGGCGTGCCCTACAAGATGCTGGACGCCAACCCCGAGCAATACCCCGGCGAAATCCTGGAAGGCGAGTTGGCCACGGGCAAGATCGACGCCGCCATCGTCTGGGGCCCGCTGGCGGGCTACTACGCCAAGCGCGTGCAGAGCCCGAAGCTCAACGTGGTGCCCATGGCGTCCGAGCGCGGCGTGAAGTTCGACTACGCCATGGCCATGGGCGTGCGCTATGGCGAGCGCGAGTGGAAGCAGCAGATTGAAAAGCTCATCGAAGCCAAGCAGCCCGAGATCCTGGCCATCCTGCAGGAATTCAATGTGCCGTTGGTGGACGAAGCGCCCAGCACCGCCGCTGCGCCGGGTGCCCCCACAAGCCGCTGAGTCAACCGCTGACACCAACCGCTGACACCAACCGCTGATACCCACCGGTGACACCCACTGCTGCACCAGACACCCCGCGCCGACGCCGCCAACTGCAGGCCAGCGCCGCCACACCCCAGGTTCTTAGCCCCATGATCCCTACCCGCACCACCGCCTTCAGCCTCTGCAGGCGGCTGGCCTGCGTGACCGCCACGCTGATGCTGCCGTGGCAACTGGCCACCGCCCAAGGCCCGGCGGCCCCGCAGAACAAGCAAGACTTCTCAGCCGCCGAGCGCCTGCTGCTGATGAGCGACCAGCTCCACACGCTCAAGCCACCCACCACGCTGGTCTACAGCTTTCGAAAGTCGGGCAGCCTGGAGGCCGGCTTCAGCGACAGCGTCACCCTCAAGCTCAGCCGGCAGGCCGACGGCAAATGCTGCATGGCCACGGGCGATTTCCTCACCGGCGAGCGCCGCATGCCCCTGCCCGAGGTGGAGCAAGCCCAGGGCAACCCGGTGACGCTGTTCTTTCTGGAGCGCGACATCCGCGAGATGCAGCGCCTCACCAAGGGCAGCACGGTCTACTTCCGCAAGCGCATCCGCCTGGCCCTGTACGAGGCCGCCCAGGTGCGTGACGCGCAGTACACCTACAAAGGCAAGCGCGTGGCGGGCAAGGACATCGTCATCACGCCCTACAAGGACGACCCCAACAGCGCCAAGTTCGAGAAGCTCACCGGCAAGCAGTACGTGTTCTCGCTGTCGGACGACGTGCCCGGCGGCGTGGTGGCCATCCGCACCCTGGTGCCCGCCACGGCGGGCACCGAGAGCCTGCTGGAAGAAGAACTGCTGTTGGCCCAGGCCACGCTGCCGGCGCTGTCCACGCGCACGGCCGTGCAGGCCGCTGCCAGCACCCCGGGCAAAGCCCCCTGATCCATTCACCCCCCGAGATGCACACCATGCAACACTCCCCACGACGCGCCTGGCCACGGCTGGCCCTGGCCTTGCTGCTGGCCCCCCTGGCCAGCCAGGCCCACGACTACCCCACGGTGGACCGCGTGCTCTACGTGCAAGAGTGCATGCGCAACCACCCGGGCCCGCAGTTTGAGATGGTGAACAAATGCGCCTGCGCGCTCGACAAGGTGGCCGCCGAGCTGCCCTTTGACGACTACGTGACCATGAGCACCGCCGCCAACGCCACCACCATCGGCGGCGAACGCGGCTCCTACATCCGCGACACCGAAAGCCTGCAGGTGCTGATCCGCAAGTACAAGGCCCTGCAGACCCAGGTGAAGAAGGCCTGCTTCATCCTGCCACCTTGAGAGGCACACGCGCCATGACTTCCCTGTCGTCATTCCCGCGCCCCTCGTCATTCCCGCGCCCCTCGTCATTCCCGCGAAGGCGGGAATCCACCAGCCGCCACAACCTGGATTCCCGCCATCGCGGGAATGACGGGGGTTGAACATGCTGCGTCGTCATTTGTTGCTCGTCGGTGGGCTGGCCTGGGGTGGTTCTGCTGCCGCGCTGGCCCAAACCCCCAAGGCCAACCCCGACGACCACGAAACCAGCCCCATGTGGCCCAAGCTTCGCCAGCAGTTGTTCGAGGGCCGCACGGTGCAGCTCAGCCCGCGCGTCAGCCTGCAGGCGCCACGCCGCGCCGACGACCCGGCCTTCGTGCCCATCGCCATCCACGTGGCGCCGGGCAGCACGCCAGCCGACGACGTGCGCCGCCTGACCCTGCTGATCGACAACAACCCCACGCCCATCGCTGCGGTGGTTGACCTGCCCGCCGGTGGTGCCCTGGCCGACCTGGAGACCCGTGTGCGCGTGGACGAGTACACCTTCGTGCGCGCGGTGGCCGAAACCGCCGACGGCCGCGTGCTGATGGCCACCCGCTACGTCAAAGCCTCGGGCGGCTGCTCGGCCCCGGCCGGTGGCGACGAAGCCGCCATGCGCGCCGCCATGGGCCGCATGCTGTTCCGGCAAGAGGGCACGGCGGCCGCAGGCGAGGCGCTGACGGTGCAATGGATGGTGAGCCACCCCAACCACTCGGGCATGGCCATGAACCAGCTCACGCGCACCTTCACGCCGTCCGAATACGTGCGCAAGGTCAACCTCTACCAAGGTGACCGCTTGCTGCTGGCTGCCGACGTCGACTTCGCCCTCAGCGAGAACCCCAGCCTGCGCTTTCGCTTCGTGCCGCAAGGCAACGCGCCACTGCGCGCCGAGGTGGTGGACACCTTCGAGCGCCGCTACAGCGCCGAGGCGGCGCTCGACAGCCTGAACCGCTGAAGGCCCATGCACGGCCTGCTCGCTCTGGCCATGTTGCGCCTGCTGCCGGCTGCGCTGTGCAGTTGGACGGTTGTTGCAGCACAAGCCGCGCCGCTGGCCTGGATCACCAACCAAGGCAGCCACAACGTCTCGGTGGTCGACCTCGCCACACGCCAGGTGGTGGCCACCGTGCCTGTGGGCCAGGCCCCGGCCGGCGTGGTGGCGGCCAGCGCCCAGGGCCGCGTGTATGTGGCCAACGCCGGCAGCAATGACCTCAGCCTGCTGGACATGGCCAGTCACCGCGAACTGGCCCGCATGGCCGTCGGCCAGGGCGCCGTGGGGCTGGACGCCAGCGCCGACGGCACACGCGTCTTCGTGTCCGACTGGTACGGTGCCCAATTGCGCGTGCTCGACGCCCGCACCCAAGCCGAGATCGCCCACGTGCCGCTGGGCCCCGCCCCTGCGGGTGTGGCCGCGCTGCCCAATGGCCGCCAGGCCTGGGTGGCCGAGCGTGACGACAACCGCGTGGCCCTGGTGGACGTGGCCAGCGCGCAGGTGCTGGCGCGCGTGCCCGTGGGCCTGCACCCCTTTGCGCTGCTGCTGGACGCGCCGCGCCAGCGCCTGTACGCGCTGAACGTGCAAAGCGACAACCTCTCGGTCATCAACACCGCCACGCGCGAAGTGGTGGCCACCCTGCCCACCGGCAAGGCCCCCTACGGCGCCGCCCTGGCCGATGGCGGCAAGCTGCTCTACGTCACCAACCAGCACGCCGACAGCGTGAGCGTGTTCGACGCCACCACGCTGCAGCCGCTGCGCACGCTGGGCGGCTTTGGCTACCCCGAAGGCATTGCCGCCCATGGGGCCGAGGTCTACGTGGTGAACTGGATGGACGACAGCCTCAGCGTGCTGGATGCTCGCAGTGGCGCGCTGCTGGCCATCATTGCGGTGGGCCGCAACCCGCGTGGCTTTGGCGCCTTCATCGGCACCCCGCCCTGAGCCGCAGGCTTTTCAAGATTCTTATGCACAGGAGACCCCGCATGACCTCACGACGACTCACCCTGGCGGCCCTGGCCACGCTGTGCCTGCCGCTGGCCGCCACGGCCCACGGCCCCACGCGCCAGAAAGCCATCGAGACGGTGACCATCAACGCCCCCGCTGCCACCGTGTGGGCACGCATCAAAGATTTTGCTGCGCTGAAGAACTGGCACCCCGCCGTGGAATCCAGCGACGCCCCCCAGGGCAACACCGTGGGCTCCGAGCGCACCGTGAAGCTCAAGGGCGGCGGCCAGATCAGCGAGCTGCTGGAGGGCTGGGACGACGCGGCCATGAAGTACAGCTACCGTGCCAAGGACGGCGGCGCCCTGCCCGTCACCAACTACACCAGCACCCTGCGCGTGAGCGGCGACGGCAACACCTGCCAGGTGGAATGGCGCGGCGCCTTCTACCGCGCCTACCCCAACAACAACCCGCCGCCCGACCAGAACGACGAAGCCGCGCTGAGCGCCGTCACCGGCGTGTACCAGTCGGGCCTGGCCAACCTGAAAAAGCTGGTGGAGGGCAGCTGAGGCATGCCCGCAGCCATGCACCACGCCCCGCTTCAGCGTCGCCACCTGCTCGGCCTGGGGCTGGGTGCGGCCGCATCGCTGTGCGGCCTGGGCGGCTGTGTCTCGCCAGCCCCCGCCGCACCGGGTGAGCCGCAAGCAGTGGCGCCCGGCGTGTACCTGCTGCGCGGCCATGCCGGGGAGATTGGCCCCGAGAACCTGGGCCGCACCGGCAACGCCGGCTTCATCGTCGGCCCCACCGGTGTTCTGGCCATCGACTGCGGCGTCTCGCGCCGCCAGGGCGAGGCCGTGCTGGCCGCCATCCGCCGCACCACGCCACTGCCGGTGCGGCAACTGCTGCTCACCCATGTGCGGCAGGAGTTTCTGTTCGGCGCTGCCGCGTTCCAAGCCGCTGGCATACCCGTCACCATGCATCCAGCGGCCGCTCGCCTGATGGCCTCCCGCTGCGAGAACTGCCTCAAGACCCTGCAGCGCATTCTGGGACCCGAGGAAATGCAAGGCACGCGCGTGGTGAAGCCCGAGCGCCAGATTGACCCCAGCACCCAGCCCTTTGACGCCGGCATCGGCCGCCCCGTGCGCCTGCTGGCCTGGGGCCCTGGCGGCCATTCCAGCGGCCCCGGTGACCTGGCCGTGCTGGACGACACCACCGGCACCCTCTTTGCCGGCGGCCTGGTGGACGCCGACACCATCCCCGACGTGCAGGACGCCGACTTCGCTGGCTGGCGCGCCGGCCTGGCCGGCCTGCAGGCGCTGGCCGACGCGGGCATGGTGCAGCGCGTCGTGCCTGGCCACGGCCCGTTGGCCGCGCCAGCCCAAATTGGCCGCGTCGCGCGTTACCTCGACCAGTTGGAGCACCGCACTGCCGAGCTGCTGGACGCCGGCACCGCGCTGAGCGACGTGGCCGACGCCACCGCGCTGGGCGAATTCGCCACCTGGGACCAGTACGACACCATCCACCGCCGCAATGCGTCGGTGGTCTTTCTTCGGCATGAACGCGCGCTGATGCTGCGCCAACCCTGAACGCACCCACCATGGCCACACACCGTGTCACCCGTCGCCAGGCCCTGCTTGGCACCGCCGCCTGCGCCTGGCCCGTGCTGGGCCACAGCGCCATTGGCGGCCTGCCCAGCAACATCGACCACGCCGCCAGCTCCGCCGAGTGGGAGCTGCTGCGCGGCAAGCTCTTCGGCGACCGGACCATCACCATCGGCCCCAGCAGCCTGGTGCAACTCATCGTGCCGCTGCGCGCCGCTTACGGCGCCTCGGTGCCCGTGAAGATCGTCTCCAAGGCGCCGCAAACGCCCACGCGCTACGCCAAGCGCCTGACCCTGCTGGTGGACAAGAACCCCTCGGCCGTGGCTGCCACGCTGGAGCTCACGCCCACCCTGGGCCAAGCCGACTTTGAAACCCGGTTGCGGGTAGACGAGTACAGCCATGTGCGCGTCGTCACCGAATGGAACGACGGCTCGCTGCACCTCGATTCGCGCTTCGTCAAGGTCTCGGGCGGCTGCAGTGCGCCACCCAACCGCGACCGGCCCGACCTCATTGGCCAGACCCGCTTTCGCCTGCCCGAGGGCGTTAAGCCCGCCGGCCAGACCACGCCCGCCGAAGTCACCGTGATCCACCCCAACGACACCGGCTTCGAGCTCAACCAGGTGACGGTGATGTACATCCCGCCGCACTTCATCCGCAGCCTGCGCGTGCAGTACGACGGCCGACCGCTGTTCAACGCCGATTGCGACTTCTCGGTCAGCGAGAACCCCAGCTGGCGCTTCCAGTTCACGCCGCGTGCCGACGGCCACGGCCTGCTCAGCGCCGAGGTGAGCGACAGCAAGGACAACGCCTACCGCGGCCAGTTGGACATCGCCACGGCCAAACCCGAGACCAACCCCACATGAACACCCGGCCGCTGCGCACCCTGTGGCTGGCCTTGTGCCTGGCCACCGCGTTCATCACCGCCCACGCCGGCATGCCTGCGCCCTACAACGCCATGGTGGTGCCCCCGGTACTGAGCGATAAGGTGGCCCCCGGCGGCTGGGAATTCGACCTGCGCCCCGCGCTGCAGCGCGCGCGCAAAGAAGGGCGCTCGCTCTACGTCTACCTCAGCGCCAGCGACTGCCCCTACTGCCGCAAGTACGAGGCCTTCCTCACCGACAACGCCAAGGCCCTGGTGCCGCACTTCCGCGAAAAATACATCGTGGTGGACCTGCGCGCTGAACTGAGCGTGCAGGCCAAGCAACTGGTGCTTCGCACCGACCAGCACCACCTGCCCTACAGCGATTTCCAACGCGCCATCGGCGACCAGCGCGCCCGCATGCTGGTCTACCCCAGCGTGTGGCTGCTCAGCGGTGACGGCAAGCCGCTGATGCAGATGCCGGCGGGCGCGGGCACCTTCATGACGGTGCCGGAGCAGTTGGAGATCCTGGACCTGGTGGAGTGATGCGCAATTGCCCGGGCTTGAATTGAGCCCCGACAGCGCCACCTCGCAGGAACCCATTCTGCAAGGCCACCATGCAAACCATCACGTTCAGCGTTCGCTACACACGCGACGAGTACCTCAGCTTCGTGAGCGACCATGCCCTGTTGGTGGGCAACCAGCAGCGAGTGGCCAAGGGCAAGCCACGCTTGCCGGACCTGCCGTGGTGGATGCGGGCGATGATCCGGGCCATCGCCACACCGGTCTATTTCTACAAGCTCAGCAAAGTGGGCGAATGCCGCTTCACCATCGATGAGCAGCAACTGGTGCGCGAGACAAAGGACGGAGCCATGACCGTACCCTGGAGAGATGTGGTGGCCGTACACCAGCACTCGCAGTGCTGGCTGGTGGCCAAGGCCCATGGCGCCATGCCGCTGCCCTTCCGCTGCATGAGCGACACACAACGGGCCGAATTCGCGCAGTTCGTGCGGGGCCTGCCACGGCAGGCTGCTGCAGTTCATTGAAGCGCAGCAGGCACCACACCACGCAGCGCATTGCCCACGGCCAGCGCATCGGCCCGACGCACGTCGCCCAGGCCCAGCGTGCGCTCGGCCACCGGCTGACCCCACAGCCCCTCTCGCAACACCTTGTCGCGGCAGACGCCGGGCAAAGCACCATCGGCCAAGGGCGGCGTTAACCACTGGCCGTCCAGCTTCACGAACACGGTACTGCGCGCCCCTTCGGCCAGCCGGCCGTCTTCAGCGAAGAACACCGCGTCGAAGGCGCCCTGCGCTTCGGCCTCGCGGATGGCCGCGTCGTAGTGGGCGCGCAGCGTGGTCTTGTGGCGTGAGAGTGGGTTGGCGTTGGGCAAGCGGTGCGGGCTGAGCACCAGCGTCACACGGCCTTGCTCGTCCAGCGTGAGCTCCGGCAGCGGCGCATGGGTGGCGGCCAGGTGGCCGTCAACCGCGAGGTTCAGGCGCAAGCGCCAGACGCCGCTGGGCGATGCCGTGGCGGCCAGATCATGCAAGGCTTGGTCCAGCACGCGTACCGCCTCGGCTGTGTCACAGGCAAAGCCCAGTGCCAGCGCACTGCGCTGCAGCCGTGCCAGGTGGCGTTCGCCCAGCGCGATGTGCAGTGCACCACCGTGCCCCGCTTCCACGCGCATGGTCTCGAACAGTTCGAAGCCGGGGTTCAGCCCGGTGAGGAAGCGTGCCTTCAGCCGGCACTCTTCCAGTTCGTCCAGCGCCACGCTGTCCTGCACGATGCCGGCGCCTACGCCCAGGCGCAGGGGTCGAGCGCCAGAGGTGGCGTCCACGGCACCCAGCGTGAGCGTGCGGATGGCGACCGAGAGGCAAAAGTTGCCGATGGAGCTGTAGGCGCCGCCGGGCTGGGGCGCGTCCACCCAGCCGATCGCCCCGCAGTACAGGCCGCGCGGCGTGCTCTCGAAGCGCGAGATCAGGTCCATCGTGTGGTGCTTGGGCGCACCGGTGATGGAGCCGCAGGGGAAGGTGGCGCGCAACAGCGTGGGCATGTCGGTGCCGGGCTGCAGGCGGGCCTGCACGGTGCTGGTCATCTGGAACACGGTGGCATAGGGCTCCACCGCGAACAGCGCCGGCACGCTGACGCTGCCGATCTGGGCGATGCGGCCCAGATCGTTGCGCAGCAGGTCCACGATCATCAGGTTCTCGGCCCGGTTCTTCACGTCCTGCTGCAGCAGGCGCGCGGCCTCGCTGTCGCTCTCGGGGCTGCGCAGGCGGCCGGCGGTGCCCTTCATGGGGCGCGCCGTGACCAGCCCGGCCTCGTGCCGCAGAAAGAGTTCTGGCGACATCGAGAGGATGTGCGTGGGCCCGCCACTGCCCGCAGCAGTGGGCAAGGCGATGAAGGCGCCATAGGCCACCGGCTGGCGCGCGCGCAGGCGGCGGTACAAGCCCACCGGCGATCCATGGGCCTGGCCAGTGAGCCGGTAGGTGTAGTTGACCTGGTAGGTCTCACCGTCGCGGATGGCCTCCTGGATGGCGGCGATGGCGGTACAGAACTCGTCATCGCTCACGCTGGGCTGCAGGTTCAGCGCGCCAGCGGGGCTGGGTTCGTCGATGCCGCCGTCCTGCGAGCGCAACCAGGCGGCCACTTCGGGCGGGCTCAGGCAGACCAACTGGCTGAACATCAGCACGCGCAGCGCCGGCGCGTCGCCGGGCCGGAGCTTTTCGCAGCCCGCGCCCACCAGGCGGGCGCCCCATTCGTAATCGGCCAGCAGCACGGCGTGCAGACCGCGTTGCTGGTCGGCCGCCACGGCGGCCCAGCAGGCGTTCAGCGCGGCCGGGTCGGTGCAGCGGTGCTCGTGCGAGTAGCCGGTGTAGAGGCGGCTGGGCGGCCGGCCGGGTGCAGGCCCACCAGGGCGGTGGGCTGCAGCGCTGCTGTCGTCAAGCAGCGCAAACACGGAGGTCAACTCAAGACCAGTCATCCATATCGTGCTTGATGGACTTGCGGTTGGCGATCAGCTCGTCAAGGCTGGGCTCGTTGTTCAGGGCCCGCTGGATGGCCAGTTTGGTGGCCTCGTAGTTGGTGCGGTACATGTCCTTCTTGCTCAGATTCGGGTCCTTGGCGCAACGCGGGTCTATCCACACCAGGCTGATGATGCACAGGTCGTTGGCCACGTCCTTGGGGATGATGCCTTCGATCACGCAATCGATCACCGCATCGGCGGTGGCGCTTTGCACCACGCCGCCGAACAGGTCGATGTTGGCCGAGTCCTTCAACGTCACCTTGGGCACGGTGATGGTGGCCGGGCGCACCAGTTGGTTGCAGGCGCGGATGGCGAACATGGCGGTGTGGCCCTTGCTCTGGGCCATCATGTTGGCAAAGGCCTGGCCCACGGGGCCGTCGACGCGGCCAATGAGAATTTCGGGCATGGCGTCGGTGAACTGGCCGTCGGCGGCAAGCACGGTGGCTTCACCGGCATGGAAGGTGTAGGGCTGGGTCATGGTGGTTGCAGATTCAACTGAGGGTCCATCGGGTCATTGAGGAAAAATCATCTCGCCCTTGCCGTCGGTGGCCAGGTCGCCCAGCCAGCGGCGGATGGGCCGCACTGGCAGGCCGGCAAAGGCACCGCCGTGCAAGGCCAGGTCGCGCGCCAGCAGTTGCCAGAACACGGCCGCGTCGGCCACGGCGGGCACGAATGTAGCGGATGGCTGGGGGCGCTGCAGGGCATCTCGGGTGGCAAACACCAGCGAGCCGCGCCGCATGCCCCAGGCGGGGTGGGCGCCGCAGCCACCCGCAATGGCCACGGTGCCGGCCACCATGCGCGAGGCGGCAAAGTCGCCCACGTTGCCGTGCACCACCACCGTGCCGCGCCGCATGCGGTCGGCCAGACGGGCGCCTGCGTCGCCGTGCACCACCAGTTGGCCGCCGCGCATGCCGTCCATGCTGCCGGGCAGGGTGCTGGCGGCAAAGTCGCCCACGTTGCCGTTCACGGTGAGGTGGCCACCGGCCATCTCGCAGGCGGCCAGCACGCCGGCGCTGCCGTGCACCGTGAGGTGGCCGCCGGTCATGCCCGCGCCCACGTAGTCACCGGCCGGGCCTTGCACGCGCACGTGGCCGTTGGCCAGTTGCCAGCCGATGCGGTCCACCTGCGCGAGCTGGCCTTCGATGAGCAAATCGGTGCCGTGCGCATCCAGCGCCTGCACGCTGAACCATTCGCCCAGCGGCGTGAAGGCGTTGCCGTACGGCAGCGGCAGGTGCTCGACTTCGCGCTGGCTCAGTTCGGCCAGCGCGCTGGGGTTGATGCTGCGCAGGTCCAGCCGCAGCGTCGGTTGAACTTTGAGTTTGAGATGCCAAGTGCTCATGCTGCCCCCTTGACGCTGCGCGTCGTCCCACCGAGGGGGAATTCGCCCTTAGTGCGGCCGTGCGGGCTCATGCTGCACTCCCTTCAACGCCAGGGCACAGCTTGTGCAAATGGAAGTGGAAGGGGCCCAGCTTGCCGCCGTAGTTGCCGGCCGAGATGCGCAGCAGGCCGCCGGCGGCACCGATGTCCAGCACGGCGCCCATGCCGGCCGTCATGGCGCGGGCCACAGCCGCTTCGCTGAGGCCGTCGATGACGATCTCCATCACGCAGCGGGTGCTGGCGTCGAGCTCGCTCTTCTTGGCCAGGCCCACCAGCGCCGGGCAGAAGGCGTCGTTGGTGCTGGCCATCAGCGCCGGGTATTTGCTGCCCACCTTCGAGCCCGAGCGCACCACGCCGCCCGGAAAGGGCATCACCACGTCGGGCAGTTGCTTCATCGCAGCCACGGCGGCCTCGGCGGCCGCCAGCGCGGCGTCGGTGTCGGAGGCCAACAGCAGCAGGTTGCCGCCGCCCACGCCCTTCACCATGGCGGTGGTCTCTTGCGCCACGAACTCGCCGTCCATCACCGGCACACGCCAGTAGCGCACGCCGTTGATGACCTTGCTGGTCTGCCAGCCGTCACCAAAGAAGCGCAGGTTCTTGCCGAGGGCGATGGCCTCGCCTTCGCGCAGGCCTGCGTAGACCGCCGTCGTCGGGCAGGTGAGCACGCACTGGCCCACGCGCCGCTCCAGTTGCTTGGCCAGCTCCTTGCCGCTCATGGCGAACAGCAGCACGCTCACGCCTGGGCGGCCGTCGGGCGTTTCATCGGGGCCCAGCTCGCGCTCGATGCCGGCCTCGCAGCCGCAGGCGATCACCGAGGTGGCGAAGCCGCTGGCCGCCACCGCCGCGTGGCGCGCCCAGCTGAGGTTGTGCGCGGTGATGACGATGCGCGTGCCCCGCATCGGGAAGGCTTCGGCAAAGCTGTCGTCGATCAGCGTGCCGTTGATGTGCAGTTCCACAGCGCTCATGCAGCACCTCGCTCGAAGCACTCGGTGGGCAGCAGCCGCCCACCATGGCAACAGGCGCACAGCTCGTCATGGCCGATGGCCTGGTGCTCGAAGTTCACCGAGCCGTGCTGGTTGAAGTGCTTACGCAAAGTCTTCTCGATGATGGGGTCGTAGTCGGGTTCCACGAAGTGCGTGCCGCCGGTGGGCGATGCCGTGATGCGGCCCGCACGGGCCACCTGCACGCCGTCCTTGTAGACGTATTCCGGTGTGCTGAACATGGCCTCAAAGTTCGCGTCCTCGCGGTACACCGCCACGTCGGCCACCGCGCCCACACCCAGGTGGCCGTGATCCTTCAGGCCCAGCAGGCGGGCCGGGCCGGCGCGGGTCATCACCGCGATCTCGTCCAGCGTGAGCTCGCGGCTGATGTCTTTGAGCGCGCTATGGGCCGCCACGTCGGGGTGCAGCTTGGCCAACTGCTCGTTGCGGAAGCTGCGGTCCATCAGCAGGCGGATCAAATGCGGGTAGCTGGTGAAGGGGCCGCCGTTGGGGTGGTCGGTGGTCAGCACCACGCGCCAGGGGTCGTTCACCAGCAGGAAGATCTCCAGGCCGATGGCCCACTGCAGCGCGTTCACATAGCTGGCCTCGCGGTACCGGAAGGGCACCACACCACAGCCGGCGTCGCACTCGATGTCGGCACCGATCCACTTGCGCGGGTTGGCCAGCCCCGAGTTGGCGTGCTGGCGCATGGTGTCGCCCGAGGCCGTCACCGTCTGGCCAAAGATGATCTGGCCCACGTCGATGCTGATGTTCTTGTTCGCGTTCACCGCCTCGGCCAGCTGCAGCGCGGCGGACGAGAACTTCTTGGGGCCCTCGGTGCCGTAGGCATGGAACTGGATGTGGGTGAGGTGGGCGGGCAGGCCCTCCAGCGCGGCGATGGTGTCGAGCGTGCTCTGGATGTTGCCGGCCACGCCCAGGTTGCTGCCGTGGATGTGCAGCGGGTGCGGCACGCCCAGGCTGCTGAGCGAGCGTGCCAGCGTGTGCACGATCTGGCGCGGCGTGACCTGCCAGTGCGTGTGGGCCTCGTCCACATCCAGCTTGCGCTGGTTGAACTTGAACGCCGAGATGCCGCCCGGGTTCACCACCTTCACGCCCATGGCCTTGGTGGCGTGGATGGTCCAGCCCATGTAGTCGCGGATCTGCTCGAAGGGCGCGCCCTCGGCCATGAGCTTGAGGAACAGCTCGTCGTTGCCCAGCATCACGTAGGCGCCATGGTCGAGGATGGGGGTGTCGCCCATCTCCATGTGGGCATGGCGCGCGTTGGCCGGCACCATGGCCGGTTCGAAGGCCGCCGTGTAGCCCATCTGCACATAGCGGTAGCCGGTGGCCAGGGTGCCGGGAGTGACGTGGCCGCAGGCGTCGAACAGCGGCTCGGCTTCCGCCGGCAGTGGGTTGGCGCCGCTGCGCTGCAGCTCGGGCAGCAGCAGCCGCGCCAGGTTGACCTTGCCGCCGCCGATGTGGCTGTGCATGTCGATGCCGCCGGCCATCAGCACCTGGCCGCTGCAGTCCACGGTCTCGTCGGCGGGTTCACCAGGGGCCAAGGCCACGATGCGGCCGTCACGCATGGCCACGTCGGCCACGGTGCCCGAAACGCCGTGCACCGGGTCGTGGACTTTGGCGCCTTTCAATACAACAACACGACTCATGCGGCCCCCGTCCTGCCTGATATCTGCACCGTCATTCCCGCGAAGGCGGGAATCCATCCCTGCTGCAAAACCATGGATTCCCGCCTGCACGGGAATGGCGGATGGGCGTGGCCTTGCCCCTGGCCCGGCTTGAGAAAGTTCATGCCAGCACCTCCTGCGGCAGGGCCTGTGTGATGCGTGTGATGACGTCAGCCAGCGTGGGCAGGCCGGTCTGCATCGCCGCGTGCAGCGGCAGCATCACCACGCCGTCGGCACGGCACAAATGGCCAGCGGTGTGCACGCCCGGCGTGGCCACGGGGATGAAGACGGTGCGCGCTTCATCGCCCAGTTGTGCGGCAAGCGCGGGCAGGCCCAGCACGATGCGCCAGCCGCCGGCCAGCGCCGGCACCTCGGCGGCGCGAAAGCTGCTGACCCACAACAGCGCGTCCACCTCGTGCTGCGACAGCAGCGTGGCGGCGTCAAAGCGCAGCGGCTCGTGCTCCAGCCCCAGCGGGCTGCGGCGGCTGCGCAGTGGCAGGCCCGAGAGCCAGGTGAAGACCTGGTTCACCGTGGCCGCGCCGTCGCCCCCGCCCAGCGGAAAGCCGGCGGCACGGCCCTGGACGTTGAGCAGGCCGATCAACTGCTGCAAGCGCTCGATCAGCAGCGCGGCGTGCGGGCCCAGTTGCGCGGGCTCCCACACCAGCACGGCGTAGCGGGCCGCTTGCAATTGCGCGGCCAGTGCCGCCAAGGCCGGAGCAGGCTCGCGCACCGCGCGGCCGGCCACCAGGGCGGCGAGCTCGGCCAGTGTGTGGAACAGGTCGTGCCGCGCGGGCACCTGGGCCACGGGCAGGCCCGCCACGTCCGCCGGCGCTTGGCAGCCCAGGGCTACCAGGGCGGGTGGCGCGTCGCTGCGGCCGGCCAGCGCGCGGGGCAGCAACTCGGGCGTTCGATCTGGCGCCCAGCTGCCCACCAGCACGATCAGGTCGGCGCGCTCGCGCACCTCGGCCAATGTGGTGGTGTAGCCGCCGCGGTCTTGCTGGGCGCGCAGCACCTGGGCCAGGGCGCGGCCGGCGGCAGGGTCGGTGATGGCGCCGGTGGCGCGGGCCAGGCCATGCAAGGCCCGCGCGCCGGCCACGTCGGTGCCCAGGCCGCCCATCAGCGCTTGGCGTGCTGCTACCAAGTGTTTGGCTGCGGCTTGCACCGCGTCGTCCAGCGATGCAGGCTGGCCGCCCACGCGGGGCGAGGCACCGGCCGGCACCGTGCAAGCTGCCAGGCCGGCGCGGGCCACGGCGCAATCGCTGCCATGCAGTTGGGGCACGCCGTTTGCATCGGGCTGGGCCTGGAAGCGGTCGCACAGCAAGGGGCAGAACGGGCAGGTCCAGACGGCCGCGCCGGTGGGCGGGCTGAGGGCGGGGCTAGGGGTCATGGCCAAGGCAGAGGCAATCGGTGTGCCACCGTGGTGCGGCATGCCCCACCGGGGCAGAACCGCGTGCCCGGCGGGACGAATCGGCTGGCGGCGCCCAAGTGTGCGACACAGTGTGCCGTTTCAGGCGCCAACCGGCAGCTGCCCCGGCCCAGCCGGCCCCGCAGCGCATGGCACGAATCCTGAGTGCTGGCGCCCATGGGCACCGAAGACGGCAAGGCTGCAACGCATTTGGCTCAGGGAGAACCCCTGGTGCCCTGCGCAAAGTCGGCCAGCGCATCGGCCGTGAGCGCGCCGTCGTGCAGAGCGCTGGCCACCAGCCAGGCCCAGGCGCCGGCCGCGCGCGCGGCTTGCAGATCGGCCAGGTGGCGCACGCCGCCCGAGCCCACCAGCTGGGCCTGGGGTGACAAGGCCTGCACCTGGGCCAGCCTGGCCAGGTCGGGGCCGGCGCCCGTGCCCACGCGCTCCAGCGTCATCACGATCACACGGCGCGGCCAGGCGGCGGGGGTGTGCCAAGCGCCGGCGGCGTCCAGGGTCTGGCCGTGGCGGCGGTCCAGCGACAGCACGGCGTCGTCTGCAACGGTGAACAGGGCCCGCAAGGTGGCAGCGTCGCGCAGCGATTCACTGGCAAACACCGGTGTGATGCGCGACGCGAAGGGGCCAAAGCGCATCAACAGGGTGTCGGCGGCCGTGCGATCAACAAAGCCCGCGTCCAGCCACAGCTGCACACCGGGCAGCGCCTGCAGCACGGCCATCAAGACCTCGGTCTGCACCGTGCCGCCTTGCAACGCGTCCAGGTCGGCGATGTACAGGCACTCGGCCCGGCAATGCGCCACCAGCGCGCGGGCCACGGCCACTGGCTCAGGCCCCACGCACAATTGCGAGCGCAGCGGCTGGTATGTGCTGCGTTCACCGCGCACAGCCCGCACCACCTGGCCCCGCATCAGGTCCATCACCGGTATCAGCTGCATGCGCCGCACCCTTGTTCATTGCTTGCCATGACCCGCATTCTTGTCCATGAATTCCTCAGCGGCGGTGGCCTGGCCAGCGCCGACCCCGCGCTGCAGGCCGAGCTGATGCCCCAGGGCCTGGCCATGCGCAACGCACTGCTGGCCGACCTGCTGGCCCTGCCCGAAGTGCAGATAACGGCCACCTGGTGCGAGGCCGCACCGCTGCCACCCGATGCCACGGGCCGCCTGCGTGGCGAGCGCGCGGCGCCGGGTGAAGGCCCCCTGGATTTTCTGGCCCGCCTGGCCGCCCACCACGACCACGCCTGGGTGGTGGCCCCCGAGAGCGATGGCCTGCTGCTGCAATGCCAGCAAGCCGTGGGCCCCGCGCGCTGGCTGGGCTGCGACGCCCACAGCCTGCGCGTGGCCAGCAGCAAGCGCGCCACGCTCGCGGCACTGGCCGCTGCGGGCTGCCCCACACCGCTGAGCTGCACCGCCGCCACGCACTGGGTGGTGAAGCCCGACGACGGCGCCGGCGCGGTGGACACGCTGCGCTTTGACGATCTGGCCGCCGCGCAAGCCCATGCGCAGCAGCGCCAACGCGCGGGCGAAGCGGTGACGCTGGAACCCTGGGTGCCCGGCGAGGCGATGAGCCTCTCGCTGCTGTGCCAGGGCGGCGAAGCCGAACTGCTGAGCGTGAACCGCCAGCACATCCGCGTGGATGGCGACGGCCGCGTGCACTTCGATGGCGTGAGCCCCCTGGCCTGGCCCGTTGGCGACACGCGCCGCATGTCTTGCGCCACGCTGGCGCAGAAGGTGGCCCGCGCCCTGCCCGGCCTGCGCGGCTTCGTCGGCGTGGACCTGGTGTGGCACCCCTCGCAGGGCCCGGTCGCCATCGAAGTCAACCCGCGCGTCACCTCCGCCTACGTGGGCCTCTCGGCCCACCTGCAGCGCAGCCTCGCGGCCGAGGTGCTGGCGCTGCACACCCGGGAGTTGGCCCATGCCTGAGCCCACCCGCGTGCTGGGCTGGGACGTGGGCGGCGCCCACCTCAAGGCCTGCGTGCTGGAAAACGGCCAGGTGGTGGACGTGGCGCAATGGGCCTGCCCGCTGTGGCAAGGCCTGCAGCACCTGGAAGCCGCCCTGGCCGGCGCGCGCGAACGCTGGCCCTTGGCCTTGCAGGCAACCCACGCCGTGACCATGACCGGTGAGATGACCGACTTGTTCAGCAGCCGTGCCGACGGCGTGCAGCGCATCACCAACCTGCTGCAGGCAGCCCTGCCCGGCCCTGTGCAGGTGTACGCCGGGCCGGCCGCCGACGGCCGGCTGGCCGAATGGGCGACACCCCAGGATGCGGGTGCGCGCTGGGCGCAGATCGCCTCGGCCAACTGGCTGGCCACGGCCCAGCACGCGGCGGCCGTGGTGAGTGATGGCGTGCTGATCGACATCGGCAGCACCACCACCGACCTGATCGCGCTGCAGCACGGCCGCGTTCATTCCAACAGCCACTCCGACCGCGACCGCCTGGCCAGCGGCGAGCTGGTGTACCAGGGCGCCGTGCGCACGCCGCTGTGCGCCCTGGCTCAGCGCGTGAGCCTGCAGGGCCAGGCCCTGAACGTGATGAACGAATTTTTCGCCAGCACCGCCGACGTGTACCGGCTGACCGGCGAGTTGGCGGCCGAGCACGACCTCTACCCCGCCGCCGACAACGCCGCCAAGAGCCCCGAGGCCACCCGCCGCCGCCTGGCCCGCATGGTGGGCTGCGAGCCGAACGACGCGAGTGACGCCGATTGGGACGCGCTGGCCCGCGAGTGGCGCAGCGCCCAGGTGGGCCTGATCGCCGAATCGCTGCAGCGCGTGCTGGCCGGCGCGCGCACGCCGCCAGACATCACGGTGGTGAGCGCTGGCTGCGGTGATTTTCTGGTGCCAGACATCAGCACCAGCTTGCCCGGCCCAGCCGCGCGCGTGCTGCGCTACGGCCACGACGTGGCCCGCGTGGCCCCTGGCCCGCAGGCCGAACAGATCAAGACCTGGGCGCAGGTCTGCGCCCCCAGCGTGGCCGTGGCCGCGCTGCTGGATGGAGCGACGAGATGAGAACATCACCATGTGGGTCGTGAAACTCGGCGGCAGCCTCAGCACCGAACCGCTGCTGCCGCAGTGGCTGGACCTGCTGGCCCAGTTGGGTGGCGGCCGCGTCACCATCGTGCCCGGCGGCGGCGGTCTGGCCAACGAGGTGCGCCGACTGCAGGCGCATTGGGACTTTGACGACCTGCCGGCCCACAACATGGCCGTGCTGGCCATGGTGCAAAACGCCTGGATGATCAAGGGCCTGCAGCCCTCGCTGCAGTTGGTGGACGCAGAAGCCGACATACCGCGCGCGCTGCGCAGCGGCAAGGCCCTGGTGTGGGCCCCGCAAGAGTTGGTGCGGCCCCAGGCCGACGCCAACACCAACTGGGAGGTGACGGGCGACAGCATCGCGCTGGGCCTGGCCTCGCGCCTGAACGCCGAGCGCCTGCTGCTGGTGAAGCACGAACCCGTGGACCCGCAACGCTCGCTGACCGAACTGGTGCAGGACGAGGTGCTGGACCGGCGCTTTGACGAGTGGTCGCAGCACGCGGCCTTCCCCATCGACATCCTGGGCTGCCAGCAACTGGACGAAGCCCGCTCGCTGTTGCTGGGGGATGCGAGGCCGTTGCGGCACTGAACGCGCGGCTGTAAGGCGCGGTCAGCAGTCATCCTGCAGCGGCCACTGGCGTCATTCCCGCCAACCCAGGCGTTGCTTCCGCTGCCCCGGCCGTCATTCCCGCGGAGCCTGCCCCCGCGAAGGCGGGGCGGGAATCCATCCCCCACAACAGCCTGGACTCCCGCCTGCGCGGGAGTGACGGGGTTGAAATCGATATGTGGTCCAGCCAGCAGAGTCACCACTTGGCCGGCCACTTCGGCAACCACCCAGTGGCTACCCCGCCACCACATCGGTCCCCACGGGCTCGCCGGCGTGCACAGCGTCCAGCAGCAGCCGCAGCAAACTGGCGTCCAGTGCAGCATCTCGCGACACCTGGCACACCGCCGAGCGGAAGCCGGCAAAGTCGGGCGCCAAGGCCGCCAACGCGGGCAAATGCACCCGACGCAGCGCGCCCGAGAGCCCAGCCAGCGCGCCACGGGCCCGCACACTGACCACGAAGTGCGCCAGCGCCTCGGTGCTCACCAAGTCCAGCAAACTGCCGGCACGCTTGTCCTGCGTGTCCAGCATCGCCGCCGCAAAGCCGCCCTGCGCCACCTGCTGCACCAGCGCTTCGGGCACGCCGTGGTCGGCGATCAACACGGGCACCAGCGACAGGCCATCGGCTTGCAGCGCGGCCAGCCGCCGCACCAGCGCGGCCGCACCAGCGCCGGCCTGCACGCCCACTTTCACATGGTCCACGCCGCAGGCCGCCACACGCTGGATCTGGTCGGTGATCTCGCCCAGCGCCTCGGGCGCGAAATCGCCGATGGTGGCGCTGATGAGCACGCCGGCACGCTCCCGCCGCAGCGCGGCCACCACCTCAGCGATCGTGTCGACGTTCAGGCCGCCCAGTGCGCCACGCGAAGGCTCCTTCAGGTCGATGAAGGCCACGCCAGCCCGTGCGGCCACCAGGGCCTCGGCCGCGTTGCGCACGCTCACCAGGGCCTTCATGTCGGGCTCCCAGTGGCAGCGCGCTGCTTCAGTCGGTGCTGGGCCACAGCCTCTTGCAGCCAACCCCAGGCCTCATGCTCAGCGGCGCTGGCGGTCTTGTGGATGGCGATCTGCAGGTAGGCCATTTCGCTGTCGATTTTTTCAGGCGGCAGCATGTGCAGGCGGCTCACCAGCACCGCCCCTTCCACCACGGCCGCCTGGGCGCGGTTGTGGCCGTTGAACGGGAGGTGGGTTTCGTCGCGCAGCGTGCCAAAGCGCAGCACCGGGCGTTGGCCATCGGCGTCGGCCACGTCTTCGAGCTGCAGTTCCAGGTGCCGCTGGGCGCACGCCAGACGCCACCCCGGCGCCTGCACCATGGGCAGCAGCGGCCAGGTCTTGCGGCCGGTGACGCAACCGGCAAACACGCGCGTGTCGGTGACGATGTTCAGCGCCGCATGGCCGGTGGCCAGGATGTTGTTCAACGTGGCCGAGGGTTTGAAGGGCATCAGCACCACCCGCCCCTCGGGTGCATAGCGCACGCCCAGCGGGGCCACGTTGGGCTGGCCTTCGGCATTCACCGTGCTCACCACGCACTCGTAGATCACGTCATTCATCATGCTTCTTACGGGTGGTGCCGGGCGCGCACCAGGCGCCCAGATCGTCGGCCGCGCGCTCCACGGCCACGCCCCAGTTCAGCGGCTGGTCTTGCACGTAACGCTTGCCGAGTTGGTAGGCCAATTCGGCCTTGCCCAGCTCCACGCCCATGTAGAAGGCGTGGCCGCCGTCGCCCTGCAGGCCCAGCTGCGGCCACAGCGCAAAAGCGTCGGTGGCGATGCGCTCGCCATCGCGGTTGTAGACGTGCAGACCCAGCGGGCTCACCTGGATGCGGAAGTTGGGGTCTTTCACCTGCGCCGCCGTGGCGGCAATCTCGGCCGGGGTATCGGTGTAAGGGTGGCGCTCGTGCACCGTGGCCAGTGCGCCGCTCAGGCCCTTGGGCAGGGTCTGGTTTTGTGCGGCGGCGTGCATCACTCGGCGGGCCGCGTCGGCCTCACGCACCGCGCGGCGCGCGTGCGGGCTGACCTGGGTGGTCAGCACCGCGCTGATGTTCAGCTCGGCCGCCACGCCGAACAGCAGGGCGTTGATGCCCGAGGTGTCGGCCTCGGTGAGCTCGGTGAGGTTGCCCACGCCCATCATGATGCGCACATCGGGGTGGCGCTGGCGCAGTGCGTGGTAACGCACCAGCGAGGCGGTGAAGCCGAATGGGATGGGGTCAAGGATGGGGTCGGCCAGGAAGGGCTTGCCGCGTGCCTGCATCGCCGCAATGGCCTCGTCCAACGAGGCCACATCGCTGGGCTCGCGCGGGATCAGCACCGGCACGCTGGCCACCTCGTCGGCCACCCACAGCGTGTCGATGTTGAGGCTCAGCAAATAGTCGGCACCGGCACGGCCGCCGCGCAGCAGTTCATCCGTGCTCTGGCTGTCCACGCTGACCACAAAGCCGGCGGCCTTGAGGGCGCGCACGGCGTCTTCCAGGTGCTCAAACGGTGTGGCCGGCAAGCAGCCCAGGTCGATGACGTTGGCGCCGTCGCGGGCCAGCTCGTGCGCACGGGCCACGATGGCCTCCACACTCAGGCGCGGTGCGTCGACGATCTCGGCAAAGATGGCCACTTCGTAGGTGGACAGATCCACCGGTTTGGCCTGACGCTGGAAGTGCTGAGGCAGGTCCTTGAGCTCCTCGGGGCCGCGCTGCACCGGCACGCCGTAGTGTTCGGTCAGCGCCTCCACATCACCCCGGCAACGGCCGGGCACCACGATGCGCTGCGCGGCCACCGGCGCGGGCAAACGGCGGCGGATCATGTCGGCCGTCATCAGCGCGGCCACCTGCACACCCAGGTCGTGCGTGGCCCAGGTGAACGGCTGTTCGCCCTCGGTGCTGTCCATGCCCGCCAGCACCCGCTCCAGCGCTGGCTGGGCCAGGTGGCCGGTCAGGAAGAGGATGTGTTCCACGTCAGCTGGTCCACGCGAGTTGCAGTGCGTTCAGCCGCGCCTCCAGCGCCTGCTCCAGCTCGGCAGGCGAGCTCACCACCTGGGCGTAGGCGATGCCGCGCAGGCGCTCCACGTTGTCCAGCTCGATCTGGCGCGGCCGCAGCGTCACCCAATCGTGCGGCGCCTTGGTGATGACCACGGGTTCGGTGTCGCAGGCGAACACGATGCCCGGGATGCCCAGCTTGCCGGCCTGGGCAAACATGTTGGTGGGCAGGGTGTCACTCAGGCCCAGCGCGCACTTGGCCACGGTGTTGCTGGTGGCCGGCGCCACGACGACCGTGTGGTAGACGTCGCTGTAGAGCATGCCCACTGGCACGGCGCTGGCGGTCTTGTCGCGGAAGATGCGAAAGCGCGGGCGCAGGCTGTCGATGGTGTGCTGGTAGATGGCCAGCACTTCTTCACCAGCAGCCGAGACGAACAGATCGACCTGAGGCAGCCGGGCCGCCAACGCCAACGACTCTTCAAGGAAGTGGCCCGACCCTGTGACGCACCAAGCGAAGCGAGACCGCTTGGGTTCGCCACTGAGGTCTACAGGCTCGTCCGCTGGCCAGCGCTCGGCCGCTCCGGAGCGGCCAGCGACCCCCTCGGGGGGTGGCAGCGGTACCCCGCTGCCGGGGGCTCCATCACTCTGGGTGTGAGATCTGGATGTGGAGCTTGTGGAGCTTGCGGTAGAGGGTGTTGCGGCTGACATCGAGCGCCTTGGCGACATTGCTCACATTCCAACGGTGCTGCTCTAACAGTTGCAGCAGCACTTGCCGCTCGTTGGCCTGGATGGGGTTGAGTTTGGGCAGGTCTTCGGCGGCCTCGGGCGCGGCTGCGGCCACCACCGGCTCTGCAAGCAACGGCTGTGCCGCACGCTGGGCCGCGCCCTGCAGCGTGGGCAGGTGCGCCAGGGTGATGGCGCGGCCATCGGCCAGGGCGGCGGCCGAGCGCAGCACGTGGCGCAACTGCCGCACGTTGCCGGGCCAGGGGTGGTTCATCAGCAACTGCTCGGCCTCGGGGCTGAGCGTGGCTTCGGTGCCACCCTCGGCGGTGAGCAGGTTGCGGATCAGCTCGCGCCGGTCGGCCCGCTCGCGCAGCGGTGGCAGGGCAAGTTCCACACCGGCCAGGCGGTAGTAGAGGTCTTCGCGGAAGCGGCCTTCTTCCACCAGACTCAGCAGGTTGCGGTGGCTGGCGCTGATGAGCTGGAAGTTGACGTCGTGCGTTTCCTCGGCACCCAGCGGCGTGACCTGGCGTTCTTCCAGCACGCGCAACAAACGCGCTTGCAGATCGAGCGGCATGTCGCCGATTTCGTCGAGGAACAGTGTGCCGCCATCGGCCTGCAAAATCTTGCCGCGCCGGCCCGCGCGCTGCGCACCGGTGAAGGCACCGGCGCGGTAGCCGAACAGCTCGGATTCGATCAGGCTCTCGGGCAGGCTGGCGCAGTTGATGGCCACGAAGGCGCCACCGGCATGCGGGCTGCCGTCGTGCACAGCGCGGGCGAACACCTCTTTGCCTGAACCCGTTTCGCCGCACAGCAGGACGGGCGTTTGGCGGGCAATCACGCGCTGGCCGATCGACAGGTTGGTGGCCAACTTGGGGTCGGCAAAGGTGGAGACCACGCCAGGGCTGCGTGCCGTGCCCTTTTGCGCTGCCCGGTTCGAGATTTGCGGCGCGGGCATCACGGTGAGGCTGGCGGCACCTCGCGCATCTTCGGCCGGGCGCCGCGCCACGGCGAAGAAGCGGTGCGCCGCGTTGGCACGGTAGGTGACGATGGGGTAGAACGAAGACGAGGCACTGCGCTGCACCATGTCTTCCAGCGACGACTGGAACAGGTCTTCCACCCGGCGCGAGCGGATCTCGGCCACCGAGGTGAGCCCCAGTTGGAACAGCGCGCTGCGGTTGGCAGCCAACACGCGGCCGTCGTCCGACACCGCCAGCCTGCCCTCGTGCAGGGTGTAGACGAACTCGGGCCGGCTGTGGAAGTGCACCGGGTGCGCGCTGCGGAAGCGCTGGTCGAGCAGGCGGTTCTCGATCATGCGGGCCGTCATGCCCAGCAGCACCAGCAGGTGCTGCTGCATGAGGCTGCTGCGGCTGGAGACATCCAGCACCGCACACATCTCGCCCGAGGGGTCGTACACCGGCACGGCCGAGCAGGTGAGGCCGGTGAACTGCGTGAAGAAATGGTCTTCGCGGCGCACCGCCACCGGGCTGGCCGAGGCCAGGCAGGTGCCCATGCCGTTGGTGCCGGCGGCGTTCTCGCTCCAGACGGCACCGGCGCGCAGGCCCATGGGCTCGACCTCGGCCGCAAACTCAGAAGAAGTGACCATGTGCAGGATGACGCCGTCGGTGTCGGTGAGCACCACCGCCGTTTCGCCATCGGCCAGCTGCTGGTAGAGCGTGGTCATTTCGTAGCGGGCGCAGTCCACCACATCGGCCATCTTGGCCAAGCGCGCTTCCAGCGAATGCGCGTCCACCACCGGCACCTTGAGCGGCCGGTCGGGGTGAAGGCGGTATTCGTTGAGGCAACGGCTCCAGGAGCGGGCCACCACGTCGTTGCCCTCGTCGCGCGCGCCACCGCGCACCACGTCAAAGACATGGTCGGCATGGCGATCAGAGCGGGGCAGGACCAAGGACATGGGGTGTCTCCAGTTGGATGGTTCCTCTGGCGGGAACGATGTTGAATTTTGGCGGCTCAAGCGCCCAGATGACAGGGGTGATACCCCCAGCCACCAAGCCGCCATCAAGACCTGCGGGGGCATCCTAGCCCAGGCACTCTTGGCGCGCGTCTTGCATGGTTGTGAACATTTGCAAGCCCTTTCACGGAGTCGACCTTGACCCTTGCCCGCCCCCAACATTTTGCTGCCCAGCCCGCAGCAGCCGAGCCCGCACCGCTGGACCTGATTTTCATTGAGGGTTTTCGCGGAGAAACCGTGATTGGCATCCACGAGAGCGAGTTGCACCGCCCGCAGCCACTGGTGATCGACCTGCAAGCCGGCCTGCCGCGCGCCATGGCCTGCAGCACTGACCACATCGCCGACACCATCGACTATGGTGTGGTGCGTGGCCGTCTGCAGGAACTGATGCAACACCACGGCGTGACGCTGCTGGAGGCGCTGGCCGAGAAGATCGCCCAGATGCTGCTGGTGGACTTCCGTGCCGCCTGGGTGAAGGTGAAGGTGGTGAAACCGCGCAAGTTCGACGACGTGGAAGCCGTCGGGGTGCTGATTGAGCGTACCCAGCGCGATGCGCCTGCGGCCCAGACCGGCCGCAGCGCCCAGGTGCTGCGCTGGATAGGCTCGGGCATGGTGCCTGAACGGCACTGAGGCCACACGATCATCCCGGGCTGCTGAGACAGCTGTCGGCGCATAGCCGTCATTCCAGCGCACGGCCGCTCCGTCATGCCCGCGCAGGCGGGCATCCAGGTTTTAGCTTCGGCTGCAGCAGCGCAGCGGCGGCGCCTTCGGCCAACGGGCTCCTCGCGGACAAGCACCGTGCCCCCGGTCGCACCTGCGCTCTCTTGTCCCGCCTTGGCCCTCGCCGCTGTCAACCCACACGCGAATGTGCCCTCTGTCCGAAGGCACCACCACTGCACTGCAACCTACGCCGGTGGTGGTCCACTTGGTGGGGCGCCGCGGTGCCTGGCGGGGCAGGTGGTTTGGGGTTCGGGCGCAGGGGCCATTCGCGGGACGCTGACCAGGCGGGTGCGTCGGGAATGCAAGGTTGCCCAGACCTGCCAAGGGCACGGGCCGTGTTCCGCGAGCCTGACCCGGAGAACGAACCCCGGGCCACCTGCACCACCGCAAACAGAGCTGGGGCGCGAGAACCACCGACGGCAATGCGCCGCCAACCGCGAAAGGATTCACCGTGAAAAGAAAGCCGGCCAGCATTGCTGCTGGCCGGCCAGACCGCCCGGCAAGCCGGGCGGATTCTCGGAGCACCCCGCCCCTCGAAACTTGGAAACGGAAGATCAGTTGGCCGCGAATGGGTGGGCCGCAGAACCCTTCTTGGCCACCACTTCGGCGGCACTGGGGAAACCAGCCACAGCACGCTTGATCGACTCCTTGGTCGCGGCGTAGTTGTAGTCCTGGATCTTCTTGTCGTCTTCGGCCAGCCAGTGGATGAACACGCCCACCGAGATGAACAGGTTGTCGGCTTCGGCAGCGGGGATGGTGCCGTCTTCCACGCAATCGGCCACGGCCATGGCCACGCCACGCTGGGCCGGGCCGAACATCTGCACGGCTTGCTTGGCACCCTTGATGGTGACCTTGTTGAACATCACGGTGGCCGGCTTGGTCAGCAGGTTGGGAGCCACCACGGCCAGCAGCGAAGTGAAGCCGTCCTTGTTGTTCACCAGTGCGTTGGCAAACGCGGTCTCGGCGGCACTGCCACGCGGCCCGATGAGCAGGTCGATGTGCGCCACTTCATTGCCGTCGCCCACCAGGGACTCACCCACCATCATGCGATCGATCTTGGCCATGCTTGTTTATCTCCTAAAGGGTTCATGTGATGACAACACCGGCGCAGTGCGGCCGGCGCTGGCCACATAGATTCACGTTCCGTGCCAAAAGCCCGCCGTTGCCGCTAGGGCTTTCCCGGCCCCAGGTTGAAGCGGCTCAAACCCCGTGCAAACCCCAGATCATCAGGGTGGCAACCGTCAGATCGGCGCTGGTGCCGGGGTTGATGCCATCGGTTTTCAGGGTTTCATCCCATGCGGAGAAGCCGGCCTCGTGGCCAAGGGGTTCGCCTTGCTCGGCCCGGCGCAGCCAGGGGGCCGCTTGTTTCATGACACTGTGTGCCAGCGCCTCGCCGTGCTTGCGAACAATGTGTGAATCGGGCGCGCTGGCCAGAAAGGCCAGGTAGAGCTGCTGCACAGCCGCCACGTTGGCCGGGCTGGGCGCGTGGATGGTGGCCGCATCGGGTTTGAACAGGCTCAGGCCAGGCCGGCCTGCCAGCACCGGCAGGCCGATGTCAAACAGGTCGGCGGCCGCGTCGCGGTACTGGGCGGCGATGCGGTCGCGGCCGGCCGCCAGGGCCATGGCGGCGCGCAGCGTCAGGCTGGGAGCCTGGCGCACGTCCTGCTCGGGCGCGTCCCCCAGGCCACCCGGTTGGGCCAGCGCGATGGCGCGGTAGGCCCGCGCCGCATCGTCCACGGTCAGTTGGGACATGGCCTGTTGCCAGGCCTGGCGCAAGTGGGGCGCGTCCAGAGGTTGGCCTCGCGCGAGCAGGGCCTCGCACGCCCAGGCGCTGGGCGCGCACAGCAGCACGATGCCCAGGTTGGTGTTGCAGCCCACCGCTGCTTGCGTGGCCTGCACCGCCGCCTCGATGCGCGCGCCCACCGAGGCGCCTGCGGCACAGAGCGCCGGCGCGCAGGCCTGGGCACTGTCCAGAAACATCTGCGCCTGCATGCGGTGGCCAACCGAGTGACGGCTGACGTTGCCAGGCTTGCGCACTGCCACGTCCCAGGCGCAGGCCCGCAAGAAGGCGGCCTGTGCGTGGGCCGCAGCCTGGATCGCGCTCACAGGCTCAGGCCAGCGCACGGCGCTCGCGCGCCACGGCGGCCAGCTTGCGGTCGATCAGGTCGTCCACGATGGCGCGGGCGATGTTGAAGCCGGTCACCTTCTGCAGGCCATGCCAGGCGGCCACGCCATTCACCTCCACCACCAGCACCGGGTCGGGCCCGGCGCTGGGCAGCAGGTCGACGCCGGCGTAGTCCATGTCCAGCGCGGCGGCAGCGGCCTGGGCCAACTGCGCCAGCTCGGCTGTGAGCTCGGCGGGCTCACAGCGCGCCCCCTGGGCCACGTTGTGCACCCAGTGCTGGCTCACGCGGCGCATGGCGGTGACGGCCTTGCCGCCGATGACCATCACGCGCCAGTCGTAGCCCGGCGTCTGGGTGGCTGGCACAAAACGCTGCAGGTAGGCCAGATGACCGTAGTCGCCCCCCAGCGCCGGCAGTGGGTGGTGCACGCCATCCACCTCGCCCACCAGCGCCAGGCCCTTGCCCTGCGAGCCGAACAGCGGCTTGAGCACCAGCGCATGGCCGGCCGCGCCTTCGCGTACCAGGATGCGGCGGGCCCGCGCTTCGGATTCGGTGGCCCAGGTGGGTGGTGTGGGGATGCGCGCGGCCCGCAGCAGCAGGCTGGTCATGGACTTGTCGACGCTGCGCTCGATGGCCCGCGCGTCGTTGTAGACCGGCACGCCCAGTTCGCGCAGCGCGTGCAGGATGCCCAGCCGCTTGGTCACAGCCTCGAAGCTGCCGCCGGCAATGCCGCGCACCAGCACGGCGTCAGGCAAGTCTTTGCCGAAGCCGGGGATGAGCAGGCCGTGCCAGCTCGCGGCGGTGTCGATGTCGCAGTCTTCCAGGTCCACGCAACGGCCCACGGCGCCGCGCGCGCGCAGGGCGGCCTGCAGCTGGCGCGTGTGCCAGCCGGTTTCGTCGGCCATGATGGCCACGCGAAGCCCAGAGCCCCCAGGGCCGGGCTGCGCCCAACCCGCCCCCCGAGGGGGGCAAGAAAACTTGGGGCGGCCCGGCGTTTTCTTGGTCATCGGTGCATTCTCAGGCCAGCGCCAGGCCGCCCCAAGCGGCCTGCGCACCCTCTCGGAGGGTGCTTGCGGTTTGCCGCAAGCGGGTGACCCATGTCGTCATGCCTCGGCGCGCCAAAGGCCTAACAGCAAGGGCATGTTCAGCGCGCCCGCATGCCAGGTCTGGCCGCTGGGCAAGTGGCTCACGTAGACCTCGGCCGGGGCGAACAGCGCCGGGTCGATCTTGTAGAAGTCGTATTCCACGGCCTGGAAGATCTCGGCAAAGCCGCGGCCGTAGTCCTTGGAGCCCTTGCTGGGCAGGCGCTTCGCCAAGTCATGCGCTGCTTCAGCACTGCCGCGCACCGAAAGGCGCACCGTGCCACCGTAGAGGATGGCGTCGTTGGTGCGGCCCATGGCCTGCACGCCGTCGGCGGTGGGCGATGGCAGTGGCGCACGGGCGCTGCCGTCGGCGATGTCGGCCAGGTTGAAGCCGCATTCATGGGCCTTGTGCAGCGCCACCTCCAACACCCGAGCCACCACCTGGGTGGTGCCGGCCAGGCTGCTGGTGGGGGTGAGGATGATGGTGAGCTGCTCGGGCTGCAGGCCACAGTCGCGCAGCACTTTTTGCACCACCACGGGCGGCGGCACGCGGTCCACCTCGAGCACGATCACGCCACTGGCCGCTTTGTCTCGGTAGCCCAGTTCGGTGAACAAGGCCTCCTTGCCGGCCAGCGCGCGTGCCGGGCCCGAGCCCAGCGAGAAGAATTTTTTGCCGCCCGTCTCTTCCTTGCTGGCGGCCAGGCTCCAGCCGGCGTATTGGCTGCCCAGGCAGGCCAGCACCGGCTGCGGGCTGCTCACCTCCAGCCAGTCGGGCCAGTCGGCGCGGCCGTCGCAGGCCAGGCGCACGCGGCCCAGGCCACCCATGCAGATCTCGCCGACCAGCGTGCCTGCGGCCACGCTGCCGGGGACTGCAATGCCGGCGTCGACGATGCACACGCCGCTGGCATCACGGCTCACCGCCACGCCCAGCGCGTCGGCATCGCGCAGCAAGGCCTGCACCAGCGGCGCGGCCAGGGTGTTCACACTCAAAGGGGAAGCAGCCCAGGCGGGCTCATGGTGGGCAGTGCTCATGCAGCCCCCTTGACGCTGCGCGTCGTCCCCCCGAGGGGGAACGAGCCACTTCGGAACGGCCGTGCGTGTCTCATGCAGCCCCCTTGACGCTGCGCGTCGTCCCCCCGAGGGGGAACGAGCCACTTCGGAACGGCCGTGCGTGTCTCATGCAGACCCCTTGACGCTGCGCGTCGTCCCCCCCGAGGGGGAACGAGCCACTTCGGAACGGCCGTGCGTGTCTCATGTGGAAGTCTCCAGAAATTTCAGCAATTCGAGGGCAGTGTGGTCGAGTTGTTCGCGCAGCGCGGCGGGCTCAATCCCCTCGGCACTGAGCGAGCACAGTGGGTCGCCGGCGGCCACGGTGAGCGGTTGGGCCGCCACATCATGCACGCCCGGCCAGGCGGCGAGACGGGTCAGGCGTGCGGCATCCAGGTGCTCGGCGCGGCGTGCCAGCACATGGCGCAAGGCCCGCACCTGGCCCGGGGTGTGCAACGCGGCGGCCTCGTCACCCATGGGCAAGCGGGCCTGCTGGCAGGCGGCGAGGTGGGCATCGATCAGCCCCGGCTGGGCGTAAAGCTGCAGGCTGGCGGGCGGGCGGGGGTTGAGCTCCAGCACCAGCACGTCGTCGCCCTGCAGCAGAAAGTCGATGCCGCACAGGCCACGCAGCGCAAAGTGGGCCACCAAACGGTCGGCCACGCCCTGCAGCGCGGTACGGATGCGGCCCGGCACCGGAACCGGCCCCACCACGCCCACAAACACATGCGGGCACCCATGCCAGGCGGCCGTCTGCTGCGCGTTCACGCCCAGCACCAAGGCGCGTTGGCCATCGGCCAGCAACGTCACCGACATTGGCTGGCCCGGCATCTCGCACTGCCAGTATTGGCCAGACTCGGGCGGGTCGGTGTCGTCCGCACGGGCGGGGCGCACCTGCCAGCCACCACTGCTCCGGGCGTCCTTGTGCAGCCAGCCATCCGGCCACTCCGGGCGACGAAATCGCACGGCGGGGTGGGCAATGCCGTAGCCCTGCAGGGCCGAAAAAAAACGCTGCGGGTCGCGCACGGACGCCACCGCCGAAGGTGATGCACCCCACAGCGGCAGCACCGCTGCGCCCTGTGCCAGCAGGCCGGGCTGGCCTTCGAGCCCGCTGCCGTAGACCCAGCCCTGCACGCCCTGCTCTGCGGCGGCGCGCAAGGCACCCAGCAGCCGATCGCCAGCAATGTGCAAGCTGCCCTCGCGGCCTATGGCTTGCCAGCCCAGCACCGCAGCGGCACGGGTGTCGCGGTCGCCAAACAGGTCCAGCGCCAGCACATCGTGCCCGTCGCGCTGCCCGGCCTCGGCCAGCGCGCGGGCCGACAGCGCGGCCACGGCGATGCGGGCCATGGGCGGATCAGCTCCCCGCAGCAAGGTGCTGACGCGCCACCTCGAAGGCTTCGAGGAAGCTCAGCACCACGGGCTTCTCGGCCGAGATCATGTGCTTGAGCAGCTTCTGCTGGGTCTGGTACTTGACGTTGCCCACGGCCAGCGCGCCGATGCCCACCGCTTGGGTACCGGCCAGCGGCGCGGCGTTGTCCATCACACCCACGCCGGCAATGCCCTCGGGGGGCACGGCGTTCACGTCGGCGGCCACCTTGAGGTTGGGCACCAGGGCCAGGTCTTCTTTCGACACCACCTGCACACCGGCCGCCGCGCAGGCCAGCAGCACGTCGGCCGAGGCGATGGAGGTGCGCACTGCCGCGCGGTCGCCACCCGACACGCCGTGCAGCGTCACGCCAAAGCGCTGGCCGGTCTGCTGGGCCGCCTCTTCGGCAATGTCGATGCCATTGCGGCTGGACAGGCTCACCTGCGCGCCCGCCGTGGCGGCCAGCACACCGGCGATGCGGCCCACCGGCCCCATGCCGCCGAGGATGACCACGCGCTGGCCGGACAGCCCGCAACCGTGGTGCTTCTGCAGCGCGGCTTCCACACAGGCCACCATGGCGGCGGCGGTGGTGTACGAGCCGCTGGGGTCGGCCATCAGCGAGACCGCGAACGGCGGCACCATGGCCTTGCGGGCCTTTTCCAGCATGTCGGCGGCCAGCAGCGCGTCACGCCCACCGATGAAGATGGCGGTGCGCGCCAGGCCCTTGGGGCTGCGCGAGAAGATGGCGTCCTGCGTGAGCGCGGTGACGCTGTCCAGCCCCACTTCGCAGTAGGGTGGCAGCATGTCGTAGCCGGCGTCGGCGGCCATGTTGACGTCGAACGGGCTCATCTGCTTGCCCGGCGTGAACATGTGGAGGATGGTGGGACGTTCCATGTGCTGACTCGTTGAATCGAAGAGGGTGAAGGTGATCAGTGCGTGCGCCAGGGTGTGCTGCCGGGCTGGGCCCAGCGCCACAGGCTCTCGGCACTGGCATGGCCACGGGCGCGTTCGGGCTGCAGCGAATCGGCCACCAGGGCGCCTTCGTTGCGCGGTGCCACCACGCTGAGCAGCAGGTGCTCGGCCACTTGGCCAGCCGCCTTGGCCGCGGCCATCAGGCGCTGCGCATGCTGCGCGGTGGGCACGATGGCGAAGGCCGTGGGACCCCATGAACTTTGGCCGATGCCTGCTGGCGCGCCGGCCACAACCATGGCGTTGGCCGCCAGCCAGCGCATCAAGTGGCCCACGGCGGGGCTGGTGTACGACTCGCCTTCCTGGGCCGGTGCGAAGTGGTCACCCAGCAGGGTCTGAATCTGGCTCAGGCCGGCAGCAAAGGCTGCGAAATCGTTGTTGGCGGCACCGGGCAGCACCTGCATCAGCGCCTGGTGGCAGAGCTCGGCCGACTGGGCCTGGCTGAGTGGCTGAAGCCGCGCCAACGCCGCACGTTCTTCGGTGCCCGAGAGGCCGCGCCGCGTGGGGTCCATCACCAGCAGCACCCGCCAAGCCGCAGGCACAGCCAGGCGCGAGAGGATGGGCGCCGGGGCGCCGTCGGGGCTGGGGCCGCCGTCGAGCAGCAAGCCGCCCTGGTCGAAGCCGGCAATGCCAATGCCCGAGCGCAGGCCGCGCCCCAGGCCATGGGCCAGCGTGGCGCTGGAGAGCTGCAGGCCATGCCAGCGCGCAAAGGCCCGGCCCACGGCCAGCGCCAACTGCGTGCCCGAACCCAGCCCGGCATGGGCCGGCAGCACATGGGCCAGGTGCAGTCGCAAGGGTGCGGGCTGGCCGGTGCGCAGCTTCATGGCCTGAAGGTGGGCCATGGCGCGCTCGGCCTCGGCCTGCGCTTCGGACGTGGCGGCGCTGAGCTCGTCGGTGGGGCCGCTGGCGGCGGAGATTTCGACCCGGGTGTGCCAGTCTTCCAGCACCAGGCCCAGGCTGCCGAAGCGACGGCCCAGGGTGGCGGCGGGGTCGAGAAAGCCCAGGTGCAGCCGGCCGGGGGCCTGCACGCTCACCACGCGGGCGGGGTGAGCGGCCGAGTGGCGGGAAGTAGGGTCAACAGATGGCATTTGCTGTCAAAAGCAATCGGTGTTCCCAGGCACCTGTGGTGAACCCTGAGTGCACGCCGCCGCGCAGGCGGCGGCAGCGTAAACCCACGCTGGGCGGGCATGCCAACCGCCGCTCACCTGGGTCCAAGGCGGCCAGCGCCTGAGCCAATGTGCCGCCGGGTGAACAGACTGTCACGGCCGGCCACGGCGGATGTCAGCTGGCCGAGGCGCTGGTCGCCCCCTTGCTTGCCTTGCGTTGGGCCTTCCAGGCGCCAAAGATGGCCAGCACACCGGGCAGCAGCAGCATGCCCCAGATGATCTTCTCCAGGTTGTGCTTGACCCATTCGATGTTGCCGAACCAGTAGCCGGCCATCGTCACGCCCACCACCCACAGCACGCCACCGGTCACGTCGTAGAAGCTGAACTTGCGCCGCGTCATCTGCGCCACACCGGCCACGAAGGGCGCGAAGGTGCGCAGGAACGGCATGAAGCGCGCGGCCACGATGGTGATGCCGCCGTAGCGCTCGTAGAACTCGTGCGCCTGCGTGAAGGCCTTTTTGTTGAAGAAGCGCGAGTCCTCCCACTGGAACACCTTGGGGCCGAAGTAGCGGCCGATGGTGTAGTTGCTCTGGTTGCCGGCGATGGCCGCCGCAAGCATCAGGCCGATGGACGTGGTGAGGTCGAGCAGGCCGGTGCCACACATGGTGCCCACCACGAACAGCAGCGAATCACCGGGAAGAAAGGGCATTACCACCACGCCGGTCTCGACGAAGATGATGAGGAACAGCAGAGCGTAGACCCAGGTGCCGTAGTTCAGCACGAAGGTGGCGAGGTGCTTGTCCACGTGCACCACGAAGTCGATCAGAAAGGCGAGGATTTCCATGGGCGCGGATTATCCCTGTGCCCTGTGACACCGCTGGGGCGCTCCCTACAATCCGGCCGATGAGTGCCAGTGCCCCGCCAGCCCCCCGCCGTCCCATCCGCGAACTGCCCGATGAACTGGTGAGCCAGATTGCCGCAGGCGAGGTGGTGGAGCGCCCGGCCTCGGTGGTGCGCGAGCTGGTGGACAACGCGCTGGACGCCGGCGCCGCGCAGGTCACCGTGCGGCTGATGGCCGGCGGCGTGCGGGCCATCCTGGTGGAAGACGACGGCGGCGGCATCGCGCCCGAGGAACTGCCCCTGGCCTTGAAGCGCCATGCCACCAGCAAGATCCGCTCGCTCGAAGAGTTGGAAGGCGTGGTGACCATGGGCTTTCGCGGCGAGGCGTTGGCCGCCATCGCTTCGGTCTCCGACATGAGCGTGCTGAGCCGCACGCCCGACGCGCCCCACGCCCAGCGGCTCGACGCCCGCAGCGGCGAGCTGGCCCCGGCTCCACGGGCGGTGGGCACCAGCATCGAGGTGCGCGAGCTGTTCTTCAGCACGCCGGCGCGGCGCAAGTTCCTCAAGTCCGACAGCACCGAGCTGGCCCACGCCGTGGAAGCCGTGAAGCGCCACGCCCTGGCCCGGCCCGACGTGGGCTTTGCCGTGTGGCACGAGGGCAAGTTGACGCAGCAGTGGCGCCGCGCCACGCACGAGCAGCGCATGGCCGACGTGCTGGGCGCTGATTTCGTCAGCCTGAGCCGCGCGGTGGACGTGCAGGTGGGCCCCATGCGCGTGCAAGGCCGCATCGGCTTGCCCGAGGCCGCCCGCGCCCGAACCGACCAGCAGTACGCCTACGTCAACGGCCGCTATGTGCGCGACAAGGTGCTCACGCACGCGGTGCGCAGCGCCTATGAAGACGTGCTGCACGGCCAACGCCAACCGGCCTATGTGCTGTTCGTCGACATCGACCCCACGCGCGTGGACGTGAACGTGCACCCGACCAAGATCGAGGTGCGCTTCCGTGATTCGGGCGAGGTCTACAGCGCCGTGCGCAAGGCGGTGGAATCGGTGCTGTCGGTGCTGGGCGGCGCGGCGCCTGTGGGCGATGGCGCTGTGGCCGCACAGGCCTCCGCCGTCCCTTTGCCCCAGGCCCGCGCCGCCACAGAAACAGGCGCCAGCAGCTTCCGCTTTGCCGGCCTGCCGCCCACGGCCAACCAGCAAAAACTCAGCTTGGCCGATCTGGCCACGCTGTACCGGCCCGAGCCCGCCGCATCCTCCGCCGCCCCACAGGTCCACGAAGCCCCTGCCCCCTGGCTGGCTGCGGCCACACAGGCATCGCTGCCAGCCGCACCAGACACCCCGCACGAGCCCGCCTGGCCGCTGGGCCGCGCCTTGGGCCAGCTCGCCGGCGTCTACGTGCTGGCCGAGAACGCCCAGGGCCTGGTGGTGGTGGACATGCACGCCGCGCACGAGCGCATCGTCTACGAGCGACTGAAGGCGGCGGCCAACCTGGCCACCACGCTGGCCTCGCAGCCGCTGCTCATCCCCGCCACCTTCGCCGCGACGCTGGCCGAAGTGGCCACCGCAGAAGCCCGCCACGCCGACCTGCTGGCCCTGGGGCTGGACATCTCGCCGCTGGGCCCGGGTCGCCTGGCGGTGCGCGCCCGCCCGGCCGCCCTGCCCGACGCCGACCCGGTGGAGTTGGCCCGCTCGGTGCTGCACGAGCTGGCCGAAACCGACGAGGCCGACGCGGGCCGCCTGATCGTGCGAGCCCGCGACGACATCCTGGCCACCATGGCCTGCCACGGCGCGGTGCGCGCCAACCGCCGGCTCACGCTGGAGGAAATGAACGGCCTGCTGCGCCAGATGGAAGCCACCGAACGCGCCGACCAGTGCAACCACGGCCGCCCCACCTGGCGCCAGGTGACGTTGAAGGAACTCGACACGCTGTTTCTGCGCGGCCGCTGAGCGCGCGCAGCCAGAAAAACGCCGAGCCGCCCCGAGCTTTTCTGCCCCGTCGGGGGGCCTGCCGCGAAGCGGCAGGTGTGGGGGCACTCCTGAGCGGCGACAATCACGCCCTTCGGCCGATGGCGCACCTGCCCAGCGGCCCTTGTGAAGGATTTGCATGCGTTCCGAACGCGACATCAAGCGCACGCCCAAGCGTGCCCTGGCCGAGCCCAGCGGCGACCACGCCACGCCGCCCAAGGAGGCCCCGGCCACCCCCAAGCACAACGTGCCGGTGAGCTACGCGCCGCCGCGCGGCCACGGCGGCCCTCACCGGGGTGCCGGCCCCGAGCGCGGCCCCCGCCATGAGGGCCCACGCCGCGAGGATCGCGGCCGCCCTGATTCCCGCGATGAACGCGGTGGCACCGGTCCTCGGGACGCGCGCGGCCGTTCTGAGTTCCGCGATGACCGGGGCCGCCCCGACGCGCGCCGTGGCGACGACAGGCCCCGCCCTCCACGTCCGGAAGGCGGCGAACGCCCGCCCCAGGTCCGCAGCGAGGGCCGCCCGCCCATGCGCCAGGACGGCCCGCGAGGCCCGGACCGTGGCGGCTTCGAGCAGCGCCCAGAGCGTGGCCCCGGCCACGCCGGGCCCTACCGCGATGAGCGTCGCGACGACCGACGCGACACCCGCGCAGCCCCGGGTGCCGCGCGCCGCATCGCCGCCGCCGACGCCCCGCCGCGCCCACCCATGGTGAAGCCGCAGAACTCGCGCCCCGAGGACGGCATCCGCCTGTCCAAGGTGCTGTCCGACCGCGGCATGGCCTCACGCCGTGAAGCGGACGACTGGATCGCCGCTGGCTGGGTCAAGGTGGACGGCGAAATGGCCGTGCTGGGCCAGCGCGTCAAGCCCGAGGCCCGCATCGAGGTGGACGAAGCCGCGCACAGCCAGCAGGCCAAGCGCGTCACCATCCTGCTGCACAAGCCCATCGGCTATGTCTCGGGCCAGGCCGAAGACGGCTACGAGCCCGCCAGCGTGCTCGTCACCGCCGCCAACCACTGGGAAGACGACCCGGCGCGCAAGCCCTTCCACCCCGGCCATGCGCGCGGCCTGGCCCCGGCCGGCCGGCTCGACATCGACTCCACCGGCCTGCTGGTGCTCACGCAAGATGGCCGCATCGCCCGCCACCTGATCGGCGAAGACTCGGACGTGGAGAAGGAGTACCTGGTGCGCGTCACCTTCAACCGCGAAGGCCCGTTCCCCGAAGAAGACCTGAAGCGGCTGAACCACGGCCTGATGCTCGATGACAAGGTGCTCAAGCCCGCCAAGGTGAGCTGGGCCAATGAAGACCAGCTGCGCTTCGTGCTGCGCGAGGGCCGCAAGCGCCAGATCCGCCGCATGTGCGAGCTGGTGGGCCTCACCGTCACCGGCCTGAAGCGCGTGCGCATCGGCAGTGTGGTGCTGGGCAAGTTGCCCGCCGGCCAATGGCGCTACCTGCGTGACGATGAGCGCTTCTGAGGTGAGCCCCCAGGGCCGGGCTGCGCCCAACCCGCCCCCCGAGGGGGTCCAGGAAGCTTGGGGCGGCCCGGCGCTTCCTGGCGCGCCCGTGAAGCGCGGCGGCCCGGCCGCCATGTCGCCTGAAGTGGTGGTGCTGGCCCTGGCCCTGCTGATGGGTCTGCAGCCCATCACCACCGACCTCTACCTGCCCGCCATGCCGCAGCTGGCGCGCGAGCTGCACGCGCCCATGGCGGGGGTGCAGCTGACCATGTCGGTGCTGCTGCTGGCCTTCGGTTTCGGGCAGTTGCTGATGGGGCCGGTGTCGGACCGTTTGGGCCGCCGCCCCGTGCTGCTGGGCGGCCTGGGCCTGTACACGCTGGCCAGCCTGGCGGCCACGCTGGCTCCCAGCATTGCCGTGCTGGTGGCCATGCGCGGTCTGCAGGGCGTGGGCATGGCCGCGTCGGTGGTGTGCGCCCGCGCGATGGTGCGCGACCTGTACGAGCCGCACCAGGGCGCGCATGTGATGTCGCGCGGCCTCTCGGGGCTGGGCATCATCGCCTTCCTCTCGCCCACGGTGGGTGGCTTGGCCGCCGCCTGGGCCGGCTGGCGCGGCGCCTTGGGGCTGGTCACGGCCCTGGGCCTGGCCATGGGCCTGTTCGTGGCCCTGAAGGTGCCCGAAACCGCCCGCAGCCTGAACCCGCATGCCCTGGCCCTGGGCCCGCTGGCCGCCAACGTGCGCACGGTGCTGGCCAACGCCAGCTTCCGCGCCTGGGCCCTGTTGGTGAGCTTCACCTACGCCGGCCTGTTCGTGATGCTGGCGGGCTCGTCCTTCGTCTACACCGGCGCGCTGGGCGTGCCCACCTGGGCTTATGGCATTGCCATGGCATCGGCGTCGCTGGCTTACTTGGTGGGCACCTTCGCCTGCCGCCGCTGGCTGCCGCGCAAGGGGCTGGCTGGCACGGTGCGCATCGGCGGCGCCTTCACGCTGGCGGGTGGTGCGCTGATGCTGGCGCTGGGCCTGACCGGGGTGAACCACATCGCCCCGGTGCTGGTGGCGCAGTGGCTGTACTCGTTCGGCCACGGCATCCACCAGCCCTGCGGCCAGTCGGGCGCGGTGGGGCCGTTCCCGCGCATGGCCGGCACCGCTTCGGCACTGGCGGGTTTCATGCTGTCGCTCACGGCCTTTGGCGTGGGCCTGTGGATGGGCCAGGCCATGGACGGCTCGCTGAAGATGTTGGCCATCGGCGTGTTCACCGCTGCCCTGGCCACCACCAGCGTGGCCTGGACCCTGGTGCAACGCGACGGCGACCGCCTGGTCGCCCGCCCCGCCTGAGGCATGGCTGCAGCAACGCCCACCTGGATCGGCCTGGCCGGGCCCACGGCCTCGGGCAAGACGGCCGTGGCCCTGGCGGTGGCGCGCGCGTTGCCCGTGGAGATCATCAGCGTCGATTCGGCCCTGGTCTACCGGGGCATGGACGTTGGCACGGCCAAGCCCTCCCCCGACGAACTGGCGGCTGCGCCGCACCACCTGATCGACATCCTCGACCCGGCCGAGTCGTATTCGGCCGCCCGCTTCGTGCAGGACGCCCAGCGCCTCATCGCCGAGATCCGCGCCCGTGGCCGCCTGCCATTGCTGGTGGGCGGCACCATGCTGTACTTCAAGGCCTTGATCGACGGCATTGATGCCCTGCCCCAAGCCGACCCTGCGGTGCGCGCCGCGCTCGATGCCGAGGCTGCGCAACGCGGTTGGCCGGCCATGCACGCCCAACTGGCGGCCGTGGACCCCACCACCGCCGCCCGACTGGCGCCCAACGACGCACAGCGCGTGCAGCGGGCGTTGGAGGTGTGGCGCCTCACCGGCCAACCGCTGTCCAGCTTCCACACCCGCGGGCAGGCCGCTGGCAGCGACGAGCCCGAGCACCTGCTGATCGCCCTGGAGCCCGCTGACCGTGCCTGGCTGCACACGCGCATCGCCCAGCGCTTCGAGCACATGCTGGACGCCGGCCTGTTGGACGAAGTGCGCGCGCTGATGCGGCGCCCCGACCTGCACCCCAACCTGCCCTCCATGCGCTGCGTGGGCTACCGCCAAGCCTGGGAGGCCCTGGGCGAGGGCTTGCAAGGCGGAGCCTTGCGGTCCACAGTCGCACAGCAGGGAGGGGCCGCCACCCGGCAATTGGCCAAGCGCCAGTTGACCTGGTTGCGCAGCATGACAAGAGTTTCCATCGCGGTGGACCAGACCGATGCCGCAGCAGCGGCACTGGCGCTGGTGCACCCACGTGCCGTTGGCGCATGGCCTGGCTGTGCACGCCCTTCAACCTCCCCCTAGCAGTACCCCATGCCCGTCACCCTGTACAACCAGAATGGCCACAAGTGCCTGATGTTCACCGACCTCGCACCCGACGAGACTGGCGAGGCCGTGCAGGCCAACCAGTTCCTCGTGATCGACGACGCCACGGGTGCTGTCATCGACCCCGGCGGCAACCTGGCCTACAGCGAGCTCTACCTGAACATGACGCGGCACTTTCCGCCGCATCGGCTGGAGGCCATCCTGGCTTCGCACGCCGACCCGGACATCATCGCCTCGCTCGACCGCTGGACCACCTCCACCCAGGCCAAGGTCTACGTGTCCAAACTCTGGGAGCGTTTCCTGCCGCACTTCTGCAAGCCCGGCAAAACCGTGGGCCGCATCGTGGGCATCCCCGACCCTGGCATGCGCATTCCCCTGGGCCGCAGCGAGCTGTGGGCCCTGCCCGCGCACTTCCTGCACGCCGAGGGCAACTTCCAGTTCTACGACCCGGTGAGCCGCATCCTGTTCTCGGGCGACCTGGGCGTTTCGATGGTGGGCGGCGAGCGCGCCAAGCAGCCCGTCACACGCCTGGCCTCGGTGCTCGACACCATGGAACCCTTCCACCGCCGCTACATGGCCTCGAACAAGGTGCTGCGGCTGTGGGCCGACATGGTGGCCACGCTGCCCATCGACATGATCGTGCCGCAGCATGGCGCCCCCTTGATGGACGGCGCGGTGCCCGAGTTCATCGACTGGGTACGCACGCTGGCGTGCGGCATCGACCTCGTCGGGCCCGACAACTACCGGGTGCCGGCCGCCTGAGTTTCAGAGCCGCGTGACGGGGGCGTTTTCGCCATTGCTGCTGCGCGGCGCGATCTGCGCAGCGCGCACACAGTTGCGCCCCGCCTCCTTGGCCAGACGCAGCCCCGCGTCGCTCTCCTGGATCAGGCTGTCGAGCGCCGCCTGCCCCCCGTGCACCTGGGCCACACCCACGCTCACGGTCACCACCACGTGGGCCTGCTCCCAGCGGAAGGGTGAAGCCGCCACCTGTTGGCGGATGCGCTCGGCCGCGTCCAGTGCGCCCAGCGGGTCGGTGTGCGAGAGGAACACCGCCAACTCAGCCCCGCCGAAGCGGCCCAGCACGTCGGACTGGCGCAGCGTGGCCGCGATGCGCCGTGTCACCTCCAGCAAGATGGCGTCGCCACAGCGTATGCCCAGGTTGTCGTTGATGCGGCGCAGGTGGTCAATGTCGATCAGCAGCAGCGCGCCGTCGTCGCCGTAGCGGCGGCAGCGGCTCCACTCGCGGTCGGCCACCCGCAGAAACTGGCGGCGGTTGCTGACCCCGGTGAGTTCGTCGTCCATCATCAGCGATTGCTTCTGGCGGGTGGATTCGGCCAGCGCCCGCGCCAGGTGCAGGGCCAGCACCCCCACGGCCAGGGCCGGCAGCAGGGCCAACACACCGGCCAGCAGGGCCACGCCCCAGCTGGCACCGTCCAGCAGCACCAGCATGCTGGCCACGCCCACCGCCACGGCCAGCGCCACCAGCGACTGGAACATCCAGGCCGAGCCCAGCCCAATGTGGCTCACCATCATCGCGAAACGCTCGGCGCGGCGGGGGGACGGGTCTGGGCTGCTCACCGTGAATCCAGGGTCTGTGAAGATTTCGATTCCATCACAAAAGTGTGGGGCACACAGGCAGACCCCGGTGCGCCCCTCGCCCATCAGCGGCAATGGATCACTGTTGACAGGGCGGCGTGGTTGGTCTTAAAGTGATATCACTTTGATTTCAAGCAGGAGACCCCATGACCCGCCAAGTCCATGAAGAGCGCCCCTATGCCTCGGCCAACGGCTACACCATGGCCGCCCTGGGCCTGGGCCTGATCGCGCTGGGGGCGCTGCTGCTCTCCCGCATGGCCGCCATCGGCCTGCTGGGCGTGCTGGGCAGCGTGGGCCTGATGGTGGCCGGCGTCCTGTGGCTGGCGGGGCTGTACATGTTGCAGCCCAACACGGCCGCGCTGCTGAGCCTGTTTGGCGCCTACCGCGGCACCGACCGCGCCGAGGGCCTGCGCTGGGCGAACCCGCTGCTGGTCAAGCGCACCCTCTCGCTGCGCGCGCGCAACCTCAACATGCCCACGCTGAAGGTGAACGACAAGCGCGGCAACCCAGTGGAGATCGCCGCCGCCGTGGTCTGGCAGGTGGACGACACCGCCCAGGCCATCTACGAGGTGGACGACTACGAGCGCTACGTGGGCGTGCAGGCCGAGACCGCGCTGCGCCACATGGCCTCGCGCTACGCCTACGACAGCGGTGACACCGAGGCCGCCGGCGCCGCCAACGAGCCCACGCTGCGGGGCAGCATCGACGAGGTGGCCCAGGCCCTGATGGCCGAGCTGCAGGAGCGCCTGGCCGCCGCCGGTGTGGTGGTGCGCGACGCCAAGCTCACCCACCTGGCCTACGCGCCCGAGATCGCCCAGGTGATGCTGCGCCGCCAGCAGGCCGAGGCCATCATCAGCGCGCGCAGCAAGATCGTGCTGGGCGCGGTGACCATGGTCGAGAGCGCGCTCAAGGGCCTTTCGGAGCGGTCCATCGTGGAACTGGACGACGAGCGCAAGGCGGCCATGGTGAGCAACCTGCTGGTTGTGCTGTGCTCGGACAAGGACGCCCAGCCCATCATCAACACCGGAACGCTCTACAACTGAGGTCGGCCGTGAACCACCGCCTCGTCAACAACTTGCTGGTGCTGTTGCTCGTTTCGCCGCTCTTGCTGCTGTGGGCGACGGCCCAGTCGCTTCCCGAGCCCTTGGCATCGCATTTCAATGCGGCAGGCCAGGTTGAAGGGCACGCCTCCCGGGCTGAGTTCGTGTGGGTGATGTCCCTGGTTCTGACCCTGCCTCTGCTGCTCGGCACGGCGTTGCCGGCGCTGGTTCAGCGTCTGCCAACCAGCCTGATCGACCTGCCCAACAAGGAGCATTGGCTGTCACCCGAGCGCGAGCCCGCCACGCGGGCTTTTCTGTGCAGTTGGTTCAAGTTGTTCGCCTTGGCCCTGGCGGCCTTTCTGGCCTCGGTTTACGCCCTGACCCTGCAGGCGCAAGCGTTGCACCCGCCCGCTTTGAACCCCGCCGGGATGCACGCCGCCTTGCTGGGCTTTGGCATCGTCTCCGCTGGGCTGACCATTTGGCTGCTGCTTCACTTCGGCCGGCGCCGATAGCCCGGCACCCACATCCATGGCCAGCCCCGGCAAGAAAAGCTACCCGCTGCGCATCGACCCCGAGTTGTGGGCCGAGATTGAGCGCATGGCAGCGCAAGAGTTGCGCAGCGCCAATGCGCAGGTGGAGTACCTGCTGCGCGAAGCCCTGGCCCGGCGCGGCAGGCCGGTCGCGCCCACTTCTGCCAAGCACTTCCAAGGAAGCAAGCCCGACGAGGAATGAGCCGCGTACACTGGCCTGGTCCTTGCCCGCTGGCCCTCCATGACCTCGACCACGACGCCTGAGCCTGCCCCCGAAGGCGCCGCCAACACGGCGGCCACCGACCTCGACGAATGCCTTGAAATCAGCCCCCACGCGCTGGTGATGCTGGACGACACCGGCCGCGTGCTGCGCAGCAACGCGGTGATGCGCGCCCTCGCCGGCGGCCCCCGCAGCCGGGTGGCCGACCTGCCGGTGGCCCTGCAGCAATTGCTGGGCTGGCCGAACGAGTTGCCGCCGGTGGGCCGCAACCGCCAGGTGGCCGGCTGGGTGGAGGGCGAGAACGGCCGCAAGCTGCGCCTGCAAGGCAAGGTGCGCGGCCTGCCGCCCCACCACGGCCACCAGCGCTGGCTGGCCCAGTTCGAAGACCGCAGTCTGGAAGACGAGCGCGACCTGGCCCGGTTGGAAATTGCCGCGCTGATGGGCGACGCCGAAGTGGGCCTGGCCACCTGGGACTCGGCCCAGGGCTGGGTGCCGCCGCCGCCGCCCCTTCGCAGGCCACCCCACACGGGCACCGCAGCACGCAAGCCCGAGGGCGCTGCGCTCAAGTCCATCGGCAGTGAGCTGGTGGAGCCCGATTCACGCGCCGAGTACGACCGCCTGCAACAAGCCCTGCGCCAGCGCGAACGCGTCGAGGTGCGCTACGCCGTTCGCCACCCCGACACCGGGCTGCGCTGGCTGATGACGCGCGTGGAGCCGGCCGAACTCTCGCCAGGCCGCCCGGTGTTCAGCGTGATGACACTGGACGTGAGCCAGGAGGAAAGCGCCCGCCGCCGCAACGAACAACTGCTGCGCGAGCTGGGCGCCATCCTGGAGGTGAGCCCCGCCGGCATCGCCTACCTGCGCGGGGCCGAGCTGGTGCGCTGCAACCGCCGCTTCGAAACCCTGCTGCACCTGGCCGAGGGCGAGGCGGTGGGCGCCACGCTGGAGACCCTGCTGGTGCGCGGTGGCGTGCCCGTATTGGAGGTGCACCAGGCCCTGCATGCCCTGGAGACCCAAGGCAGCTTCGAGGCCGACTTTCGCCTGGAAGCGCCCGGCAGCACCGCGCCGGTCTGCTACGCACTGGCCCTGCGCCGTGCCCGCCGCCCCCAGGAGGGCGCCGAGGAGACCGTGGCCGTGCTCACCGACATCACCGGCGTGCGCACCCAGCAGGTCGAGATCGAAGGGCTGGCCCGCGAGCGCGAGCTGATGTTCAGCCTTTCCGACGTGGGCATCGTCTACCTGCGCGACGGCCGCATCGCCCGCGCCAACCAGGCCATGGCCCAGTTGCTGGGGCGCGACCACGCCCAATTGCAGGACCAGCCGGTGAGCATCCTCTTTGAAGACGAAGCCACCTACCAGAGCCAGAGCGCGGGCGAGCAGCACGAGCTGGCCGCCGCTGGCCGCGTGAGCAGCGAGCGCCGGCTGCGCCGTGGCGACGGCAGCACCGTGTGGGTGCTGGCCAGCCAGCGCCTGGTGGACAGCAAGAACCCCAGCGCCGGCAGCATTTGCTCGTTCGTGAGCGTGGACGAGCGCAAGCGCGCCCGCGAGCTGGTGATGGTGCAGGCCGACCGCACCCGCGCGATTCTTGATTCGGTGCTGGTCGGCATCATCACCGTGGGCGACGCCGGCATCGAGTGGATGAACCGATCAGCGCGACGCATGTTCGGTGGGGAGCTGGCCGACTTCATCGGCCAGGCCATTGCCGTGGTGGCCACCGCCGACCCCGAACACCCGCTGCGCCGCACCGACTGGCTCACCACGCTGGAAGAAGGCCAGGCCGAGACCTTCGAGTGCCGACTCAAGGCCCGCGACGGGCGCGAGTTCTGGGTGGTGGGCAATGTGGTGATCACCGGCCGCGAGTCGTCATCGCGGCAGCTGACCTTTGCCTTGCTCGACATCGACAGCCGCCGCCGCGCCGAGGTGCAAATTGCCCAGGCCCGCGCCAGCCTGCAGCGCATCATCGAGACCGCGCCGCTGGCCATTGCGCTGTTCGACGCGCGCGACCAGCAGGTGCTGCAGCTCAACCAGAAAATGGCCGAGTTCGCCGGCCGGCCGTTCGAGCAGATCCTGGGCCGCGCCCCACGGCGCTGGCTGCCCGCCAATGAAGCCGATGTGCTGTGTGCCGACCTGCAGCACGCCACGACCAAGCACGAGGCCGTGCACCGCGAACTGCTGCGCGAAGCCGAGGCCGGCATGCCCGGCAGCGCGTGGGACGTGCGCATCGTCTCGCTGCAGGCCAGCGCCGACGCGTCTGAACAACTGCTGCTGGTGGCCAGCGACGTCACCGAACAGCGCGCCGCCGACCAGGCCCGCCTGGACGCCGCCATCGCCCAGCGCGAGATGCTGGTGAAGGAAGTGCACCACCGCATCAAGAACAACCTGCAGGGCGTGGCCGGCCTGCTGCAGCAGAACGCCCAGCGCCACCCCGAGGCCGCCACCGCCATCGCCGAGGCCGTGGGCCACGTGCACGCCATCGCCCAGGTGCACGGCCTGCAGGTGGGCATGACCGGCCCGTTGCGCGTTCGTGGCGTGGTGGAGGCCATCGCCTCGTCGGTGCAGCGCATGTTCGGCCGCAACATCAACGTCACGGTCATCGGCCCGGCGCCGCACCGCTTTGCCCTCACCGAGGCCGACTCCATCCCCGTGGCGCTGACGGTGAACGAGCTGCTCACCAACGCCATCAAGCACAGTGACCAGGGCGACATCGGCTGTGCCATGTTGTGTGCTGAAGCCGAAGTGGCGATTGCCATCTCCAACATCGGCGAGCTGCCGGCAGGTTTCGCGCTGACCAATGTGCCAGCCGGCATCTCGGGCCTGGGCCTGGTGCGTGCCCTGCTGCCCCGCAAGGGCGCGGCCATGGCGCTGGAGCAGCAGGGGGCTGGCCGTGTGGTGGCCACGCTGCGCCTGCAACCACCCGCCGTGGCGCTGTTGGGCCCGTTGTGACATGAACGACCCCAAGCTCACTGCGTTCGCTGCCCCCGAGGGGCGCGTCAGTGCCTACGGACGGCCGGGCGCCACTGACATGAAAGCCACCACCTTGCTTTTCCCGAGACTGGTGGCGCTTTACTTCAAGGAAAATGCCGGCCATGACTAGCGCAGCCGTCAACGCAACCGCAAGCAAGGGCAAGATCCTGGTGGTGGACGACGACCGTCTGGTGTTGGCCACCGTCACCCACGGCCTGGCGCAGGCGGGGTTCGAGGTGATCGACGCCGACAACGGTGACGACGCCATCCTGCTGGCCCGCGAGCACCGCCCCGACCTGGCCCTGCTCGACATCCGCATGGAAGGCAAGTCCGGCTTCGACGTGGCCGACTACCTGCGCGAATCGCTGGGCACGCCCTTCATGTTCCTCTCGGCCTTCGCCGACAGCGCCACGGTGGCGCGGGTGCGCGAGCTGGGCGCCGTGGCCTACTTGGTGAAGCCGCTCGACATCGCCCAGATCGTGCCCACCGTGGAGGCGGCCGTGGCCAACGTACGCAAGCAAGGCGACGGTGCCCCCGCAGTGGCTGCAAGCACCGCCCGGCCCGTGGCCGCACCGGTGGCACGCCCCCTGGCCCCGGCCGATACCGACCCCTTGGCCAGCCCCGTACCACTCGCCGTGGGCGTGCTGATGCACCGCTACTCCCTGCCCCGCGCCGAAGCGCTGGAGCGCCTGCGCCGCCTCGCCGTGGCCGATGGCCGCCCACTGGCCGTACAGGCTGCAGCGCTGCTGGACGCGGTGGAACTGCTGTCGCGACCAGGGCAGTAAGGCTTCTGCTGTCGGCGCGTTGCTGTCATTCCCGCGAAGGCGGGAATCCATATCTTTCAGCATCGGCTGCAGCAGCGCAGCGGCGGAACCTTCGGCCACCGGGCTCCTCGCGGACAAGCACCGTGCCCCCGGTCGCACCTGCGCTCTCTTGTTCTGCCTTGGCCCTCGCCGCTGTCAACCCACACGCGAATGTGCCCTCTGTCCGAAGGCACCGCCACTGCACTGCAACCTGCGTCGGTGGTGGTCCACCTGGTGGGGCGCCGTGGTGCCTGGCGGGGCAGGTGGTTTGGGGTTCGGGCGCAGGGGCCATTCGCGGGACGCTGACCAGACGGGCGCGTCGGGAAGTGGGGGTTGCCCAAGCCCATCAAGGGCACGGGCCATGTTCCGCGAGCGTGACCCGGAGAACGAAACCCGGGCCACCTGCACCATCGCAAACAAAGCTGGGGCGCGAGAACCACCGGCGGCTATGCGCCGTCAGCCGCCCTCAATGCGCCCCGCCCGCGTCTGCTGACGCAGCCCCGCCCAGCTTGGGCGGGCGCTTGGTGAACCACACCAGCCCCACCAAGGCCAGGAAGGCCATGGACGACGCGTAGAAGATGTCGTCGGCCGCTCGGGTGTAGGCCTGCTGGTCGATCAGCCGGTTCACCTGCGCCAGCGCCTGCTCCGCACTTAGGCCAGCGGCGCGCAGGTTGTCCAGCACCATGGCGAACGCGCCCTGCCCTTGCGTCAGCGGCTCGGTGAGGTGGGCATGGTGCAGGGCGGCACGGTTGTCCCACAGCGTGGTGGAAATCGACGTGCCCATGGCGCCGAAGGTGATGCGCACGAAGCTGCTCAGACCGGCGGCCGAGGGGATGCGATCCGGCGTGAGGCCTGACATCAGCAACGTGGTGAGCGGAATGAAGAAGAACGCCAGCGCCCCGCCCTGGATGATGGTGGGGATGAGGATGTGGAACATGTCCACCTGGGTGGTGAACTGGGCGCGCATCCACAGCACGATCGCGAAGACGATGAACGCCGCCGTGGCCATGCGGCGCGGGTCCCACACGCCCACCTTCTTGCCCACCAACGGTGTGAGCAGGATGGCCAACGCGCCCACGGGCGCCAGTGCAAAGCCGGCGGCGGTGGCGGTGTAGCCCATCCACTGCTGCAGCCACAGCGGCAGCAGCACCACGTTGCCGAAAAACAGGCCGTAGGCGAACGACAGCGCCAGCGTGCCGGCCCAGAAGTTGCGCCGCTTGAACAGGCGCAAATCCACCACAGGGTGCGCGTCGGTGAGCTCCCACACCACGAAGATGGCGAACGAGATGGCGGCGGTGACCGCCAGCACCACGATCTGCGTGGAGGCAAACCAGTCCAGTTCCTTGCCCTTGTCCAGCATCAGCTGCAGCGAGCCCACGAACAGCACCAGCAGCGTCAGGCCCACGGTGTCGATGGGCAGCTTGCGGGTGGGGGTTTCGCGGTCGCGGTAGATGGCCCAGGTGGTGCCCGCAGCCAGCAGCCCCACGGGCACGTTGATGTAGAAGATCCAGGGCCAGGACATGTTGTCGGTGATCCACCCGCCCAGCAGCGGCCCCACCACCGGTGCCACCAGCGTGGTCATGCCCCACAACGCCAGCGCCAGGCCGGCCTTGCTGCGGTCGTAGGTGGACAGCAGCAGCGTCTGTGAAAGCGGGATCATGGGCCCGGCCACCAGGCCCTGCAGCACGCGGAAGGCCACCAGCCATTCCAGCGACGACGCAAAGCCGCACAGCCAGCTGGCCAGCACGAACAGCAGCACGCTGGCCGTGAACAAGCGCACCGCGCCAAAGCGCTGGGTGAGCCAACCGGTGAGCGGCACCGAGATGGCGTTGGCCACGCCAAAGCTGGTGATGACCCAGGTGCCCTGGTTGGGGCTGACGCCCATGTCACCCGCGATGGCGGGGATGGAGACGTTGGCGATCGACGAGTCGAGCACGTTCATGAACGTGGCCAGCGACAGCGCGAGGGTGCCCAGCAGCAACTGCGTGCCGTGCAGCGGCGCCGGCCCGGCCGGTGGAACGGCCTTGGGCGGCGCTGCGCTGGGCGCGGCTTCAGATGAAACGGTGGTGGTGTTCATGGGATACGAGACCGCGCCGGCCCATCAGACCCCGTCATCCCCGCGCAGGCGGGGATCCAGGAATGGTTCGACCTGATGGATTTCCGCCTGGGCGGGAAGGACGGTTGCATAGGCCACGGTGGCGCTCACGACTTGCGGCCCAGGCTGGTGGCGATGATGCGGCGCGCCTGCGCGTCGGCGGCGCGCTGCTGGGCCTCGAACACCGTGGTGGCGGCCACCGGCGCGGTGCGTGCCTCGGCCAGAGAGGAGCCGCTCTGGTCGGCCGTGTCCACGTTGACTTCCATCGACAGGCCCACGCGCAGCGGGTGCTCGGCCAGTTCCTTCGGGTCCAGCGTGATGCGCACCGGCACGCGCTGCACCACCTTGATCCAGTTGCCGGTGGCGTTCTGCGCCGGCAGCAACGCAAAGGCCGCGCCCGTGCCCGCGCCCAGGCCGGCGATGCGGCCGTGGAACACCACCTTCTTGCCGTACACGTCGGCCATCAGCTCAGCCGGCTGGCCGATGCGCAGGCTTTGCAGCTGGCTTTCCTTGAAGTTGGCATCCACCCAGAGCTGGTCCAGCGCCACCAGGGCCATCAGCGGCGAACCGGCGGCCACGCGCTGGCCCACCTGCACGCCACGGCGCGCCACGGTGCCGCCTTGCGGTGCCACCAGTTCAGCGCGCTGCACGGCCAGATAGGCCTCGCGCACCTTGGCTGCCGCACGCTGCACATTGGGGTGCTGTTCCACGCTGGTGCCTTCGGTCTGCGTCTGGCTGGCGGTCAGCTGCTCCTTGGCGGCCAGTGCAGCGGCTTGTGCGGCGGCCACGGCGCTCTTGGCGGCCGAGAGCTGGGCGCTGGCGTGCTGGAACTCTTCCTTGCCCACGGCGCCGTCGGCCACCAGCGGGGCGCGGCGGTTCACGTCGTCCTGCGCACGGGCCAGGTCGGCCTGCACCCGCGCCAGGTCGGCCTCGCGCAAATGGATTTGCGCGCTGAGCGTGGCGTTGTTGGCGAACAGCGTGCGCACCTCGCGCACGGTTTGCGCCAGCTGCGCTTCGGCCTGGTCCAGCGCCACACGGGCATCGGTGGGGTCGAGCTTGACCAGCAGTTGGCCGGCCTTCACCACATCGGTGTCGTCGGCGAGGATGGCCACCACGGTGCCACCCACTTGCGGCGTGATCTGCACCACGTTGCCGGCCACATAGGCGTTGTCGGTGTCTTGCTGGTGGCGGCCGGCCACCCAGTGCCAGCCACCCCAGGCGATGCCGGCCACGGCCACCACGGCGGCCACGGCGGTGAGGCCACGGCGGCGGGCGTTGTTCATGTCGGTGCTGGTGAGTTCGGTCATGTCGATTCCTTCGGTGTTCAGTTCTTGGCGCTGGCGTGCGGGGCGGCGGTGTCGTCCACCCAGCCACCGCCCAGGGCCTTCATCAGCTGGGCGCGGGTGTCGAACTGGCGGGCCTGCAAATCCACCGCCTGGCGGCGCTGGGCCAGCCACTGGCTTTCGGTGTTCAGCACCACCAGGTAGTTGCCCAGGCCGGCCTTGTAGCGGCGCAGCGCCAGGCTGTGCGCGGTTTCGGCACTGGCCAGGGCTTGCGCCTGTTCGGCCTGCTGCAGACCCAGCGACCGACCCGAGGCGATGGCATCACCGGCCTCTCGCGCGGCGTCCAGCACCAGGGCGTTGTACTGGGCAATGGCGGCGTCCAGGTCGGCCTGCTTGGCGCCCAGTTGCGCGCGCAACAGGCCGCCGTCGAACACCGGCAGGTGGATGGCGGGTGAGGCGCCGTACTGGCGGCTGCCGAGGTCCAGCGCGTGGGTCACGCTGAGCGCGCTCAGGCCCACAAAGGCGCTGAGGTTGATGTTGGGGTAGAACTGGGTGCGGGCCACAGCCACGTCCTGCGTGGACGCCTCCACGCGCCAGCGCGCCGCCACCACGTCGGGCCGGCGGCCCAACAGGTCGGCGCCCAGCTTGGCGGGCAGCGGCGTGAGCCGCAGCGCATCCAGGCGCGGTGACAGGCCGGCCTGCGCATCAGGCGCTTGGCCGCACAGCACGGAGATCTGGCGGCGCAGCAGCGTGATCTGCTCGTTCAGCGCCTCGATCTGGTTGCGCACATCGGGCAGAGCGCCCTCCGATTGCGTCTGTTCCACCTTGGTGTCCAGGCCGGCGGCCACGCGCTCGCGGGTCAGCGTGTTGATCTCACCGCGCTGCGCCAGGGCCCGCTCCGACACCTCGCGCTGCGCCAGCAGGCGGGCCAGGGCCACGTAGCTGCGCGCCACGTTGGTGGCCAGCGTGGACGCGGCCGACGCCGCCTCGGCACGCGCCGCGTTGGCCTGGCCCAGCACGGCGGCCAGTTCGGCCGCGTGCTGGCCGAAGAAATCGGGCGACCAGCTGATACCCGCCTGGAGGTCGCTGTTGGTGAACAAGCGACCACCGTAGGGCGGCGGGATCAGGCCATGCTCGGAGTAGCGGATGCGCTGCACGTCGGCGCTGAAGCCGGCCTGCGGGCCGTGCGCGGCCTCGCTCACCTGGGCCAGGGCGGACACCCGCGCCACGCGGGCCTGGGCCACGGCCAGGTTGGGCTGGCCGCGCAGGGCCTGGGCCACGAGCTGGTTCAGGGTGGCGTCGTCCCAGGCCGTCCACCACTGCGCAGCGGCGCCTTCGGTGGGGCCCTCGGACAGGCCTGCGGCGGCCGGCTTCAGGGTGGCAGCCGGCGTGTGCGGCGCGCCGGGCGAGGCACAGGCCGACAGCAGCACCGCCGCCGACACCACGGCCACCACGGCGGTCAACCGCGTGGGCTCCAGCGCTCGGGCCAGCAATTGGTTGAATCGTTTCGTCATGGTTTTCTTCTTTTCAACGTTGAGCGGCACGCGTGGCCTCGCGCATGGCGTCGCCATTGGCCAGCATGCGGGTGAGGAACTGCAGCAGCAGCTGCCACTCTTCCTCCTGGAAGCCTTCGAGGTGGCGGTTCAGCACCTCGGCCAGCACGGCGGGCACCTTGCGCGCCACCTTGCGGCCTTCGTCGGTGAGCACCAGGTGCACCACGCGGCGGTCTTCGGTGCTGCGCTCACGCGTCACCAGGCCCTTGGCCTCCAGGCGGTCGAGCGAGCGGGTCATGGAGCCGGGGTCGATCTCCAGGTCGCGCGAGAGGCCAGCCACGGTGTTGCCCTCTTTCATCACCAGCTTGTAGAGCGGCAGCCACTGCACATAGGTGAGGTCGTGGGCCGCCAACTGCTCGTCGGCCTGGGCCAGGATGGAGCTGAGCACCTTGCGCATCAGGTAGCCGATGCTCTGGTCGGGCCGGTACTGGCCCGCCAGGTAGAACTGGCATTCCGACGGGGAGGGAGACTTCGCAGCATTCATGGCCGCCATATTAATTGCTTAGACAATGATTGTTTGACCAATCATTGAATAGCCTATGAATTCATGAGGACATCGGCCGCCGTCATCGGGGCGCTGGGTACCCTCCCTACACTGCCGGCATGTCCAAAGTCTCTGACCGCCCCCAGGCCAAATCCCCCCGCTCGCTCTCGGGCCTGCTGCCCTTCCTGCGGCCCTACCGCTGGCGCATCTTTCTGGCTGTGGCCTTCATGGTGTTGGCCGCCGCCGCCACCCTGGTGCTGCCGGTGGCGCTGAAATCATTGGTGGACGAAGGCATCGTGGCGGCCTCACCAGGCGACCGGGCCATGGCGCTGCGCGGGCACTTCGGCGCGCTGTTTGCCGTGGGCGCGGCGCTGGGGCTGTTTTCGGCAGCGCGCTTCTACATGGTCACCTGGCTGGGCGAGCGTGTCACCGCCGACCTGCGCAACGCCGTTTACGCCCACGTGGTGCAGCAAAGCCCCGAGTTCTTCGAGACCAACGCCTCGGGCGAGGTGCTGAGCCGGCTGACCACCGACACCACGCTGGTGCAGACCGTGGTGGGCTCCAGCCTGAGCATGGGCCTGCGCAACACGGTGATGGGCATCGGCGCGCTGGGCATGCTGATTTTCACCAACCCCTATGTGATGGTGCAGGTGCTGGGCATCCTGGTGCTGGTGGTGGCACCGGCCATCTTCTTTGGCCGCCGCGTGCGCAAGCTCAGCCGGGCCAGCCAGGACCGCGTGGCCGACTCCAGCGCCATCGCCAGCGAGGTGCTGAACGCCATCCCCGTGGTGCAGAGCTACACGCAAGAGCAGCGCGAGGCCGCGCGCTTTGACGCCGCCACCGAAGCCGCCTTCGACACCGCCCGCAAGCGCACCCGCGTGCGCGCGGTGCTGGTGGCCTTCATCATCAGCGCCACTTTCGGCGCGCTGCTGTGGGGCCTGTACCAGGGCACGCAGGCGGTGCTGAACGGCAGCATCACCGCCGGCCACCTGGGGCAAACGGTGCTGTATGTCATCGTGCTGGTGAGCTCGGTGGCCGTGCTCTCGGAGGTGTATGGCGACATGCTGCGCGCCGCTGGCGCCACCGAGCGGCTGATGGAACTGCTGCACGCCGAATCGCCAGTGAAGTCGCCCGCGCAGCCGCAAGCGCTGCCCGCCACCCAGGGCGGCTCGGCGGTGCAACTGCAGGCGGTGCGCTTCCACTACCCCTCGCGGCCCAAGCAGGCCGCGCTGGACGGCATTGACCTGAATGTGAAGCCCGGCGAAACCGTGGCTCTGGTGGGCCCCAGCGGCGCCGGCAAGACCACGGTGTTCCAGATGCTGCTGCGCTTTTACGACGTGGCCCAGGGCCAGGTGCTGCTGGATGGCCAGGACGTGCGCCAGGTGGCGCTGGCCGACCTGCGCCACCGCATCGGCATCGTGCCGCAGGACAGCGTGATCTTCTCGGCCAGCGCGATGGAGAACATCCGCTACGGCCGCCCCGAGGCCAGCGACGACGAGGTCATCGCCGCCGCCAAGGCCGCGTTCGCGCACGATTTCATCCTGGCCCTGCCGGGCGGCTACGACAGCTTCCTGGGCGAGCGCGGCGTGCGCCTCTCGGGCGGCCAGCGCCAGCGCATCAGCATCGCCCGCGCCATCCTGAAGAACCCGCCGCTGCTGCTGCTGGACGAGGCCACCAGCGCGCTCGACGCCGAGAGCGAGCGCATGGTGCAGGCCGCGCTGGAAGCCGCCATGAAGGACCGCACCACCCTGGTCATCGCCCACCGCCTGGCCACCGTGCAGCGTGCCGACCGCATCGTGGTGCTGGAGCACGGCCGCATCGTCGAGCAAGGCACCCACGCCGAGCTGGTGGCGCGTGGCGGTCTGTACGCCCGCCTGGCGGCGATGCAGTTCAGCGAGGCGGGATAATCGCGCCGCTCCGTCATTCCCGCGCCTCCCCTGTCATTCCCGCGCCTTCCCTGTCATTCCCGCGAAGGCGGGAATCCACGACCCGCCACAACCTGGATTCCCGCCTTCTCGGGAATGACGGCGGGAACGCCCTAACCCAAAGCCACCGCCGTGACCCGCCCCATCCGCTCCCAGTACGAAGACTTCATGCGCCATGTCTACGAGCATGGCGTGGCCAAGGGTGACCGCACCGGCACCGGCACGCGCAGCGTGTTCGGCCACCAGATGCGCTTCGACCTGAGCGAAGGCTTTCCGCTGGTGACCACCAAGAAGGTCTTCTTGAAGGCCATCATCGTGGAACTGCTGTGGTTCCTGCGTGGCGACAGCAACGTGAAGTGGCTGCAGGAGCGTGGCTGCACCATCTGGGACGAATGGGCCCGCGAGGATGGCAGCCTGGGCCCGGTGTACGGCGTGCAGTGGCGCAACTGGCCTAAACCCAATGGTGGGCATGTGGACCAGATCAGCGAGGTGGTGAAGCAGCTCACCACCAACCCCGACTCGCGCCGCATCATCGTCAGCGCCTGGAACGTGGCCGAGTTGGACCAGATGGCGCTGATGCCCTGCCACGCCTTCTTCCAGTTCTACGTGGCCCCCGCCACCGAACCCAGCGGCCGCGGCAAGCTCAGCTGCCAGCTCTACCAGCGCAGCGCCGACATCTTCCTGGGCGTGCCCTTCAACATCGCCAGCTACGCGCTGCTGACCCACATGCTGGCCCAGCAGTGCCACCTCGACGTGGGCGACTTCATCTGGACCGGCGGCGACTGCCACCTCTACACCAACCACTTCGAGCAGGTGGAACTGCAGCTCTCCCGCGCCCCCCGGCCCTACCCGGTGCTGAACATCAAGCGCCAGCCGGCCTCCATCTTCGACTATGAGTACGAGGATTTCGAGGTGCTTGATTACCAGCCCCACCCGGCCATCAAGGCGCCGGTGGCGGTCTGACCGTGGAACTCATCCTCATCGCCGGCGTGGCCCGCAATGGCGTCATCGGCCGCGACAACCAACTGCTCTGGCGCCTGCCTGAAGACCTGGCCTTCTTCCGCCGCCAAACCCAGGGCTGCCCCGTCATCATGGGCCGCAAGACCTGGGATTCGCTGCCCCCGCGCTTCCGGCCCCTGCCCGGCCGGCGCAACATCGTGCTCACGCGGCAGGCCGGCTGGGCCACGGAGGGGGCCGAGGCGGTGGCCGACCTGGACGCGGCGCTGGCCCTGGTGGCCGACGCACCCAAGGTCTTCGTGATCGGCGGTGCCCAGGTCTACGCCGCCGCCCTGCCCCGCGCCGACCAACTCGTGCTCACCGAGGTGGAACGCGACTTTGATGGCGACACCCACTTCCCAGCCTGGGACCGCAGCGCGTTTGACGAAGTCTCGCGCGAGCGCCACCATGCTGGCGCGCCGAACGATTTCGATTTTTCTTTCGTCACCTACCAACGCCTAGCGCAGAGGACCTGAGCCCATGTCTGGACACGGCTTTCACGTGCACGGCCCGCACGACCACGAACTCGAACACGCTGCCCAGCACGACCCCGAGGGCATGGCCGGCCAGTTGGCCGTGATCACCGCCATCCTGGCCACGGTGGGCGCGCTGTTCTCGTACATGGGTGGGGCCACCCAGGCCAATGCCGGCCTGTACAAGAACGACGCGGCCATCAAGAAGACCGAGGCCTCGAACCAGTGGAACTACTACCAGGCCAAGAGCGGCAAGCAGAACCTGGCCGAACTGGCGCTCTCGCTGGTGAGCGAGGACAAGAAGGCCAGCTACGAGAAGGACATCGAGCGCTACAAGGCTGAGAAGGCTGAGATCAAGGCCAAGGCCGAGGCGCTGGAAGAAGAGGCCAAGGACTTCGACCACCGGTCAGAGCAGCAGATGCACCAGCACCACCGCTGGGCACAGGCCACCACAGCGCTGCAAGTCTCCATCGCGCTGGCCGCCATCGCCTTGCTCACCAAGCGCCGCTGGCTGGAGTGGGGCACCATCGGCGTCGGCACGGCCGGCGTGCTGGTGGGCGTGGCCGCCTGGTTCCACTACTGAGCGCTGACGCTCGGCCGCCCCCACCCGCCCACACTCACAGACCACTCCCCAATGCCCATGAGCCCCGCACGGCCGCCCGAAGGGGCGAATTCCCTCTCGGAGGGAAAGGGCCGCAGGCCCCAGGGTGCACCAGTGAGCACGCCCAGCCCCGACGGTGTTTGCGCCACCCAGCGTCCGCTGCCCCACCCGCCAGCGCAGGGGTTGGCAGCCAGGGGCGCGCGCATGAGGGCCGATGCAGAACCGGTCTGGCGCGGGTGCCTGCGCAGGTTGTGGCTGGCACTTGCACTGAGTTCCAGCGCCTTGCTCTGGGGCTGCGGCGGCGCTTGCAGCAACCTCGACGGGCCGGAGTTCAAGAACACCCTTCAGCCTGCGGCCGCCGTGGTGGGCCAGGCCTACCAACTGGAACTGGGTGTCGACATCCTTCGCACGGTGTTCGAAAGCGCCTACGGGTTCTCCTTCTTCAGCCTGGACCCGTTGCCCCCTGGTTTGACTCTGCAGCATGTGGGCAGCGGCGGGCGGGTACAGATGGTGGGCACCCCCACGCAGGCTGGCACCTACACCGTGCGGGTGGCAGTGCATGTGTCGGAGCCCACCAGCTACCCTTCCGACCCTGCGCCCGACCTGCTGTGCTGGACCGACGCGGAGACCACCGTGACGATTGTGGTGACCAAGGGCTGAAGCCCCCCCTGTGCCTCGCGCACGGGGCGGCGCTGCGGTGCGCACACCAGGTCACCGCCAACCACACCCCGGCCTCGGCCGGCCGCCACCGACACCCTGCCCACAAGGCCTTGCCATGAAACTCGCCACCTGGAATGTCAACTCCCTGGCCGTGCGCCTGTCCCAGTTGCTGGACTGGCTGGCAAACAACCCGGTGGACGCGCTGGTGCTGCAGGAAACCAAGCTCACCGACGACAAGTTCCCGGCCACCGAGATCGAGGCTGCCGGCTACCAGGTGGTGTTCCATGGACAGAAGACCTACAACGGCGTGGCCCTGCTCTCGCGCACCCCGGCCGCCGAGGTGGTACGCAACATCCCCGGCCTGGGGGACGACCAGGCCCGCGTGATCGCCGGCACCGTGAGCGGCGTGCGTGTGGTGGGCGGCTATTTTCCGAACGGCCAGGCGCCCGACAGCGACAAGTTTGTCTACAAGATGCGCTGGCTGGACGCGCTGCGCGGCTGGCTGGCCACCGAACTGGCCCAGCATTCAAAGCTCGTGTTGATGGGCGACTTCAACATCGCCCCCGACGACCGCGACGTCTACGACCCCATAGGCTGGATGGACCAGATCCATTGCACCAAGCAAGAACGCGCGCAGTTCCAAGCGCTGCAGGCTTTGGGCCTCACCGACGCTTTTCGACTGTTTGAGCAGCCCGCCAAGAGCTGGAGCTGGTGGGATTACCGCAACCTGGCCTTCCGCAAGAACCAGGGGCTGCGCATTGACCACATTCTGGTGAGCGAGGCGTTGCGGCCTAACGTGCAGAGTTGTGTGATCGACAAGCTGCCACGCAAGAACGAGCGGCCCAGTGACCACGCGCCGGTGGTGCTTGAGCTGGGCGTCGCCTGAGGCTGTCCTGCTCGCGCAGGCGGGCATCCAGGGCCAGGGCAACAGGTACCTGTGGATTTCCGCCTTCGCGGGAATGACGAGATGAAGACGCGGGAATGCGCGTGCGTCAGTCGTCCAGGCCCAACTCCTGGATCTTGCGGGTGATGGTGTTGCGACCAATGCCCAGCTTCTGCGCCGCCTCGATGCGTCGGCCCCGCGTGAGCGCCAACGCGGCATGGATGAGCTTGGCCTCGAACTGACGCGTCAGCACGTCCCACACCTCGGGTGAGCCGGCTTCCAGCAGGCGCCTGGCTTCGTCCTCCAGCCCGGCCAGCCAGCCAGCGCCTTCCGCTGCCACGGCCACCGGGGCGGTTGGCACCGCCGCAGCGGCCACCGCTGCTGCCGGCACCACTGGCACCAAGGCGTGCGATGGCAGGGCGGCGGCATCGGACTGCACCGCAGTGCCCAGCAATTCGGGCGGCAGGTCCTTGGCTTCCACCACCTGCGAAGGCGCCATCACCGTGAGCCAGTGGCACACGTTTTCCAGCTGCCGGACATTGCCCGGGAACTCGAAGGCCATGAGCTTGTCCAGCGCGTCGTCGGTGATGCGCTTGGTCTCCACGCCCAGTTCCTTGGCGCTCTTCTGCAAGAAAAACTTGGCCAGTGCCGGGATGTCTTCGGCGCGCTCGCGCAGCGGCGGCAGGCGCAGGCGGATGACGTTGAGGCGATGGAACAGGTCTTCGCGGAAGGCGCCGTCGCGCACACGCTGTTCGAGGTTCTGGTGCGTGGCGGCGATGACGCGCACATTGGCCTTGAGCGGCTGGTGGCCGCCCACGCGGTAGAACTGGCCGTCGGACAGCACGCGCAGCAAACGCGTCTGCAGGTCAAAAGGCATGTCGCCGATTTCGTCGAGGAACAGCGTGCCGCCGTCGGCCTGCTCGAAGCGGCCGCGGCGCATGTTCTGCGCGCCGGTGAAGGCGCCGCGCTCGTGGCCGAACAGCTCGCTCTCCAGCAAGTCCTTGGGGATGGCCGCGGTGTTGATGGCGATGAAGGGGCCCTTGGTGCCGGTGTCACCGCGCGGGCTGTGGCGGTGCAGCGCATGCGCCACCAGCTCTTTGCCCGAACCGGATTCGCCGGTGATCAGCACCGTCACATTGCTCTGCGAGAGCCGGCCGATGGCGCGGAACACGTCCTGCATCGCAGGCGCCTGGCCCAGGATCTCGGGCGCGGGCTGGTGGCGCTCGTCGTTCACCTCCTCGCGCAGACTCTCGTCCACCGCGCGGCGGATCAGCTCCACCGCCTTGGGCAGGTCGAAGGGCTTGGGCAGGTACTCGAAGGCGCCGCCCTGGAAGGCCGACACCGCACTGTCCAGGTCAGAGTAGGCCGTCATGATGATGACGGGCAGGCCGGGCAGGCGCTCCTTCACCTTGGCCAGCAGATCAAGGCCAGAACCACCGGGCATGCGGATGTCGCTCACCAGCACCTGCGGCTCGTCGTCGTCCAGCGCGGCCAGCACCTCGCGGGGGTTGGCAAAGCTGCGCACGGGCAGTTGCTCGCGCCCCAACGCCTTCTCAAGCACGAAGCGGATGGATTGGTCGTCGTCAACGATCCAGATGGGTTTCATGTGTGCAGCGCTTGCGCGCAGTCAGTCAAGGCAGTGGAACAACGATCTTGAAGACCGTGCGCCCCGGCTCGCTGTCACATTCGATGGTGCCCTGGTGTTGCTGCACAAACGTCTGCGCCAGTGTGAGCCCGAGCCCTGAGCCACCTTCGCGCCCCGACACCAGGGGGTAGAAGATGCGTTCTCTCAGGGCTTCGGGGACGCCCGGTCCGTTGTCCTGGATATGCAATTCCAGTGCCAGACGCCAACGTTGCTTGCCAATGGTGACCTGACGTCCCACACGTGTGCGCAGGATGATCTCGGCATCGCCCTGGTCGATGCGCTCGCTGAGCGCCTGGCAGGCGTTGTGCACGATGTTCAGCACCGCCTGGATCAGTTGCTCGCGGTCACCGCGGAACTCGGGGATGGACGCGTCGTAGTCGCGCACCACGCTCAGGCCCCGAGAGTGCTCCACCAGCACCAGCGAGCGCACGCGCTCGCAAACCTCGTGGATGTTCACGTCACCCACCACGTGCGGCTTGCGGTGCGGTGCCAGCAGACGGTCGACCAGGGTCTGCAGGCGGTCGGCCTCGTGGATGATGACCTGGGTGTACTCGATGAGCTCGGGCGAGGTCAGGTCCATGGCCAGCAACTGCGCCGCACCACGTATGCCACCGAGCGGGTTCTTGATCTCGTGGGCGAGGTTGCGAATCAGCTCCTTGGTCACCTCGGCCTGACCCATGGCGCGCTCTTCGCGGTCCAAGCGGGTCTGCTGCTCTATCTCGATCATCTCCACCAGCAAACGGCTGTGGGTATGCTCGGTCTGGCTGACGATGACATGCACCGGCAAAGGCTCGGCGTGGCCCACCACGGCTCGCCGCAGCGAGCCCTCAAAACGGCGGGTGGAGAACTCGTTGCGAGCCACCGCAGTGATGGCGTCCATCAGGGCGGCCGGCTCGCGGAACCATTCGAACAGCGTGCGTGTGGTGAGGGTTCGGCGTGAAAGGCCGATCACCGACTCCAGCACCGCATTGACGAACAGGCACTGCCCGTCGGGGTTGACCACGGCCACCATGGTGGCGAGCTGATCGAAGGCGTCCCAGATGCGGGGGTCGGGCAGGGGCGGGTTGCGCGCGGGCATGTGGGTGGCGCGCCGAAGGCTCAGCTGCGCAATTTGGAGAGTTCGCGCTTGATGGCCGCAACATCGGCCTCCTTGCGCAGGATGGCGGCCTTCATCTCGGCGATGCGGTCCAGGTAGCGCTGGGCATTGCGCTCGTCGCCACGGCGCTCGGGCTCGCCGCCGTTGTAATCCTTCTTCAGGGCTTCCAGGGCGGCTTCCTCGCGCTGCAACTCGGCTTCCAGGATGCGGCGGGCGTCGGAATCGCGCGAGCGCTGCTCGCCGACGTCCACCCGGCCCTCGCTGGAGCGCGCAGCAGGCGCTGCGGCCTTCTCGGGGCCACGGGGCTTGGGGGCGACCACCGTGGTGGGCTGTTGGGTTTCACGGGCCTTGCAGCCGCGACTCTCGGCTTCTTTGCCTGACAGCGTGTTGGTGAACACGTTGCCCGGGCAGATGTAGTAAACGGAGCCCACGGGCTGGGCAAGTGCCAGCGGCGAGGCCACGGCCAGTGCCAGCAACGCACCCCAGGGGCCAGCCAAGCGTCGGGTCGTGAGCATCATCATGGGTTCATTGTCACCTGAAAGGCCGGGGCGGAAGGCGCAGCGGGCGCCCGGAACCACCCAACGCGGCAGCGCGGCACAGGGCCGACGCGCCACGCACATACCAAGAAAAAAGGGACGGCAAGCCGTCCCTTCGTGCTCAGCGGTGCCGGAGCATCACAGGGCGTAGTACATGTCGTACTCGACCGGGTGCACGGCCATGCGGAAGCGGGTCACTTCCTGCATCTTCAGCTCGATGTAGGCGTCGATGTAGGCGTCGGTGAACACGCCACCCTTGGTCAGGAACGCGCGGTCCTTGTCCAGGTATTCCAGGGCCTGGTCCAGGCTGTGGCAGACGGTGGGGATCAGCTTGTCCTCTTCCGGCGGCAGGTGGTACAGATCCTTCGTGGCGGCTTCGCCCGGGTGGATCTTGTTTTCCACGCCGTCCAGACCGGCCATCAGCAGCGCTGCGAAGGCCAGGTAGGGGTTGGCCGAGGGATCGGGGAAGCGCGCTTCCACACGACGGCCCTTGGGGTTGGCCACGTAGGGGATGCGGATCGACGCCGAGCGGTTCTTGGCCGAGTAGGCCAGCTTCACCGGGGCTTCGAAGCCGGGGACCAGGCGCTTGTAGCTGTTGGTGCCGGGGTTGGTGATGGCGTTCAGGGCACGGGCGTGCTTGATGATGCCGCCGATGTAGTACAGCGCGAAGTCGCTCAGACCGGCGTAGCCGTCACCGGCGAACAGGTTCTTGCCGTCCTTCCAGACCGACTGGTGCACGTGCATGCCGGAACCGTTGTCGCCAACGATGGGCTTGGGCATGAAGGTGGCGGTCTTGCCGTAGGCATGGGCCACGTTCACGATGATGTACTTCTGCAGCTGCACCCAGTCAGCGCGCTCGACCAGCGAGCTGAACTTGGTACCGATTTCCATCTGGCCGGCGTTGGCCACTTCGTGGTGGTGCACTTCGACGGGAATGCCACACTGCTCCAGCAGCAGGCACATTTCCGAGCGCATGTCCTGGCCGCTGTCGACCGGGGGCACGGGGAAATAGCCGCCCTTCACAGTGGGACGGTAGCCGGTGTTGCCGTGCTCGTATTCCTTGCTGGTGTTCCAGGCGGCTTCCTCGGACTCGATCTTGAAGAACGAGCCGGACATGTCGTTGCCCCAGCGGATGCTGTCGAACACGAAGAACTCGGGTTCCGGACCGAAGTAGGCCACGTCGCCCAGGCCCGAAGCCTTCATGTAGGCCTCGGCGCGGCGGGCCAGCGAACGCGGGTCGCGCTCATAGGGCTTGCCATCGTGCGGGTCGATGACGTCGCAGGTCAGGATCAGCGTCGGCTCTTCGAAGAAGGGGTCGATGTTGGCGGTGTTCGGATCCGGCATCAGCAGCATGTCGGAGGCTTCAATGCCCTTCCAACCGGCGATGGAGGAACCGTCGAACGCGTGGCCCGACTGGAACTTGTCTTCGTCAAAGTGGGAAACGGGCACGGTGACGTGCTGTTCCTTGCCACGGGTATCGGTGAAGCGGAAATCAACGAACTTGACTTCGTTGTCTTTCACCATCTTCATCACGTCGGCGACGGTCTTGGCCATCAAAAAGGCTCCTGGCGGCTGAGTTGTGAACGGGGTTCGGGGTCGGTGCCGGTGCGCATGCTGCGATGCTTGTCATCGCATTGGACGCCTCGTCACGGCGCGAGGAATGTAGCAGAAAGCGTGCCCAGAAATGGTGACCTGCCGCAGACGCGGCACGCCGGCAACGTGGGGCAACCAGGCCGCCTCCCTGTGCCCGACGAGAAAACGCACCAACTTGGCACAACCCAAAGCACCAATATGGCGCCTTGGTGTTGCACCTATTCGGTGCCGAACCGCACCTCGGGCATGGCTTGAAGGCCAGCCACCAGGGCGTCGTAGGCGACGGCCACAGCACTGGGCTCGCCCTTCACGCCCAACTCGATGTGGCGACCGCGCTGCGGGTGGTCCACACTGGGCAGGCTGAACACCTTCACGCCCGGGAATTCGGCCTCCAGGCGCTCCATCAGGGGCGTCAGCGTGGCTTCCAGGCCCCCATGCACGTACAACGCCCGCTCGGCCTTGGCCAGGGGCCGCAGGTGCGCGTAACGGTGGTCCAGCACCCACTCGACCATGGGATGGGCCATGACCGGGAAGCCGGGCACGAAATGCAGATCCCCCAGGCTGAAGCCAGGGATCTTGTTGTACGGGTTGGGGATGAGGCTGGCCCCCACCGGGAACACACCCATGTTCAGGCGGTGCACGTTGTCGTCGCGGTCGGGGTCGAAGGGCGCCCCCTGCTCGGCCGCCATCTCGCGCATGCGCTGTTCGATCAGCACCTTGGCCTCGGGGTGCAGCGCCAGTTCGCGCCCGCTGGCCGCCGCCGCGCATTGGCGGGTGTGGTCATCGGGCGTGGCACCGATGCCGCCGCACGAGAAGACCACATCGCCCGAGTCCATCGCGGCCTTCAGCGCCGCCGTGATGCGTGGGCGGTCGTCGCCGATGAACTGCGCCCACGCGAGTTCATGGCCACGCGCAGCAAGGATTTCGATGGTGCGCGGCAGGTGCTTGTCCTGACGGCGCCCGGAGAGGATTTCGTCACCGATGACGATGAGCCCGAACTTCATGGTGCAACCTCAGGATGGCGGCAGCACAGGCGGCAGTTCTGCCCCCGGCGCCGACGCGGAATCGACCATGTCCACCACCTCTCCCGCAGGCACAGGCCGCATGGCGGCCGCCTCGGCCATGCGCCGCAGGTGCAGAGCCGCCAGTGCGTAATGCGCAAACCAGAGCGACGAGAAGGCGAACACCAGCGTGTAGAGCCACACCGACACCGCGATCAGGAGCGGCGCAAAGATCAGCGTGGCTGCACTCACGGCCCAGATCAGCGAAGGCGCGGCACCCAGGTAGCCGGTGACGATGCCGATCAGCAGCAATTGCCAACGGTGCTCGGCCACCAGTGCACGGCGCTCATCGACACTGGCGTGGTCGGCCAGCACGTCGAAGCCCATCACCTGCTTGGTGAGCCAGCCCCAGATCAACGGCGGCACGATGAGCACCAGCGGTGGGATGAGCCACAGCGGCGCCGTCACCAACAGGGCCAGCAGCGCCACCGCCGTGCAACCCAGAGACCACAGCACGCCGCGCCAGGCGGCCGCGCCGTGGCGCCGCTCCAGCGCGGGGAAGCGCCGCTCGTGCACGGCATTGACGATGGCCGGGGTCATCAGCCAGGCCACCAGCAGCAGGCTCACCACCACGATCACGGGCACGGCCAGCGCCACCACGATGATGGGCGCCAGCATCACCCTGAAAGACGCGCCCAAGGTGTTCTCCAGCCACTTGAGCATGGCGTCCACCAGCGACCAGTTTTCCAGCGCGCCGCGCACAGCTGTCAGCGCATCGGTCCAGAACAGCCAGCCCAGCCCCAGCGCGGCCCCACCGGCCAGCAGCAGCGGCAGCAGCGACAGACCGATCATGCGAGGCAGCAGCAGGTAGGCTGCCGCACGCCAGAAGGAATCAAGCAAGAGTTTCATGGGCAAGAGGATAAGTCAGCGCTGGTGACGGCCAAGTCACGCCGTGCCGAACAAGCGCTTGGCGCCCAGCCACTGCTGGGCCCAGAAGCCGCGGCCATAGTCGCGGCCGCCCTCCTCGGGCAGTTGGTCGCGGATGCCGGTGGTCTGCACCGGCACGCCGTAGCGCGCGGTGCGGAACAGCAGGTCCCACACCGGAAACAGCACGGCGAAGTTGCAGCCCCCCAGCGTGCCCTTGCCATCACGCTCATGACCCAGGCCAATGCCGTGGTGCAAGCGGTGAAATGCCGGCCCCACCAGCAGCCGCTCACCCAACCAACCGTAGCCCATCCGCAGGTTGGCATGCGAAAGGTTCTCGACGAGTTGCGACAGCGCGATCAGGGCCACAAACTGCCCCGGCGCCACGCCGATCACACGCGCCACGATGACGAAAACGCTGTCGACGATCACACTGTCGAGCAGGTGGTTGCGGCTGTCGGTCCACATGCTCATGTGGCGTTGGCTGTGGTGCACCGCATGCAGCGCCCACCACCAGTTGAACTGGTGCTGGGCCCGGTGCAGCACGTAGTTCAGCGCATCAAACACCACCAGGTAGGCGAGGAAGCCCACCAGGGCCGTATCGCTCACGCCCGGCCACCAGGGGGCAACCCACTGGTCCAGATGCCAGCCATCCACGCCCCGCACCGCCAGCCAGCCGAAGGCAGCATTCCAGATGGGCTCGATGGCAAAGAACATGGCCACCCGGAACAGGCCCAGGCGGTGGATCAGCGTGTAGACCATGTCCACGCGCACATCCGCCCGAACCTCCCGTCGTTGGGCAGCATCCTCAGGCTGGGGTTCCACCGGCCGCCAACGCTGCAGTGGCCCGATGACCAGCAGCATCACGGCAATCTGCAGCCCACCCACCAGCAACCAGCCCGTGGCGTTGTAGGCGTCGGCCAGGAACGAGGCCAGCCCGGCGTGGAACATCAGCGGCTGCACCACCCCTTCGAACAACCACTCTTGGGCCAAGCCGAACCAGGCTGCGGCGGCGTCGGCGGCTTGCCCCGCCCATTCCATCGCGTTCACTTGGCAGTGCCTCCGGCGGCTTTGAAACGCGCCTTGTAGTCCGGATGTTCGCGCAGCGTGGCAAAGCACAGGCCGCGGGCCTTCAGGCCTTCGATCAGCGGCTCCAGCACCGCAGGGGCCCAGGGCTCCTGCCGCGACCAGATGCCCAGGTGCGCCATCAGGATGTCGCCGGGCTGGATATCGCGCAATGCCTTCTTCAGCAACGCGGCATTGGGGTATTTGTCGCTGGGCAACTCATCACCCAGAAAGCCCGCAGGCGACCAGCCCACATGGGCATAGCCACAGGACTTGGCCGCCGCCAACAGGGCCGGAGAGGTCTTGCCCCCCGGTGCCCGGAACAGCGGCGCCATGGCCTGCCCCGTCATGGCCTTGAAGCGCGTGGCGCTGCGTTTGAGCTCGGCGCAGTAGTCGGCCGCCGTCCAGTCCAGCGTGCGTCCGGCGTCGGCACCGGCGGTGGGTCGCATCTCGAAATGGCCAGCTGGCCGGTCCGCGCGCCAGTACACATGGTCGAAGGTGTGCGAGGCGAACAGGTGGCCCTCACGGGCACGCGCTTTCCACCAGGGCGCCCACTCGTCGTCCAAGCTGCTGCCATTGGTTTTGGTGCGCTCGTTGGCCAGAAAGAAGGTGACCTTGACCTGCTGCCGGTTGAGCACGTCCGCCACCAACGGGGCCACACCCATGTGCCCGGTGTCGAGGGTGAGGTAGACCGGCTTGTCGCAGGCAACTGCCTGTGCCGCCGCCGCGCCTGCCAAAGCTGCCAGCAGCGCGGCCGTCAGCATGGCAGGCCGTATCCGATCACTGGCGCGGCGCATGGTCCAGCGTGTAGATGCCATGGGGTGAGCGCCCCACCCCCACCTGGCGGATGACCTGGCGCTTCTCAACGTCGATCCAGGTCACCTTGCGGGCCCAACGCGAAGACAGCAGCAGGGTCTTGCCGTCGGCCATCAGTTCCATGCAGTCGGGGCCACCTGGGCCGGGCAGTTCTGCCACCACCGACATGGTCTGGGTGTCGATCAAGCTGATGGTGTTGGCCACCCGGTTGCTCACGAACACATGCCGCTTGTCGCCCTTGGCGCGGAACGCATGCGCGCCCTCACCGGTGGGGATGCGCTTGACCAGCTTGGCTGGGCCATTGGAGACGTCATAGACCTCCACAAAAGCGTCGCCGGTCAGGCCCACGAACAGGTGCTTGTCGTCGGCCGTCAAATACACGTCAGCCGGCAGCTTGCCGGTGGGCACACGCCAGCGGATGCTTTGCGTCGCCAAGTCCACCGCCACCAGTTCACTGCTGTCCTGCATCGATGCGTAGACCACGCTGCTCTTGCTGTCGATCCACTGGTGGCTGGGCGTCTTGCCAGTCGAGATGCGCTTGGCCAGTTTCAGCGGCTCGGCGGCGTTCTCGGGCTGCCAGCGGTAGATGTCCACATGGTTCAGGCGGTTCGCCAGCGTCACAAACCACTTCATGTCGGGTGAAAAACGCAGCTGGTACGGATCGATGATGCCCGTGATGGTGCGCTGCACCTGGGCGGTGGCGGGGTCGATGAAAGTCAGCGTGTCCCCCACGGCATTGGCCACCAGCAGCGACTTCTCATCCGGCGTCAGGTAGAGGTGGTGCGGCTCCTTGCCAACCGCTATGCGCTTGACCTCGGTGTAGCTCACAGGGTCCAGCACGCTGATGTTGGCGTCCTGCGAATTCAGCACGAAGACGGGCCGCACGGGCTTGGCAGCCGGCGCCGCCTGGACGCAGGCCTGACCCAGGGCACCCAACAGCCCCGCAGTCAACATCGCGGTGCGCAGGCTTCGGAAATTCAGGTGGTTCACAGGAGCATCCAAAAAACAAACGGGCGTCGAAGGAGGCCCGTTTTCAAAGTGTAGGCGCGGGGTGTCTGAGCCCCGCAACGGCCGCCAACCGAGCCGGTTGAGGTGCCGCAAACATCGCTCACTCGTCGTCGCCGCCCAACACCGAACCCAGCAGGCTTCCGCCACCGAACCCGCCCAGAACCGAACCCTCCTCACGTGACCCACCACGCTGCGGCGCCGCTGCAAATACGCGACTGGCCAGGCGAGAAAAAGGCAGACTCTGCAGCCACACCGTGCCGGGGCCCGTGACCTTGGCGAAGAACAGCCCCTCGCCACCGAACAACGCAGTCTTGATCTTGCCAACGTACTGGATCTCGAAGTTCACGCTGGGGGTGTAGGCCACCAGGCAACCGGTGTCCACCATCAGCGTCTGGCCGGGCTGCAGTTCGCGCCGCACCACGGTGCCACCAGCGTGGACAAAGGCCAGGCCATCGCCTTCGAGCTTCTGCATCACGAAACCCTCGCCGCCAAAGAAGCCCACCGACAGTTTCTGCTGAAAGTGGATGCCCAGCGACACGCCACGCGCCGCACACAGGAACGCATCTTTCTGGCAAATGAGCGTGCCGCCCATCTTGCTCAGGTCCATGGGCAGGATCTTGCCCGGATAGGGGGCCGCAAACGCCACACGCAACTTGGACGGGCCCTGGTTGGTGTACACCGTGGTGAACAGCGACTCACCCGTGACCAGGCGCTTGCCAGCCCCCAGCAACTTGCCGAACAGTCCGCCCGTCTGCTTGCTGGAGCCATCGCCGAAGACCGTGTCCATGGTGATGCCCGCGTCCATGAACATCAGGCTTCCGGCCTCTCCCACCGCTGCCTCGCCGGGGTCGAGTTCCACCTCGACAAACTGCATCTCCGCACCCTTGATCTCGAAGTCCACCACATCCATGCTCATGCTCAGATCTCCTGTTTGGCTGCGTGAAAAGAGGGCGAATGGTACAAAAAAAGAAAGGCCGGACGGGATGCCGTCCGGCCTTTTCTGGGTTTGGTGGAGCCGGGGGGAATTGAACCCCCGTCCGCAAGCCTTTGCCAGGCAGATCTACATGCTTAGCTGGCTGATTTGAATCTCACGCCCCAGGCCGCGCAGCAGCACGCTGCCTGGTTCGCCAGCCACTTGAGTCTCGTTGCCTGGTGAATGGCGCACCGGTCAACCAGCCAATGTGAATGACCTCTCTGTCTTGGGCCTTGCGGCTTCAGACGCGGCCCATTGGCCAACCGCTGAGAGGCTCACCGGTGTTAAGCGGCGAGGGCGTACGAAGTATCGTTCGCAGTTACTTTGTTTCCAGTGGTTTTACGAGCGGACTGGTGCTCGGCATGCCCTGTCCCAACTCCGAACCCACGTCGAAACCAGGTCGGCCCCAGGAACCCTGTAGTTTAGGTCCGATCCAGCCAGTTCAAGAGGCCGCTGGGCAAATCAATGACGACATCGGCGTTCCAGTCGGTGATGGCTTCGCCCACACCCAGGTAGCCCCAGGCTGCGGCCAAGGTTGCCATGCCCGCAGCCCTGCCTGCCTGCACGTCGCGCAGATCGTCGCCCACGTAGACGCAACCCTGGGCCTCTACACCCATCCTCCGCGCGGCTTCCAGCAGCGGTTCGGGGTGCGGTTTGGCATGGGGCGTGGTGTCACCGCACACGATGGTCGCTGCCCGCCGGTCCAACCCAAGGCCTGCAATGACCGGCAGCGCAAACCGCTCGGCCTTGTTGGTCACGATGCCCCAGGGAATGTGCGCTGCCTCCAATGCGTCCAGCACCGGCAGCATGTCCGGAAACACGTGGGTGTGGATCAGCATGTGGGCCTCGTAGAGCACCAGGAACTCATCACGCAACGGCGCAAAGCGATGATCGTCTGGCCCTACCCCCATGGCCGCCCCCACCATGCCACGAGCTCCGGTGCCCACCAAGGGGCGCAGGCTCGTCAATGGCAATGCCGGCAGCCCATGGGCGGCTCTCAGGCGATTGGCCGCACCGGCCAGATCGGGCGCGCTGTCTATCAGGGTGCCATCGAGGTCGAACAGAACCGCCCGCGCAGGAACTGGCGTCACTCCGGCCTGCGACATGCCATCAGGTAGTTCACGTCGGTATCGGCGTTGAGGCTGTAGCGACCGGTGAGCGGGTTGAAGGTCATGCCCTTGAAAGCGTCCACCTCCAGCCCAGCCTCTCGCGCGAAGCGGGCCAGTTCATTGGGTCGCAGAAAGCGCGCGTACTCATGGGTGCCCTTGGGCAGCATCTTGAGCACGTACTCCGCACCCACGATGGCCAGCAGCCAGGACTTGACGTTGCGGTTCAAGGTGGAGAAAAACACATGCCCGCCCGGCTTGGCGAGTTGGGTGCACGCACGCACCACCGAGGACGGATCAGGCACATGCTCCAGCATTTCCATGCAGGTCACGGCGTCGTACTGCCCCGACTGCTCGGCGGCCAGTTGCTCAACCGCCACCTCGCGGTATTCCAAGCCCTTCACACCCGCCTCAAGTGCGTGCAGGCGCGCCACCTTCAGGGGCTTGACCGACAAGTCCACACCCAGCACCTGCGCGCCACGGCGAGCAAGTGACTCGGAAAGGATACCTCCGCCACAACCGACATCCACCACCTTGGCGCCGGGAAGGTCCACGTACTGCGCAATCCAGTCCAACCGCAGAGGGTTGATCTGATGCAGGGGCTTGAACTCTCCGTCCGGGTCCCACCAACGATGGGCGAGGTCTCCGAATTTGCTGAGTTCCTGGGGGTCGGCATTGATCATGTCGGCATGGTAAACCGCCCCGCCCCGTTGGGTCAGGCGGAGCCGGGGCGCAGAAACGGAAAACCCCGCCGAAGCGGGGTTTGCAAGCTCTTCCGGTGAACCGGAGATTACTTGTTGCGAGTACCGACGACCTCGATCTCGACGCGGCGGTTCTTCGCCTTGCCTTCCTTGGTCTTGTTGTCGGCCACGGGCTGCTTCTCGCCCTTGCCTTCGGTGTAGATGCGGTTCTTTTCGACGCCCTTGCCGACCAAGTAGGCCTTCACGGACTCAGAACGCTTCACCGACAGCTTCTGGTTGGCAGCATCGGAGCCGTCGCTGTCGGTGTGGCCGACGGCGATGATGACTTCGAGGTTCACGCCTTGGGTCTTGCTGACCAGATCGTCCAGCTTGGCCTTGGCTTCGGGCTTCAACACAGCCTTGTTGACGTCAAAGAAGGCGTCAGCGGCGTAGGTCACCTTTTCGCTCTTCGGAGCGGCCGGGGCCGCTGGCGCAGCCGGGGCAGCAGGCGCGGCCGGGGCAGCAGCAGGAGCAGGAGCAGGAGCGGGAGCCGGTGCAGGGGCCGGAGCCGGTGCGGGGGCAGGAGCCGGTGCAGCCTTGATGGCACCGTCGCAATTGGCGGCTGCCGTTGCGGGGGTCCAGTTGGCGTCACGCCAGCACAGTTCGTTGGTGCCGTTCTTCCAAACGAGCGATCCATCGGCATTGCGCCAGTTGTCGACCGTCGCCTGGGCGAAAGCACTCGACATCGGAGCGGCAAGCGCGGCAGCTGCGAACAGCATTGCCACCTTGTTCAATTTCTTCATGATTCTCCTCTCAAGGAAAGCCGCAGGGGGCTGCGATACGTCCAAATCGGAAGCGAGATAACCTGGCAAACACCCGGTACTTGCGAGCGCTCACCACCGACGACTCATTGTGCCATAGGGCGTCCGACCGACTGCATTTTGGTGGGTGGCGTGTGCTGCGATGGGCCGCATGTTGCTTCGCTGCCACAAGCGCCGGCCTTTAGAATCGCCGCTTCCGCCGTTGACTGGCCCAACCGCACGCCCACACTCCGGGTGCGGCAAGCCCCGCAAATGACCCAATTCGCCAAGGAAACCCTGCCCATCAGCCTCGAAGAGGAGATGCGGCGCTCTTATCTTGATTACGCGATGAGCGTGATCGTGGGCCGGGCGCTGCCCGATGCCCGCGACGGATTGAAGCCCGTGCACCGGCGCGTGCTGTTCGCGATGCACGAGTTGAACAACGATTGGAACCGGCCGTACAAGAAGTCGGCCCGTATCGTCGGTGACGTGATCGGTAAGTACCACCCGCACGGCGACACGGCGGTGTACGACACCATCGTCCGCATGGCCCAGGATTTCTCGCTGCGCCACATGCTGGTGGACGGCCAGGGCAACTTCGGTTCGGTCGACGGCGACAACGCGGCCGCCATGCGTTACACCGAAATCCGCTTGTCGAAGATCGCCCACGAGATGCTGGGGGACATCGACAAGGAGACGGTGGACTTCGGCCCGAACTACGACGGCTCAGAGAAAGAGCCGCTGGTGTTGCCGGCCCGCCTGCCCAACCTGCTGGTGAACGGCGCGGCCGGGATTGCGGTGGGCATGGCCACCAACATTCCGCCGCACAACCTGAACGAGGTGGTGGATGCCTGCCTGCATTTGCTGAAGGCGCCAGACGCCAGCCTCGAACAGCTGATGGAGATCATCCCGGCGCCCGACTTCCCCACCGCCGGCATCATCTACGGCGTCAACGGTGTGCGCGAGGGCTACCGCACCGGCCGCGGCAAAGTGGTGATGCGGGCCAAGGTGCACTTCGAGGACATCGACCGCGGTTCGCGCCAAGCCATCATCGTCGACGAGATCCCGTATCAAGTTAACAAGAAAACCTTGCTTGAGCGCATCGCCGAGCTCGTGCACGAAAAGAAGATCGACGGCATCAGCCACATCCAGGACGAGTCGGACAAATCCGGCATGCGGGTGGTGATTGAACTCAAGCGCGGCGAAGTGCCCGAGGTGGTGCTGAACAACCTGTACAAGCAGACCCAGCTGCAGGACACCTTCGGCATCAACATGGTGGCCCTGATCGACGGCCAGCCCAAGCTCTGCAACCTCAAGCAGTTGCTGGAAATATTCCTGGAGCACCGCCGCGAGGTGGTCACCCGCCGCACGGTGTTCGAGCTGCGCAAGGCGCGCGAGCGCGGCCACGTGCTGGAAGGCCTGGCCGTGGCGCTGGCCAACATCGACGATTTCATCGAACTGATCAAGAACTCGCCGACCCCGCCAGTGGCCAAGGCGGCGTTGATGGACAAGAGCTGGGATTCGTCGCTGGTGCGCGAAATGCTCTCGCGCGCCGAAGCCGACACCCCTGGTGGCCGCTCGGCCTATCGGCCCGAAGGTCTGCCGGCCAACTACGGCATGCAAGATGATGGCCTGTACCGCCTGTCCGACACCCAGGCCAGTGAAATCCTCCAAATGCGTCTGCAGCGCCTGACCGGTCTGGAGCAGGACAAGATCGTCGGCGAATACAAGGATGTGATGTCGGTGATCGCCGACCTGCTGGACATCCTGGCCAAGCCCGAGCGCGTCACCTTCATCATCAGCGAAGAACTGATTGCCGTGAAGCAGGAGTTCGGCCAAACCAAGGTGGGCGCTCGCCGCTCGGTGGTTGAGCACAACGTACAGGAATTGGGTACTGAAGACCTGATCACGCCCACCGACATGGTGGTGACGCTCAGCCACACCGGCTACATGAAGAGTCAGCCTCTGGCTGAATACCGGGCGCAGAAGCGCGGCGGCCGCGGCAAGCAGGCCACCACCACCAAGGACGACGACTGGGTCGACCAGCTCTTCATTGCCAACACCCACGACTGGATACTGTGCTTCAGCGACCGCGGTCGCGTGTACTGGCTCAAGGTCTGGGAAGTGCCGCAAGGCGGCCGCGGCAGCCGAGGCAAGCCCATCGTCAACATGTTCCCGCTGCAGGCCGGCGAGAAGGTGACCGTGGTGCTGCCGCTCACCGGCGACAACCGCCAATTCCCGGCCGACCATTTCATTTTCATGTGCACCGCACGCGGTACCGTGAAAAAGACGGCCCTCGATGAGTTCAGCAACCCACGCAAGGCCGGCATCATCGCGGTGGACCTGGACGAAGGCGACTACCTTATTGGTGCTGCCCTCACCGATGGCAAGCACGACGTGATGCTGTTCAGCGACGGCGGCAAGGCCGTGCGCTTCGATGAAGACGACGTGCGTCCGCTGGGCCGCCAGGCCCGTGGCGTACGCGGCATGATGCTGGAAGACGGCCAGACCGTGATCGCCATGCTGGTGGCCGAAGACGAAACGCAGAGCGTGCTGACGGCCAGTGAAAACGGCTACGGCAAGCGCACCAGCATCGTTGAATACACCCGCCACGGCCGTGGCACCAAGGGCATGATCGCGATCCAGCAGACCGAACGCAACGGCAAGGTCGTGGCGGCCACGCTGGTGCGTGCCAACGACGAGATCATGCTGATCACCGACAAGGGTGTGCTGGTGCGCACCCGAGTCTCCGAGATACGCGAACTGGGCCGCGCCACCCAAGGCGTGACGCTGATCGCGCTGGACGACGGCGCCAAGCTCAGCGGCCTGCAGCGCATCGTGGAGAACGACGCGAACGATTCCGGCAGCGATGCCGACAACGACGGCGCAGCCAGCGCTGAGGAATGAAGCTGATGAACAAGTATTTCGCGCTGCCGGCCTGGGTCATGGCTGGATCCGCTTTGGTGTTCGTGGCACCCGCCGAGGCCCAGAGCAAAAAAGAGTTGGCGACCAAAGTGATACAGCTGCAGTCGTCCCTCACCGAGAACGTGGGTGGGGGCTTGGCCGACCAGGTGGCCCAGCAGGTGCTGCAGACCGCCGGCCGGGCCATGAGCAACGTGCCGGAGGACAAGCGCGAAGCCGTCGGCAAGGACGTTCAGGCCGAGATCAAGCGCTTTCACACCGAGCTCAGCGGCTTTCTGCGTGACCGTGCTGGCAAGCTGGCACCGACGGTGATTGGCCCCAAGCTGGAGGAGAAATTCTCTGAGGAGGAACTCAAGCAGTTGGTGGCGTGGCTGGAGTCGCCAGTGTCCAAGAAGTACCAGCAGACCGAAACCGAGTTTCAGACCCTCTTGGCCCAAAAGCTGGTGGAAGACACCCGTCCGACCGTTGAGCCCAAGCTGCGCGTGCTTGAACAGGCACTGCAGAAGAAGTTGAGCAACGGTGCGCCTGGCGCGGCCAGCCCGGCATCCGGCGCGTCAAAGCCCGCTGCCGCCCCCAAGAAGAAGTGACCTCTGCACCGTGAGCCAGCGCCCCTACAACTTCTCGGCCGGGCCGGCCGTCTTGCCCGAACCCGTGCTGCGCAAAGCGGCCGCCGAGATGCTGGACTGGCATGGCTCGGGCATGGGCGTGATGGAGATGAGCCACCGCGGCAAAGAATTCATCTCGATCTACGAAGCGGCCGAGCGTGACCTGCGCGAGCTGTTGGCCGTACCGGCCAACTTCCGCATCTTGTTCATGCAGGGCGGCGGGTTGGGTGAAAACGCTTTTCTGCCGATGAACCTTTCGCGCGGCGGCGCGGTGGACGTGGTGGTCACCGGTGCGTGGAGCCAGAAGTCCCTGGGCGAAGCCCGCAAGTACGCCGACGCGCAGGCCGCCGCCAGCAACGAGGCCAGCGGCCACACGACGATGCCCGCGCCCGCCTCCTGGCAGTTGCGCAGCGATGCTGCCTACGTGCATGTGTGTTCGAACGAGACCATCCACGGTGTGGAGATGCACGAGCTGCCCGATCTGGCCGCACTGGGCAGCCGCGCCCCGCTGGTGGTGGACTGCTCCTCGCACATCCTCTCGCGCGCCATCGATTGGTCGCGCGTGGGCCTGGCCTTTGCCGGTGCGCAGAAGAACATCGGCCCGGCCGGCGTGACCCTGGTCTTCGTGCGCGAAGACCTGCTTGGCCACGCCCTGGCCATCTGCCCCTCGGCCTTCAACTACAAGACTGTTGCCGACAACGGTTCGATGTTCAACACGCCACCCACCTACGGCATCTACATCGCCGGGCTGGTGTTCCAGTGGCTCAAGCGTGAAGGCGGCGTGGCTGAAATGGACCGTCGCGCCACCCAGAAGGCCGAGTTGCTCTATGGCTACCTGGACAACAACGGTGGCTTCTACGCCAACCGGGTGCTGGCCAATGCCCGCTCGCGCATGAACGTGCCGTTCTTTCTGGCCAACGAGTCACTGAACGACGCCTTTTTGGCCGGCGCCCGCGAGGCTGGCCTGCTACAACTCAAGGGCCACAAGAGCGTGGGTGGCATGCGCGCCTCCATCTACAACGCCATGCCGCTGCAAGGCGTGCAGGCACTGGTGACATACATGCAGGACTTCGCCCGCCGCCATGGCTGACACCCCCAAGAACGACGCTGGCGCCGTTCAGCCTGAGTTGCTGGCGCTGCGCGACCAGATCGACGCGCTGGACCGCGACCTGCTCAGCATGCTCAACCGCCGCGCCGGCCTGGCCCAGGCGGTAGGCGAGATCAAGAAGAAGGAAGGCTCGGTGGTGTTTCGACCCGAGCGCGAAGCCCAGGTGATCGACGGCCTGAAGGCCGGCAACCCAGGCCCGTTGAAAAACGACAACATTGCGCCGATCTGGCGCGAAATCATGAGCGCCTGCCGCGCGCTGGAAACCCCCACCCGGGTGGCCTACCTGGGCCCTGCAGGCACCTTCAGTGAGGAAGCGGCGCTGGGCTACTTCGGCTCCTCCATCGTGCGCGTGCCCTGTGCCAGCATCGACGAGGTCTTCCGCAGCACTGCCGCCGGCGTGGCCGATTTCGGCGTGGTGCCCGTCGAGAACTCCACCGAGGGCATGGTGGCCCGCTCGCTCGATATCTTCCTGACCACGCCGCTGTTCATCATCGGCGAGACCAGCCTGTTCGTGCGCCACAACCTGCTGCGCAAGCAGAACGCGCTCGACGGTGTCACCGCCGTCTGCGCCCACCCCCAGGCCCTGGCCCAGTGTCACGAATGGCTGTCGCTGCACCTGCCTCATGCCGAGCGCCGCCCGGTGGCCAGCAACGCCGAAGGCGCGCGCCTGGCTGGCCTGGAGGCCACGCTGGCCGGTATCGCCAGTGCCCGCGCCGCCGGTGAATACGGCCTGCACGTGGTGGCACCGGCCATCCAAGACGATGCCCACAACCGCACCCGGTTTGCCATCGTCACCGACCCGCACCGCCACCCCTCGCCCCAGGCCTCGGGCCACGACTGCACCAGCCTGGTGGTCTCGGTCACCAACCGGCCCGGCGCGATGTACGACATCCTGGCGCCACTCAAGCGCCACGGCGTGTCGATGAGCCGCCTGGAGTCGCGCCCCGCGCGCTCTGGCCAGTGGGAGTACTACTTCTTCATCGACCTGCAGGGGCACCCGGACGAGGACCACGTGCAGACCGCCATGAAGGAACTGCGCGAGGCCTGCGCCTTCTTCAAGGTGCTGGGCACCTATCCCATCGACGTGCATTGAGAAGTACACACCATGGCCGCCTTGTTCAAACAGCTGGGATTGATTGGTTGCGGCCTGATGGGCGGCTCGTTCGCGCTGGCGCTGAAGCAGGCCGGGCTTGTCGACCGGGTCATTGGCTACAGCAAGTCGCCGTCCACCACCGAAAAAGCCAAGCAGATGGGCGTGATCGACCAGGTGGCCGAATCTGCCCTGCTGGCCGTCTCGGGGGCCGACATCGTGCTGCTGGCCGTGCCCGTGGCCGCCACCGACTCCACGCTGCGTGCCATCCGCCACCTGGTGAACCCGAACGTGCTGTTCATGGACGTGGGCAGTACCAAACGCGACGTGGTGGACGCCGCGCGACGTGTGCTGAAAGACAAGGTGGGGGCCTTCGTGCCCGCGCACCCGATTGCCGGCAAGGAACTGTCGGGCGTGCAACATGCCGACGCGTTGCTGTTCAAGGACAGGCTCACCATCCTCACGCCCATCAGCCAGACCGCGCCGGAATTGGTGGAGAAGGCCCGTCTGGTGTGGATGGCCATGGGCTCGGAGGTGCGCGTGATGACGCCAGAGGACCACGATGCCGCCTTCGCCGCCGTGAGCCACTTGCCCCATTTGCTGGCCTTTGCCTACTTCACCGGCATCCTGCAGCAGAAGGAAAGCGAACAGTTCCTCTCGCTGGCCGGCCCGGGTTTCCGCGATTTCACGCGCATCGCCGCGAGCGACCCCGCCATCTGGCGCGACATCCTGATCGCCAACCGCGAGGAAGTGCTGAAGCAGTCCGAGCGCTTCCGCGGCGCCCTGCAGGTGCTGGAGCAGGTGCTGGCCGAGTGCAAGGGCGAATCGCTCGAAGCCCTGGTGCGTGGCGTCTCGCAGGCCCGCAGCCACTGGCGCATGGGCGCCCTCACCCGCCACCAATGAACCCATCGGGTGTGGCGCTGGCGCCCGCTTGGGCGCTGCGCCACGCCCAGCCATGCCGAGCCGCCATGTATTCCACCGCCTTCATCGACCTGCCCCCCTGCACCCGCGCTGCTGGCACGGTGCGCCTGCCCGGTTCCAAGAGCATTTCGAACCGCGTGCTGCTGCTGGCCGGCCTGGCGGCTGGCACCACGGCCGTGCACGACTTGCTCGATTCCGACGACACCCGCGTGATGCTCGCCGCGCTGGAGGTGCTGGGCTGCACGTTGCGCCGTGAGGGCGCGGTGCTGCACGTCACCGGCCTGGGCGGTCAACTGGCCACCAAACAGGCCCAGCTGTTCATGGGCAACGCTGGCACGGCCATGCGCCCGCTCACCGCCGCGCTGGCCGTGCTGGCCGCCACGCAGGGCGGCTCCTTCGAGCTCTCGGGCGTGCCGCGCATGCACGAGCGCCCCATCGGCGATCTGGTGGACGCGCTGCGCCAACTCGGCTGCCCGGTGGCCGACCTGGGCAAGCCCGGCTTCCCGCCGCTGCGGCTTGGCGATGGCGCGGGGCACGTGCTGGACACCCGCACACCCATCCGTGTGCGGGGCGATGTCTCCAGCCAGTTCCTCACCGCGCTGCTGCTGGCGCTGCCACTGGTGACGACCGATGGCCCGGTGTCCATCGAGGTGCAAGGCGAGCTGATCTCCAAGCCCTACATCGACATCACGCTGGGCCTGCTGGCGCGCTTCGGCATCGCCGTTCAGCGCGACGGCTACCAGCGCTTCGTGCTGCCGCAGGGCTCGGCCTACCGCTCGCCCGGCAGCATCCATGTGGAGGGCGATGCCTCGTCCGCCTCGTACTTCATCGCACTGGGCGCCATCGCCGGCTTTGGGGCGCCGGTGCGCATCGAAGGCGTGGGCTTCGATTCCATCCAGGGTGACATCCGCTTCGTGGAGGCGGCCCAGGCCATGGGCGCGCAAGTCACCGGTGGCCCCGGTTGGCTGGAGGTGCAGCGCGGCGCCTGGCCGCTCAAGGGCATCACGCTGGACTGCAACCACATCCCCGACGCGGCCATGACGCTGGCGGTGATGGCGTTGTACGCCGACGGCCCCACACGGCTGAACAACATCGCCAGTTGGCGCGTGAAGGAAACCGACCGCATCGCCGCCATGGCCACCGAGCTGCGCAAGCTGGGGGCTGCGGTGGAAGAAGGCCCGGATTACATCGTGGTGCAGCCACTGGCGCGCTGGCAGCCCGCCACCATCCACACCTACGACGACCACCGCATGGCCATGTGCTTGTCGCTGGCGGCCTTCAACCCGCTGGCGGGCGCCGAGCCGCCGGTGCCGGTGCGCATCGAAGACCCCAAGTGCGTGGCCAAGACCTTCCCCGACTACTTTGAGGCCTTGTTCGAGCGTGTCACGCCGCTGGAGGGCGCCGTGCCGGTGCTGGCGGTGGACGGCCCCACCGCCTCGGGCAAGGGCACGCTGGCATCCGAACTGGCCGCCCGCCTGGGCTACCACCTGCTGGATTCGGGTGCGCTCTACCGCGCCACGGCGCTGGCCGCACAGGACGCCGGCATCGCACTGAACGACGGCCCGGCCCTGGCCACCATGGCTGCCACGCTGGACCTGCGCTTCGTGGGCCATGAGGTGTTCCTGAATGGCCGCGACATCACCAACCCGCTGCGGCTGGAATCTACGGGTGGCATGGCGTCCCAGGTGTCGGTGCACCCCGAGGTGCGCCAGGCACTGCACGCGCTGCAGCTGAGCTTCCGCCGGGCACCTGGCCTGGTGGCCGATGGCCGGGACATGGGCACCGTGGTCTTCCCCGGCGCCAACATGAAGGTCTTCCTCACGGCCAGCGCCGAGCAACGCGCCGTGCGCCGGTACAAGCAGTTGATTTCAAAGGGAAATTCGGCTAATATCGACAGTCTTCGCGCTGACTTGGAGCTGCGCGACCAGCGGGATCAAAACCGTGCGGTCGCACCGCTCAGGCCAGCGCAAGATGCGAAGTTGCTCGACAACTCCGACCTGGGCATAGAGGAATCCGTGCAGCAGTGTCTGGCTTGGTGGCAGCAGAGCAGACCGTTCTGAAGCCCGTGGCGCAAGCCACTGGCTGACGAGCAAGGGCCCACCGCCCTCCCCGCAGATGCGCAAAGCATCGACTGGGGGTGGTGATCTCACAACCTCAACCCCGCGGCTCGCCAGGGCTGCGACATAGCCGGCTGTTTACAAGCCGGCCCAGGAAACCAAATGACCCAAGATTCTTTTGCCGCCCTCTTTGAGGAATCGCTCAAGAGCGCCGACATGCGCGTGGGCGAAGTCATCTCTGCCGAGGTGGTTCGCATCGAGCACAGCCACGTGGTGGTCAACGCCGGCCTGAAGTCCGAAGCGTATGTGCCCATCGAAGAATTCAAGAACGACCAGGGCGAAGTTGAAGTCCAGGTTGGCGACTTCGTCTCGGTGGCCATCGACGCCGTCGAAAACGGCTACGGCGACACCATCCTGTCGCGCGACAAGGCCAAGCGCCTGGCCTCGTGGCTGTCGCTGGAAACCGCGCTGGAATCCGGTGAGTTCGTCATCGGCACCGTCAGCGGCAAGGTCAAGGGCGGCCTGACCGTCCTCGTCAACGGCATCCGCGCCTTCCTGCCCGGCTCGCTGCTCGACACCCGCCCCGTGAAGGACATGAGCCCCTACGAGGGCAAGACCATGGACTTCAAGGTCATCAAGCTTGACCGCAAGCGCAACAACGTGGTGCTGAGCCGCCGCGCGGTTGTCGAGGCTTCGATGGGCGAAGAGCGCGCCAAGCTGCTCGAAACCCTGTCGGAAGGCGCGATCGTCAATGGCGTGGTCAAGAACATCACCGAATACGGTGCGTTCGTGGATCTGGGCGGCATCGACGGCCTGCTGCACATCACCGACATGGCCTGGCGCCGTGTGCGTCACCCGAGCGAAGTGGTGACGGTCGGCCAAGAGCTGCAAGCCAAGGTCCTGAAGTTCGACGCCGAGAAGAACCGCGTTTCGCTGGGCATCAAGCAACTGGGCGACGACCCCTGGATGGGCGTGGCCCGCCGCTACCCGAACAGCACCCGCCTGTTCGGCAAGATCACCAACATCGCCGACTACGGTGCGTTTGTCGAGATCGAACCCGGCATCGAAGGCCTGGTGCACGTCTCCGAAATGGACTGGACCAACAAGAACGTCGCTCCGGCCAAGGTGGTGACGCTGGGCCAAGAAGTCGAAGTCATGGTGCTGGAGATCGACGAAGACAAGCGTCGCATTTCGCTGGGCATGAAGCAGTGCAAGGCCAACCCCTGGGAAGAGTTCAGCGCCACCGTCAAGCGCGGCGACAAGGTCAAGGGCCCGATCAAGTCGATCACCGACTTCGGCGTGTTCGTGGGCCTGGCTGCCGGCATCGACGGCCTGGTGCACCTGTCCGACCTGTCGTGGCACGAGACTGGCGAAGCTGCCGTGCGCAACTTCAAGAAGGGCCAAGAAGTTGAAGCCCTGGTGCTGGGCATTGACGTCGAGCGCGAGCGCATCTCGCTGGGCATCAAGCAACTCGATGGCGACCCGTTTGCCACCTACACCACCCTGAACGACCGCGGTGCTGTGGTCAACGGCGTGGTGCAGACCGTGGACCCGCGCGGTGCCGAGGTCAAGCTGGCCGACGACGTGATGGGCTACCTGCGTGCATCTGAAATCGGCCGTGACCGCGTGGAAGACGCGCGCAACGTGCTGAAGGAAGGCGACGAAGTCTCGGTGATGATCGTCAACGTGGATCGCAAGACCCGCAACATCCAGTTGTCGATCAAGGCCAAGGACAACGTCGACCAGCAAGAAGCCATGCAACGCCTGTCGCAGTCGAACGAGCGTGAGAACGCCGGCACGACCAGCCTGGGTGCCCTGCTGCGCGCCAAGCTGGACCAAGGCAACTCCTGATCCCAGGTCGAGGACGATCCGGATGACTTCGTGGACTTGCCGGGCCGAGCGCCGGGCCGCTCCCAAGCCGGCCCGGATCCCCTCGGGGGATCGTTCGGCGTACTCGCCGAGCGAGGGGCTCCAATGACCCGTTCGGACCTCGTCGCCAAGCTCGCGGAGCGCCTGTCGCAACTGACGCAGCGTGACACCGAGTTCGCGGTGAAGACCATCCTGGATGCGATGTCCGACGCGCTCGCGCGCGGACACCGCATTGAGATCCGGGGCTTCGGCAGCTTCCAGGTCAATCGCCGGCCGCCGCGCGTGGGGCGCAACCCTCGCAGCGGCGAGCAAGTGACCATCCCCGAGAAGCTGGTGCCGCATTTCAAGCCAGGCAAGGCGCTGCGCGAAGGCGTGGACGCCAGCTTGCCGGTCACCGACTGACCGCTGACCGACAAGCTTGATGCACACGAAGGGCTCCGCAAGGGGCCCTTTTCTTTTGCGCGCCTGGGCCACAGACGGTGGCCTGCCTAAAATGGGCCAGGCATTGCAGGGCAACCATGCGCATCTTCGTCTGGCTCTTCCGGGCCTTCCTCTTCTTCTCGCTCGCCGCGTTTGCGCTGAACAACCAGCAGGTCGTGTCCCTGAACTGGTACTTCGGCTATGCGTGGGAGGCGCGCATGGTCATCGTCGTGCTGGCCGCCTTCGTCGCCGGCATCGCGGTTGGTGTGGCGGCCATGACCCCAAGCTGGTGGGCCCAGCGCCGGTTGGCCCAGCGCCACGCCAAGGCGGCTGCAGCCGCACCTGTGGCCGCGCCCCCTGCCGTCACACCGCAGCCCGACCAATCCACGGCCCCGCTGATCGATGGAATTTGACCTTCAATGGCTGCTGGTCGGCCTGCCGGTAGCTTTTGCGCTGGGCTGGCTGGCCTCGCGGCTGGACATTCGCCAGCTCAAGCGCGAACAGCGTGAAACGCCCCGCGCCTACTTCAAGGGCCTGGGCTTGCTGCTGAATGAACAGCAGGACAAAGCCATCGACGCCTTCATCGAGGCGGTGCAAAACGACCCCGACACCACCGACCTGCATTTCGCACTGGGCAGCCTGTTCCGCCGGCGTGGCGAGTTCGAGCGCTCGGTGCGTGTGCACCAGCACCTGCTCGACCGCGCCGACCTGCCTGCCCCCGAGCGCCAGCGCGCCCAGCACGCCCTTGCGCAGGATTTCATGAAGGCCGGGCTGTTCGACCGTGCCGAGCAGGCCTACCAGGCCCTGGTGGGCACGCGCTTCGACAGTGAGGCCCGTCTGGCGCTGCTCGACCTGTACGAGCGCTCGCGCGACTGGCCCGCCGCCGCCGAGACCGCCGCTGCGCTGGAGAAAAGCGGCATGGGCGCGTTCGGCCACCGCATCGCCCACCACTGCTGCGAGATGGCGCTGGAGGCGGCCGCCCGTGGCAGGCCCGAGGATGCCGAAGCCGCGCTGCAGCGCGCCCGATTGGCCGCGCCCATTGCGCCGCGCCCGCTGCTGCTCGCAGGCCAGCGCGCTGTGCAGTCTGGCCAGCCGGCCGAGGCCCTGGTGCTGTGGTCAGAGATGCGCCTGAAGTCACCTGACAGCTTCCCCCTCGTGGCCGACGAATTTGCCGCCGCTGCACAAGCCTGCGGCCAGGTGGAAACCGCTCGCCACACGCTGGCAGAGGCCTATGCGCAGGCGCCAGGGCTGGAACTGCTGGGCGCGATCGCCAAGCTGGACGGCACCGATCTGGCCCACGCCCCCGCGTTGCTGGGCCACCTGCAACAGCAGCCTACGCTGAGTGCTGCACAGGCCATCTTGGCGCGGCCGGCGAACGAGTACGACGAGGCCAGCGCCACGGCCGTGCGCGCCGCCGTGGCCAAGGCTGCGCGGCCGCTTCAGCGCTACCGCTGCGCCGCCTGCGGCTTCGAAGGTCAGCGCTATTTCTGGCAATGCCCGGGCTGCCTGGGCTGGGACAGTTTCCCCACACGCAAGATCGAAGACCTCTGAGCTGAGGCACCCGGCTGCGGGTGAGAACAAGCCACCCGCCGAGCGGGAGCTCAGGTCGCTTCGGATCGGCCTGAGCTGGCCAGAGCGCTCAAACAACGGTGGGCAAACGCACCGCCACCTTCAGCATCTCAGCCACCAGCACCTGCACCTCGTCCAGGCCGGGCCGCTGGCCCTTGCCGCCGATGCTGCGCACCCAGTTCGAGCCGGTGATGCCGGCCAGGCCGGGCTCGTGGTCGCAGTAGATGCCCAACGTAGGCACATGGAAGGCCGCCGCCAGGTGCGAGAACCCGGTGTCCAGGCCCACCACCGCGTGGCAGCGGGCCAGCAACTGGCCGGTTTCCTGCACGCTCAGGAAGGGCGGCACCACACCGCCGCAGCCCTCGGCGATGCGCCTGGCGCGCGCCTCCTCCTCGGGGCTGCCCCAGAGCAGCATCGGTGTCAGACCCAGGGCCCGGAAGCGCTGCCCGAGCGCGATCCAGTGTGCTTCGGGCCAGAGTTTTTCCACCCGGCTGGCGCAGGGGATGAGCCCGACCATCGCGGCAGGCGGCTGCCAGCTGGGTTCCTGCGCGCCAGGCCGGATGCCAAAGTCAGGCGGGGTGGCGGGCAGTGCATAGCTCAGCGCAGCGGCCGCCAAGCGGCGTGAGCGCTCCACGGCGTGCATCTGCCGCGAGACCTCGTGGCTGCGGGTATAAAACAGCGACGCCGCCGGTTCGCGGATGCTGTGTCGGTCAAAACCCACCAGCGGCCCGCGCGCTTGCGCGCCCCAGAGCACGCTCTTGAGCAGGCCTTGCAGGTCCAGCACCAGGTCATAGGGTTGCTCACGCAGGCTGTGGCGCAAGGCACCCATGGCCTGCCAGGTGGCCTTCTGGCCCAGCTTCTTGCGCCACTTGCGCCAAGCCAGCGGCAGTACGCGCGTCACGCCTGGGTGCCAGGCGGGAATGGCCGCGAACGGCGCTTCCACCAGCCAGTCCACCGTGAGCCCGGGGACGTGGCGCTGCATGTCGGTGAGCGCGGGCAGCGTGTGCACCACGTCGCCCATGGAACTGGTCTTGACGATCAACACCCGCATGGCGCGGGCTCAGCCTTGTTGGGCCTGGGCGCGTTCGGCCACCAGCGCTGGGTTAAAGCGCGCGTCGTTGTACATCTTGAACTGGCGGTAGACCTTGAAGTAGGCCTTGCCGGCCAGGCTGTCGGCCAGCAACTGGTCCAGGCAGTCACCCAGGTCGGCACGCTGCTGGCGCAGGCGCTCAAGCTTCACGCGGCTGCCAGCGCGGTGCGCTTCGTCCACGTCCTGGCGCACGGTTTGTGCGGTCATGGCGTGGATCTTCAGCGCCATGATGGACATCCGGTCGATGATGGAACCAGCGGTCTCACTGTTCAGGCGGGCACCGGGTTTTACGGTGGAGACGGGCGCGTCGGAGCGCGCGCTGGCAGGGTCCACCAAACCCAGGGCCGTGAGCAGCAACTCGTCCACGCGCTCGGTGGCGTCGTTGCGGGCCTGGTTGAAGCCGTCGATGGCGCGCTTGTTCTTGGCGATCTCTTCGGCGCTCACCTGGGTGCGGCGGGCAAGGTCTTCCTCGGCCCACAGTTGGCTGTTGAAACGGTGGTTGGTGGTGAACCAATAGGCCACCTCGTGCTCTGCGCCCGATTCGCGCACGGCCTGGTCGCTGTTCGGCCAGTCGGCACGAGCCAGGCAGGCGTCATGGCGCGCAATGACCAGATGTGCGGACAGAAGAGCCTGATGCATGGGGTGAGCCTTACTCAAGGATGTGGATGGCATAAACTGAAATTATCGTCGGATATCCCCACCCATTGGCGTCAATTCCCCGGGGATCGTCTGACCCTCGGCGCCCACCCAGCTTTGTCTGTGTTCACGCAGGTCGGGATGGTTTTTCCAGGGCGAATTGGTACCCAAGAACACGGCTGGCCGTGCCTCGCAGCAGTCCCTTGCCTGCTTTGACGGTGGCAGGGTGACGTTGTGTTCCAGCATGAAAGTTGGCAGTGGTGGACATGACTCCTGCGGTGCTGATGCGCCTGCCCAATTACGTTGGCGATGTGGTGCTGAGCATCCCGGCCATACGTCATTTGCAGTCAGCCGGGTTCAAGCCGGTGCTGATTGGTCGTCGATGGGCCGCCGATCTCTTGCGCCCCATGTTGGCCGATGGCTGGGTGGTGGAAACCTATCCGAGTGGGCTGCGCAATCGACTGCGCACATTGCGCAGCTTGCGCCGTACTTTTTTCGCACATTGCAGCGGACGCCCATTGGCGGTCTCCTTGCCGAATGGGTTTTCCGGTGCGCTGGAGTATTGGCTGGCCGGATTCGCCACGGTGGGATATGCCAAAGAGGGACGCAGCCCGCTCTTGGCCCAGGCATTGCCATTGGCAGCCGACATGCACGAGATGGACGCCTTCGCGCGCTTGGCTTGGGCGCTGACCGGCCAACCCTTTGCATCAGGGGCGCTGAATGCGGTTTGGCGCCATCGCCCCTATTACGACCCGGACGAGGCTGCCATCGCTGCGCACTCGCGCAGATGGGGCCATTTGAAACCACTTGGGTCCGAGGACTGCGTGGTGCTGTGCCCGTTTGCGGGCGGAAAGTCTTTTGAGGGTTCCGCCAAGCAGTGGCCAGAATTCGAACAACTGGCCGATTTTTTGCTCGGCCAGGGGCATCGTGTGTTCATCTTTCCCGGCAACGACGATGAGCGTGCGCAGGCGCGTGCGCGTTTTGGGCATTGCGAGGTGATCGACGACGTGGGCCTGCCTGAACTGGCCCAGTGGCTGCGCCGCGCCAGGCTGGTGGTGGCCAATGACACCGGCCCGGGCCATCTGGCCGCTGCAGCCGGGGCGTGCCTGCTGACCGTGGGTGGGCCAGGCTTTCCACAGAAGTACACCCCGCGCGGCCCGCGTGTGCGGCTGGTTCACACCCCGGGGCGGTGGCCCACCCTGCAGGAGGTTCAACAGGCGGTGAACGGTGCCTTGTCCGCCGCTCAGGGCAGCGCCCGTGCCTGAGCGTCAGACAGGTGTCTTGTCCGCTGGCACCAGACTGGGTTTCGGCCTGGGCGTCCGTCTGGGCATCACCCAGGTCCAGGCCCACATGAAAGCGTTGCCGATGGCGCTGCCGTAACCCGCACGCTGCCTGCGCGCGATCAACTCACGGGCCACAGGGGACATGCCCCGCTCAGTGCAGTGGCGCACCAGGCGCGAGACGCCACGCCGGGCCACCACCGCGTCGGGTGCCAGCGCCAGAAATTCACGCAACTCGTCCTCAACAAGCACCAGCGGAAAATTGGCGTACCGGTGAAACCCGAAGGAAGCAAAGTCCAGTCTGTCGCGTTCGAAGGCGAACTTCTGGGCCAGCTCTGGTGGTGGAAAGCGAATCGCGAATTCGCGCTCGAGCCGGTCTCGCAGGACGTGCCCGATGACGGCATCTTCGGGATGCGTTTCGCTTGGGGCCAGACGTTCAACGGCTTCAATCAGTTTGCGCGAGCGCAGAGAAAATCCGCCATTGCCAACGCGGTGTTCACCCGCGCTGCGACGCCACAGTGCGCCGATGTAGTCGTAGTTCAGGAAGTCTGGATCCCAGCACTCCGGGTGAACAATGAAACCGTCCCATTGCACCACCAGGACATGCTCAGCGCTGGTGTGCGCCGACAACTCGGTGAGCATGAACCGCGAGTAGTCGGAAATGCTGCGGATGGCGTCGGTGTGCACCACCCGGATACCCCTCTCCCTGGCCGCGAGGGGCGGTGTAAAGTCTGGGCGAGTCACCAGCACGGCTTCGGCGAAGCGTGCACGGTCCAGGCACCGGAACATGGCCCAGAGCGCCAGTTGGGGGTGCACCGTGTCAACCGCAATCAGGCTGACACCTGACAGGTCGAGTGCCTCCCTGGCCCCCACTGTTTCGGTCATTTTTTTGCTCAAGTGCCCCCCAGGCCAAATGCAAAATTTTACCCGTCCAGCCGGGGCGTTGAGTTTCCAACCACAGGCTGTGCGCGGGCACCGCCCCCTGAATCGCCGAGGCAATTTTGACCATCCGTCGACACCTGTCATCGTGGACAGTGATTGCTGTGATGTTCACGGCGAATGGGTTGAACGCCCAGCCCACGCGACTTGACATCAACACCGCCAGCCAGGCCGAGCTGGAAATGCTCAAGGGCGTGGGCCCGCAGCTCTCGGAGGCCATCCTGGCGGCGCGGCGCGAGCGGCCCTTCCGCGACTGGGCCGACCTGATGGCGCGGCTCAGGGGCATCGGCCCGGTGCGGGCGGGCAAGCTGTCGGCCGCAGGCCTGACGGTGGGCGAGCAGGCCTGGGCGCCGGCCGGTGCGGCCTCGGCCGCCTCTGCGCTCAGGCCGTGATGCCGGCCTGGGTGGCGGTGGGTGCAGCGGCCGTATCACCGCGCGCCTGCCAGCCAAAGAAACGCATCACCTCCGCACGGCGCGCCAGCGTGTCGGTCACGCCCAGCGCCATCAGCTCTCGGGTGTAGTCGGCCTCGAACAGCAGGTAGCTGGCCAGCGCCGCGCCACGCGCGTCGGTCCCTTTGCCGGACACCCCCACCCCACGCAGCAGGGCCCGCACTGGCGCGGGCAAGGCCCCGATGTGGCGAGAGGCGATGTCGTCCAGGCGCTGGCTGGGGGCGATCACCAGCACCTCGATGGGCCGCAGGCTGGTGGCCTGGCGTGCCTCGGGCGTGAGCAGCTTGAGCGTGTTGTTGATGCGTTGCAGCCGCTCCACGTCCACGGCCAGGGCGTCCAGAAAAATGTTGGACAGCGCGTGGCCGGCGATCTGCGCCAGGTTGGGGTAGCCGGTGTCCACCACGCGGCGGCCCGGCGGCTCGTGCATGCGCCCGGCGCCCACCACCAGGATGCGCTCGGCCCCCAGGTGCACCGCCGGTGAGATGGGCGCCGCCTGGCGCATGGAACCGTCACCAAACCACTCGCCCTGGCCGTCGATGGGCAGGCGCGTGGCCGGAAACACGAAGGGGATGGCGGCTGAGGCCAGCAGGTGGTCGATGGTGATGTGGTCGCGCACCGCGCGGCGCTGGGTGCGCACCCAGGCCGTGGCCTCGCACACCGAATCGTAGAAGGTGACATGCAGGCCAGAGGTGTAGCTGGACGCGCTCACCGCCAACGCGTGCAGGTGGCCGCCCTCCAGCATGGCGGGCACGCGCTCCACCGCCGCCATGCTGGCCAACAGGCTTCTGAGCGGGGTGTTGTCAAGCAGCGAGCGTGGCTTGAGCTTGCGCCAGCGGGCGATGATCCAGCCGATGGACACCATCGTCAGCCAGCCGGCACCGGTGCGGATCACGCCCAGTGAGTCGGCCCGGTAGACCTGGTCGGCATGGAACTGGGCCCAGACCGACACCAGGTGCTCCACTGCGGCGTCGAAATCATCGGCCCGTGCGGCCAGTGCGGTGGCATTGAGGGCGCCGGCCGAGGTACCGGTGATGACCGGAAAGGGGTTGCCCTGCCGCTCCCCGCACTCGGCGCGGATGCTGCGCAAGGCCGAGAGCACACCCACCTGGTAGGCGGCGCGGGCGCCGCCGCCGGTGAGGATGAGGCCGGTGCGAGGTGGGCTGGACATGGTTCAAGCCAGTCTAGCCAGCGCCTGCCCAGCCTGCCAAGCTGAATTGCGGGGTCCCCAGGGGCCAGACGCGGCCTTAGCAGGCCCAGGCCCCGTTGGGCGGCCCAGCGCGTTCAGTCGCGGTGGCCGTGCCCGTGGCCCTTGCCGTTGCCACGACCGCGCTCGCCGTGGTCACCACGGTCGGGGCCGCGACGTTCGTCCTGCCAGCCGGGGCCGCCCACGCCGGGCCCGGGCTGGGCGCTGCGCATCACGTTGCGCTGGTACCAGTCTTCGCGCACGAAGTACACCGGTGCGCCGCAGGCGTTGTAGCGGCCGCAGTGCTTGCGCCAGTTCTTCTGGTGGCCCGGTGGCACACGCAGGTACAGGGGCTCGGGCGGCGGGCCGGCGTAAACCGGCGCGCGCTGCACCCACACGGGCTGCGGCACGATCACGGCGGGCTGGGGAAACTGGCCAATGTCGATGCGGCCATAGACACCGGGCTGGTTGACCGAGATGGACACGCCCACGTCGGCGGCCTGGGCCGAAGCGGCACCGAAGACCAGTGCCAGCGTGGCCATGGCGGAGGTGATGGAGAGCGAGGACTTCATGGTGTTCTGCGCGGCGGCAAAGACCGCCGCATGGGTTCTTGTGAGGACAGCACCCTAACGCGGCACAGGCCCTGTCGGTTGGCAAGACCCTGCTGACGACACCAAGTCTTACCGCCTTCACCTCGCCGTGACGGGATGTGTCAGATTTCGTAGACGATGCGCGCCTGCCCTTCATGGGCCAGCGCCTTCCAGCGTGCCAGTGCGTCGTCGCTGGGCCAGAACCGGCCCTGGTCGCCCAGGTCCAGCTCGGCCGTGGCGGTGGGGCGCTTGAGGCTCAGCCGCACCGCCAGGCCCTGCAGCACGTCGCCCTGCTCGGTGTGCTCGGTGTGGGCGGGAAAGCTCTTCACCACCTCGGCCACCGGTGGCATGCCGCCGTTCACCAGCACCGAGAGGTAGCGGCCAAAGCGGGCACGGGCGGCGGCCAGGCTCCAGACCTGGGCCACGTTCAGGCGCAGGCCGCCGCTGAAGCGGTCGGGCTGCACCTTGCCCTGCACGATGACAAGCTGGTCGTCGGCCAGCAGCTCCTTGTTGGCGTCGAGCAGCTCTTCGTTGGCCACGGCCTCGATGGGCTCGCTCTTGTCATCCACCTTGAAGATGGCCACGCGGCCGCGCTGGCCGTTGATGACGCGCAGGTCGCTGATGATGCCGGCCAGCAGTTGCGGCTCGCGCGAGTCGATCAGGTCGGCCACGCGGCGCTTGCAGAAGCGCCGCACCTCGGCCTCGTCCTGGTCGAACAAATGGCCTGAGAGGTAGAAGCCAATCGCCGTCTTCTCGAAGCTCAGCTTCTCGCGCACGCTCCAGGGTGCCGCGTGCACCATCGGCGGCTCCTGTGTGTGCGAGCCGTGGCTGTCGCCTTCATCGAAATCGAACAGCCCGCCCTGGTTGGCATTGGCCTGTTGGGTCTCGGCCCAGTCGAAGGCCAGGCCCACGCTGGCCAGCATGTGGGCGCGGTCGTGGTGCAGGGTGTCAAAGGCGCCGGCCTTGATCAGCGCCTCCACCACGCGCTTGTTGCACTTGCCCTTGTCCACGCGCGCACAGAAGTTGAACAGGCTGGTGAAGGGGCCATCGGCCTCGCGCGCGGCCACCAGGGCCTCGATCGCGCCCTGCCCCGTGCCCTTGATCGCCCCCAGGCCGTAGCGGATCTTCTTGCGGCCTTCCGCGCCCGGGAAGGGCTCGAAGCGGTAGACGCCGCTGTTCACATTGGGCGGCTCGAAAGTGATCTTGAAGTTCTTGGTGGCGTCGGCCAGCAGCACCTTCAACTTGTCGGTGTCGCCCAGTTCGTTGGTCATGTTGGCCGCGAAGAACTCGGCCGTGTAATGCACCTTCAACCAACCGGTGTGGTAGGCCAGCAGCGAGTAGGCGGCGGCGTGCGACTTGTTGAAGCCGTAGCCCGCGAACTTCTCCATCAGGTCGAAGACCTCGTCGGCCTTTTCCTCGCTGATGCCCTTCTCTGCCGCGCCCTTGCGGAAGATGGCGCGGTGCTCGGCCATCTCCTCGGCCTTCTTCTTGCCCATGGCACGGCGCAGCATGTCGGCGCCGCCCAGGCTGTAGCCGCCCATGGCCTGCGCGGTCTGCATCACCTGCTCCTGGTAGACCATGATCCCGTAGGTCTCGGCCAACACCTTTTCCACCAGTGGGTGGGGGTACTCCACCTTCTCCTTGCCGTGCTTGCGCGCGACAAAGCTGGGGATCAGGTCCATGGGGCCCGGGCGGTAGAGCGCGTTCAGGGCAATCAGGTCTTCGAGCCGGCTGGGCTTGGCGTCGCGCAGCATGCCCTGCATGCCGCGGCTTTCAAACTGGAACACGGCTTCGGTCAGGCCATCCGAGAACAGCTTGTAGACAGCCTTGTCGTCGAGCGGGATGGTCTCGAAGGCGAAGTCCTTCTGCTCGGGGTAGCGGGCGTGGATGAAGTCTTTGGCCAGTTCCAGGATGGTGAGCGTGGCCAGACCCAGAAAGTCGAACTTCACCAGGCCGATGGCCTCGACGTCGTCCTTGTCGTACTGGCTCACCGCGCTGTCGCTGCCGGGTTGCTGGTAGAGCGGGCAGAAGTCGGTGATCTTGCCGGGCGCAATCAGCACGCCACCGGCGTGCATGCCGATGTTGCGCACCATGCCTTCCACGCGCATGGCCAGGCTCAGCAGCTCGGCCACCTCTTCTTCGGCGGCCTCGCGCTGCTCCAGCTCAGGCGCCTCCTGGCGGGCATAGATGATGCCGCCATCGGGCTTCTCGGGCACGCGGGCCAAGGTCACCGTCTTGCCCGGCGGCGCGGGGATGAGCTTGGCGATGCTGTCCACATGGCCAAAGCCCATGCCCAGCACCCGGCCGATGTCGCGCAGCGCGGCCTTGGCGGCCATGGTGCCGAAGGTGGCGATCTGGCTCACCGCCTGGCGACCGTATTTGTCCTTGACGTAGTCGATGACCCGGTCGCGGTTGGCCTGGCAGAAGTCGATGTCGAAGTCGGGCATCGACACCCGTTCGGGGTTCAGGAAGCGCTCGAACAGCAGGTTGTATTGCAGCGGGTCCAGGTCGGTGATGAGCAGCGCATAGGCCACCAGCGAGCCGGCGCCCGAGCCCCGGCCCGGCCCCACCGGGCAGCCGTTTTCCTTGGCCCACTTGATGAAGTCGGACACGATGAGGAAGTAGCCCGGGAAGCCCATCTTGATGATGGTGTTCAGCTCGAACTCCAGCCGCTCCAGGTAGCGCGGGCGTTCAGCCTCGCGCTTGGCCGCGTCGGGGAAGAGCATGGCCAGTCGGTGCTCCAGCCCGCTGAGGCTTTCTTCCCGGAAGAACTGCTCCATGGGCATGGGCATGCCGTCGGCCAGCAGCGGCGTAGGAAAGTTGGGCAGCTGCGGCTTGCCCAGCACCAGGCTGAGGCTGCAGCGCTGGGCGATGCGCAGCGTGTTCTCGACGGCCGAGGGGATGTCGGCGAACAGTGCGGCCATCTCGGCCTGGGTTTTGAAGTATTGGTCGCGGCCGAAGCGCTTGACGCGCTTGGGGTTGGTGAGGGTCTCGCCCTCGGCCACGCAGACGCGCGCCTCGTGGGCCTCGAAATCGTCGGGTGCCAGGAACTGCACCGGGTGCGTGGCCACCACCGGCAACTGCAGCTCGGCCGCCAGCGGCACGGTGGCGCGCACCACGGCCTCGTGCTGCGGCAAGCCGGCGCGCTGCACTTCAAGGTAGTAGCGGTTGGGGAACAGCTCGGCGGCGAACTTGGCAGCCTCGCGGGCACGGGCCACATCACCTGCGATCAAGGCGGCGCCCACGGCACCGAACTCGCCGCCCGAAAGCGCGATGAGGCCGGCATTCAGCTCCTGCAGCCACTCCCACTTCACCCAGGCCTGGGCACGCTGCACGTTCTGGGTCCAGGCGCGGGCCAGCAGCTCGCAGAGGTTGAGGTAGCCCTGGGTGTTTTGCACCAGCAGCAGCAAGCGGGTGGCCTGGGTGGGGTCGCCAGCATCGGGCAGCGGCTCTACCCACACGTCGGCGCCAATCAGCGGCTTCACGCCCTTGCTGCGGCAGGCCTTGTAGAACTTGACCGCGCCAAACAGGTTGGCCAGGTCGGAAATGCCCAGCGCCACCTGGCCATCCGCCTTGGCCGCGGCGGCGGCATCGTCGATGCGCAGGGTGCCGTCAACGACGGAGAATTCGGTGTGGGTGCGCAGGTGAACAAAGGCCATCCGGGCATTCTACGAAGGGGCCTTTTCGACCTCACGAATGCGGGGTGGGGTCATGACTTTTTGCGGCGCATGGCCGTCGGTGGTTCTCGCGCCCCAGCTCTGTGTGCGGTGGTGCAGGTGGCCCGGGGTTCGTTCCCGGGTCACGCTCGCGGAACACGGCCCGTGCCCTTGCACTGCCTGAGCAGCCTTGCCTTCCCGACGCGCCCGCCTGCTCAGCGTCCCGCGAATGGCCCCTGCGCCCGAACCCCAAACCACCTGCCCCGCCAGGCACCGCGGCGCCCCACCCGGTGGACCACCACCGGCGTAGGTTGCAGTGCAGTGGCGGCGCCTTCGGACAGAGGGCACATTCGCGTGTGGGTTGACAGCGGCGAGGGCCAAGGCGGGACAAGAGAGCGCAGGTGCGACCGGGGGCACGGTGCTGGTGGTCCGCGAGGAGCCCGTTGGCCGAAGGCGCCGCCGCTGCGCTGCTGCAGCCGAGGCTAAAAACCTGGATGCCCGCCTGCGCGGGCATGACGGAGCGGCAGGGAGCGGGAATGACGGCGGTTGTGGCGGCGAGGGATTGACGGCTATGCGCCACAAGCAGCCAGACCTCGCCACAGACCTGGCCGTCGAGCAACACGGCGAAGCAGCCTTTCCCAGGTTGACAGGCCAGATTTGGCCGGCCCATGCCGGCCATTTCCAGCCTTCGACTGGCCTACAGTGTTCCTAGCATGGGTGTATCCGTTCGACCGGCCTGCCCATGACCACGTCCACCCCCCTCATCACCCCCGCCATGGCCCCTGCTGCTGCCCCGAGCACCCCCGAGGTCCAGGCGGTGTTCGGCCGTGCGGGCACGGGCCAGATGCCGCTCAACGAGCTGCTGGACCAAGCTACGCAGTGGCAGAACGCCGGCCAGAACGACCTGGCGGCCGAGCTGTATGCCGAGTGGATCGCCCGCACTGACTCGCCGTTCAAGCACGTGGCCGCCTTCAACCACGGCACCATCCTGGGTGCCCTGGGCCGCCAGGACGAGGCCGAGGCCGCCTACCGCCTGGCCCTGCAACTGCACACCCACTTCCCCCAGGCCCGGCTGAACCTGGGCCACGCGCTGGAGCGCAAGGGCCAGCACGCCGCCGCCATCGAGCAATGGCAGACGGTCGTGAACGACACCCGCGACGCTGGCCTGGAGCAGCGCGAGCTGTGCCTGCACGCGCTGAACAACATGGCGCGCCTGAACGAGACGCTGCGCCGCTACGACGTGGCCGAAGCACACATGCGCGACAGCCTGACGATCAAGCCCGACCAGTTCGACGTGCTGCAGCACTACGTGCACATCCGCCAGAAGCAATGCGAATGGCCCATGTACCAGCCCGTGGGCCAGGTGACGCTGAACCAGTTGCTGGTGGGCACCTCGGCACTGGCCATGCTCAGCGCCAGCGACGACCCCGCCCTGCAGCTGATGGCCGCCCAGCGCTTCGTGGCCGAGAAGGTGGCCAAGCCGCCGGCCCGCGCCCTGCACACCCTGGGCCCGCAGCGCAGCGGCAAGATCCGCATCGGCTACCTCTCGGGCGATTTGTGCATGCACGCCGTGGGCCTGCTCACGGCCGAGATGTTCGAGCTGCACGACAAGGAACGCTTCGAGACCTTCGCCTTCTGCTGGAGCCGCGATGACGGCAGCCCGTTGCGCCAACGCCTCATCAAGTCGTTTGACCACCACGTGCGCATCGGCGGCATGGACGACACCGCCGCCGCACGGCTGATCACCAGCCTGTCCATCGACGTGCTGGTGGACCTGCAGGGCCTGACGAACGGCGCCCGCCCCAACATCCTGGCCCAGCGCCCGGCGCCGGTGCAGGTGAGCTACCTGGGCTTTCCTGGCACCTGTGCCCTGCCCGGCGTGGACTGGATCGTGGCCGACCGCTACGTGATGCCCGAGGCCCTGCTGCCTTTCCACACCGAAAAGCCGCTGTACGTGCCCACCTGCTACCAGGTGAGCGACCGCCAGCGCGAGGTGGGCGCCCGGCCCACCCGGGCGCAATACCACCTGCCGGAAGACGCCTTCGTCTACGCCTCGTTCAACAACAACTTCAAGTTCACCGAGGGCGTGTTCGCCAGTTGGATGCGCACCTTGCACGCGGTGCCGAACAGCGTGCTGTGGCTGCTGGCCGACAACGACTGGAGCCGCGAGAACATGCTGCGCGTGGCCGAGGCCAACGGCGTGACGCGCGAGCGGCTGATCTTTGCGCCCCGCGTGGCACCGCCCGACTACCTGGCCCGCTTCCAACTGGCCGACCTGATGCTCGACACCTTCCCCTACAACGCCGGCACCACCGCCAGCGACGCGCTGTGGATGGGCCTGCCCATCCTCACGCTCTCGGGCCGCAGCTACATCTCGCGCATGGCCGGCAGCCTGCTCACCGCCGTGGGCCTGCCCGACCTGATCACCGAAACCCTGCCGCAGTACGAGAAGCTCGCCATCCAGTTGGGCCAAAACCCAGGACGCGTGGCCTCGTACAAGCGCTACCTGGCCGAGCATGGCCGCAGCAGCCCGCTGTTCGACATGCCGCGCCTGGTGCGTGAGCTGGAAGACGCCCTGGCCCGCTTGGCCCTGAACACACGCTCCGCCGCCTGAAGAAGTACCGAGGTTCCGAGGTGTCCCAGACCCCTGTTGCCAGCCCCACGGTGGACGGCCTGATCCAGCCGCCCCCGCCCGGCCCGCCCGACACCGACGCGCTGCTGCTCTCGCTGGCCTGGCTCACCGTGCACCATGGCCGCGAGCGCTCGCCCGCCTCGCTGCGCTCGGGCCTGCCGGTGGAAGGCCATCTGCAGCCCGAACAGGCCGTGCGCGCGCTCAAGCAGGCCGGCTACCACGCCAGCATCCTCACCCGCGCGCTCGACCAGATCAGCCCGCTGATGTTCCCCGTGGTGGCGCTGCTGCGCGACGGTGACGCCTGCGTGATCGCCAAGCGGCTGGACACGCCCAACCTGGGCGAGTGCAGCTACGAGATCATCCTGCCCGCCGCCGGCAACGCCAGCTGCACCGTCACCCAGAGCGAGCTGAACCAGGAATACCTGGGCCATTTGCTGGCCGCCGCCCCGCTGCTGCCCAACACGCCCGACGCCGACCCCGAGCTGCTGCACCACGGCGGCCACTGGTTGTGGGGCACGCTGCGCCGCTTCATGCCCTACTACCGCTCGGCCCTGCTGGCCGCGCTGGTGAGCAACGTGATGATGCTGGTGACCGGCATGATCAGCTCGGTGGTGTTCGACAAGGTCATCCCCCACCAGGCCATGGTCACGCTGTGGACGCTGGCCGGCGCCGGCGCACTGGCCCTGGTGCTGGACCTGGCCGCCAAGCAGCTGCGCGCCCACCTCATCGACGTGTCGGGCCGCAAGGCCGACCTCATCATCGGTTCGCTGCTGTTCCGCCAGTCGCTGGGCGTGCGCATGGAGCACCGCCCGGTCTCGGCCGGCGCCTACGCCCACCACCTGGCCCAGATCGAACTGGTGCGCGATTTCTTCGCCTCGGCCACGCTCTCCACGCTGTCCGACATCCCGTTCATCGTGATGTTCGTGGCCATGACCTTCATCATCGGCGGACCGCTGGGCTGGGTGCTCACGCTCACCATCCCCGTCATCCTGCTCATCGTGCTGGTGATCCAGAGCTCGCTCAAGCGCGCCACCCGCTCGGGTCTGAAGTACCAGACCGACCTGCAGGGCGTGCTCGTGGAAGCCGTGGACGGCATGGAAGACCTCAAGACCTGCGGCGCGCAGGGCCGCTTCCTCAAGCGCTACGAAGACGCCACGGCCCAGGCCGCCACCTCGGCGCTGAAGGCCCGCTCCATCAGCGCGTGGTCAAACAACCTCTCCAGCACCGCGCAACAGGCGGTGACGCTGATCATGCTGGTGGTGGGTGTCTACCTGATCCGCGACGGTGTCATCACCGCCGGTGCGCTGATCGGCTCGGTGATGTTCGCCGGCCGCGCCATCGCCCCGCTGGGCAGCGTGGTGAGCCTGGCCACGCGCTACCAGAGCGCGCAAGCCGCCATGGTCTCGCTGGACGGCCTGATGCGCCTGCCGCTGGAGCGCGACGAGAGCCGCAATTACGTCACCCGCCCGCAACTCAGTGGCGCCATGGCGCTGCGCGGCGCCTGCTTCGCCTACCCCGCCACCGGCACCGACCCGGCGCCCAAGGTGCTGAACGAAGTGAACCTGGCCATCCAGCCCGGCGAGCGCATCGCCATCCTGGGCCGCATCGGCAGCGGCAAGTCCACCATCCTGCGGCTGCTGGCCGGCCTCTACCAGCCCACCGAGGGCCGCGTGGAGGTGGAAGGCATCGACCTGCGCCAGATCGACCCCGCCGACTACCGCGAGCAGGTGGGCTTCGTGGCCCAAGACCCGCGCCTGTTCAGCGGCACGCTGCGCGACAACGTGCTGCTGGGCCGCGCCCTGGCCGACGCGCACCGCCTGCAGCACATCGCCCAGCTCACCGGCCTGGACCGCCTGGTGGCCAGCCACCCGTTGGGCTGGGACTTGCCGGTGGGTGAACGCGGCGCCCTGCTCTCGGGCGGCCAGCGCCAGCTGGTGGCCCTGGCCCGTTGCCTGGTGACCTCGCCGCCCATCCTGCTGATGGACGAGCCCACCAGTTCCATGGACGCACAGTCCGAACAACTATTCCTGCACCGCCTGGGTGCGGCCGCTGGCCAGCGCACGCTGGTGGTGGTCACCCACCGCCCGGCCGTGCTGGAGGTGGTGAACCGCATCATCGTGGTCGACAACGGCCGCATCATGGCCGACGGCCCCAAGGCCCAGGTACTGGCCGCCCTCTCGGGCCAGCCGCCGCAACCGGCGCCGGCCCAGGCCCAGGCGCGCCAGAAGGTGGGTGCCGCAGCATGAGCAACGCACGACCGCTCCGAAGTTGCTCGCTCCCCCCCGGGGGGACGGCGCACCGCGCCAAGGGGGCAGCATGAGCCTTGCCGACAAACGCCAATGGGTGAAGTTGGAGCCACAGTTGGGCAGCTCCAGCGTGATGGTGGCGGGCACCCCCGAGGCCCGCTGGGGCAATGTGGCCAGCCGCGGGCCCGGCACTGCGAACGAACCAGCGGCCAAGCCGCTCGACACCCGCAAGAGCGAGCGACGCAAGGGTTCGCGCCGCAGCCTCGCGGGCCAGGCCCACCATGTGCCCCTTAAACCTGGCGACGAGCGCTTTCTCGAAGCCGTGCGGGAAGCCCAGCATGTGGAAGCCCGACCCGCCGTGCACGGTGCCATCTGGCTGATGGTGCTGGGCGTGGCCGCCATCATTGCCTGGGCCGCCACCACCAAGGTCGAGCAGATCACCCATGCCGACGCGCGCGTGGTGCCCGACGGCCATGAGCAGACCATCGCCAGCCTGGAAGGCGGCATCCTGCGCGAGATGCTGGTGCGCGAAGGCGCCAAGGTCACCGCCGGCCAGCCGCTGCTGCGCCTGGACCCCACCCGTTTCGAGGCCCAGCAGAACGAAGGCAAGGTGCGCCGCCTGGCCCTGATGGGCACCATCGCCCGGCTGCGCTCGGAAGCCGACGGCAAGCCGCTGAATTTCCCCCCCGAGGTGCTGGCCGACTCGCGCACCGTGCACGCCGAAACCGAGGCCTACACCGCCCGCAGGCGCCTGCTGAACGAGGCCGTGCAGGCCAACCAGCAGAGCATCGGCATGGTGATGCACGAGCTGGACATGGCCGTGCGCATGTCCTCGCAGGGCCTGATGTCGGACGTGGAAGTGATGCGCCTGCGCCGGCAGATCAACGACATGCGCCAGCAATCTCTGGAGCGCCAGAACCGCTTCCGCCAGGACGCCAGCACCGAGTTGCTGCGCGCCCAGAGCGACCTGAACACGCTGGAGCAGCAGCAGGTGGAGCGCGACGACGTGGTGCGCCGCACCCTGCTCACCTCGCCGGTGGACGGCTTGGTGAAGAACATCCGCGTGAACACCGTGGGCGGCGTGGTGAGCCCCGGCGCGCCCATCCTGGAGATCGTGCCCAAGGGCACGCGGCTGCTGATCGAAGCCAAGGTCAAGCCCGCCGACATTGGCTTCGTGCACGTGGGCCAAATGGCCACCACCAAGCTCTCGGCCTATGACTACAACGTCTACGGTGGCCTCAAAGGCAAGGTGGAAAGCATCAGCCCCGACGCCCTGGGCGACGTGGACCGCCCCGGCGGCGGCCCCGACAACACCTACTACCGCGCCCGCGTGAGCATCGACAGCAACGACTTGATGGCCCACGGCGAGCCGCTCGCGGTCATCCCCGGCATGACGGCGGCGGTGGAGATCAACACCGGCGAACGCACCGTGCTGGAGTTCATCCTGCGGCCCTTGCTCAAGGCCCGCGAAGCCTTCCGCGAGCGCTGAGGCAGATTGGCTGCCAGCGGCGCATGCGGTCCTCGTCGCGCCGCCACCGTCGTCATTCCCGCGCCATTGCGCCGTCATTCCCGCGCAGGCGGGAATCCATGCCTCTCTGCCTCGGCTGCAGCAGCGCAGCGGTGGCGCCTTCGGCCAACGGGCTCCTCGCGGACCCGCACCGCGCCCCCGGTCGCACCTGCGCTCTCTTGTTCCGCCTATTACTCTGCCCATGTTCCCGTCGCGCTGAAGGGAGCCCGACCGGCTGACCCCGTGTTCCGCCTAGGGACTTCAAGCCCGAGACTAAGACTGGGGCGTCTGTCGGTTTCGACGCTGTAGCTCGAACGGTGTCTTGGGGCGCCCGCAGCTGGCCATCGTGCCGG